>Ga0307378_10002196_pt1 | contig 30486 bp, 27 predicted proteins | sample UN1MG_FD_202238 | JGI IMG/M metagenome (GOLD analysis project Ga0307378, IMG submission 202238) | Soil microbial communities from Risofladan, Vaasa, Finland - UN-1 | ecosystem: Environmental > Terrestrial > Soil > Coastal area > Acid sulfate soil | place: Finland: Risofladan, Vaasa | collected... | reverse complement strand
AGTCGTAACTCGTCCTGGCAATGGATTTCTAACCCACCTAATTACAAATTCAAAATATTCCTTGTTTTCAGGATGAGATGCTATTGAATATGCCCTTCTAACAAGTTTATAATTTTCGGTGGGAACAGTAACACCTATTGTGAGAAATTGACCAGTTATGTAATTTGGCATACCTTCGTCAGGAAGTATCCGAATTACTACTAAATCCTCTTTTAATAACTCCGTGTAGACTACCTTGGCTTTCATCTCAGAAACCATATACCTTGATTTCTCTTTACTTTAGTTAAATGTATTTCTGTAATTATGATTCCATTTTTTTTAAAATGGATTAAATTATTAATTTTTTTCAAATTTTAAATTCTATTATTTTGGGCAAATTCCAACTAAATTAATAAGTAGATGGTATTCCTAGATAGCAAGATGCACTCTGATAAAATAGAGGGATTTTCGAAGAGAGAAAAGACATCATTACTAGGAGGAGGGCAAGATCGTATCAAAGCCCAACATGATAAAGGAAAACTTACCGCTCGAGAGAGAATAAATCTTCTGCTAGATGAAGGAACTTTTACCGAAATTGATCCTTTAACGACTCATCATTATCATGAATATGATATGCAGAAAAAGAAATTTTTTACAGATGGTGTAGTTGGTGGCTATGGAATGGTAAATGGTCGACAAATCTTTGTGTTTGCTTATGATTTCACTGTACTTGGAGGTACATTAAGTAAAATGGGTGCGAAAAAAATTACTAAACTAACTGACCATGCTCTTAAAACAGGATGTCCGATTATTGGAATAATGGATTCTGGGGGTGCAAGAATTCAAGAAGGAATTATGAGTCTTGATGGATTTGCAGATATTTTTTATTATAATCAACTAGCTTCTGGAGTAATTCCACAAATTACTGCAAGCCTTGGCCCTTCTGCGGGTGGTGCTGTATATTCACCTGCCATGACAGACTTTGTAATTATGGTAGATAAAGTTGGGACTATGTTTGTTACTGGACCTGACGTAGTAAAGACTGTATTAGGTGAGGAAATTTCATTTGAAGATCTTGGTGGTGCAATGACGCATGGTACAAAAAGTGGGGTAGCTCACTTTGTAGCAAAAAATGAATACGAGTGTATGGACTACCTTAAAAAATTACTTTCTTATTTACCGCAGAATAATACAGAAGAACCACCTAAAATTACAACTGATGATGATCCAAATAGATTAGATCACAATCTGATTAACATTATTCCCGAAAATCCTGTACAACCCTACGACATGAAAGAAATCATTAATTCAATTGTAGATAATCATGAATTCTTTGAAGTGCATGAGTTGTTTGCACCAAATATTGTAGTTGGCTACGGAAGGATGAATGGTAGAGTTGTAGGGTTTGTGGCAAACAATCCTATGTATCTCGCAGGGGCACTTGATATTGATTCATCAAACAAGGCAGCACGCTTTATCAGATTTTGTGATGCATTTAACATACCCCTTATCACATTAGTCGACACCCCTGGTTACATGCCAGGTTCTAATCAGGAACATAATGGAATCATTAGACATGGAAGTAAACTACTCTATGCATTTTGTGAAGCAACCGTTCCAAGAATTACTTTAGTTATTGGTAAAGCATATGGTGGTGCATACATTGCAATGGGAAGTAAAAATCTTAGAACTGATATTAACTATGCATGGCCTACTGCCAGATGTGCAGTTTTGGGCGGAGAAGCAGCCGTAAAAATCATGTACCGAAAAGATCTTCAAAATGCAGAAGACCCAGAAGGTCTTAAAAAACAATTGATTGACGAATTTGCAGAAAAATTCGAGAATCCCTACGTAGCTGCATCTCATGGAACTGTTGATAATGTAATTAATCCCGCTGAGACAAGACCTATGCTAATTAAAGCTCTTGAAATGCTTGAAAATAAAAGAGAAAAACAACTTCCAAGAAAACATGGAAACATCAATTTATGATTTAAAATGATTGAAAAAGTACTTGTTGCAAACAGAGGAGAAATTGCTTTACGTGTAATTAGAACATGTAAAGCACTTGGAATCAAAACAGTTGCAGTTTATTCTGATGAAGATCGTAATTCTTTACACGTAAAACAAGCTACCGAATCTTATCATATTGGAGAGGCAGCTCCCGCCAAATCATATCTTAACCAAGAAAAAATTCTAGACGTTATGTTATCATCAGGGACTGATGCTGTTCACCCAGGTTATGGATTTCTTTCTGAAAATGATGACTTTGCAAGATTATGTGAAAAAAATAAAATTAATTTCATCGGCCCATCTGCAGATTCAATGAATCTTTGTGGTGATAAAATGAAATGCAAGGACGCAATGTTAAAAGCTAACGTACCGACTGTACCTGGTAGTCCTGGTTTAGTGAAAGATGCCGATGATGCAGAAAAGATTGCAAATCAAATAGGTTATCCTGTAATGTTAAAATCTGTTTATGGTGGTGGTGGTCGTGGAATTAGAATAGTAACTAGTGATAAAGAATTACATGAAGGATACGAATCTGTTACAGGTGAATCTATTGCAGCTGTAGGAAAATCTGCAATCCTTGTAGAAAAATTCCTTGAAAAAACAAGGCACATTGAATATCAAATGGCAAGAGATACTCATGGGAACACTGTTCACATTTTTGAACGAGAATGTTCTATTCAAAGACGTAATCAAAAATTAATTGAACAAACTCCTTCACCTGCAGTTAATGAAGAAACAAGAGCCCGAATAGGTGAAATAGTTTGTAAAGCAGCTGACGCAGTGGGATATACTAACCTGGGAACTGCTGAATTCCTTCGAGCTGATAACGGAGAATTCTATTTTATAGAAATTAATGCTCGATTACAAGTTGAACATCCAATTACTGAACTTGTATCGGGATTGGATTTGGTCAAATTACAAATAGATATTGCAAATGGAGAAGCCATTCCATTCAAACAAAGCGATCTAAAAATGAATGGTTATGCTATAGAGTGCAGAATAAATGCAGAAGATACCTTCTTTGATTTTGCCCCCTCAACAGGCCCTGTTCCAGACGTAACAATTCCTGCAGGACCAAGCGTTCGATGTGATACTTATCTATATCCTGGATGTACCGTTTCTCCATTTTATGATTCACTTATGGCAAAACTTTGTACATGGGGTCAAACATTTGAAGAATCTAGAACTCGAATGTTGTCAGCTTTAAACGATTTTTACATTCAAGGCGTAGAAACTTCAATCCCTCTCTATAAAACAATTCTAAATTCTGATGAATATAAAAATGGAGATCTATCCACTGATTTCCTTAAGCGTTATGACATGATTGATAGATTGACTAACGATCTTAAAAAAGAAAAAGAAGAAAAAAGTGAAGCAGCTTTAGCTGCAGCAATAATTTATTCTGAATACTTTAAAAGCCGTATACAAAACCGTGCTAATAATAACTCCAATTGGAAAAATAGATTAGGTTGATAAATAATGAATTATAAAATACAAGATATTGAAAAATCCTTTGACGGAAACATTACAGAAAATCTTGGGAATAATGAATATGTAATTAAGATCAATGATGACGAACACAAGTTAAAAATTCTAAATATGAATTCAAATGGTATTGAATTTATTTTAGATCAAAAATATCATAGAGCAAAATATCTTGAACAATCTACAAACCAAATGAATCTTGTAATAGATAATACCCCAATCACTCTAAATACAAACAGTCACTTTGATGAAATTGTTTACAAAAACACTGGAGGAGGTAGCAGTGGTGATGCACAATTATCTTTAAAAAGTCAAATTCCCGGAAAGGTTGTATCAATTGCAGTTGTCGAGGGAGATTCTGTAAAGAAAGGAGATGTTATTTGTACTTTAGAATCCATGAAAATGCAAGTTGGTGTCAAAGCACACAAGGATGGAACTGTAAAATCTATCAAAATTAAAGAAGGTGGAACAGTCGCAAAAGGCGACGCTGTTGCAGAAATAGAATAAGTTTTTCTTATTTTAGAAACTTTTTAATTTCTTCATAGTTTGGTTCTTTTAATGGGTCTTCTGATACCCACTTGTAACCAACTTTCCCATCTTCCATTATTACAAAAACAGAACGTTTTGCAGCATTGTAATCTTTTATGTGAAGTAAATCTGGCATCAAAATCCCATAATCACGAATTGTTTTACTATTATAATCTCCTAATAATGGAAATTTGAAGTTGTGTTTTTCTGTAAACGCTTTATTTGCAAATGGACCATCATTACTGATTGCGATGATTTGTGCCCCAAGATCTGAGATTTCCTGCCAAGAATCTCTAAAGGTGCATAGTTCAGCTTCACAAACAGGAGAGCTTGCAGCAACAATGAACGATAATATGATTTTCTTTCCTCCAAATTCATCCAAAGTCCGCATCTTCAGTTCGGTATCAGGAAGTTCAAAATTTGGGGCAATATCACCAATATCCAATGACATGATCACTTTTGGTGGTTATCCTATAAAGTACTTTACCAAGACTCAGTTTTAAAAAAACTAGATCAAAAAAAATGTGCATACCTTTTTATACAAAAACTTGGGTTCAAAGCTAAATTGGTCGGGGAATTAGCGGGCAATTACAGTACCGTTGTATTGATGTTTGGATTTGCCGTAGCTGCAATGGCGCCTGCTCTTGTAATTTCAAGAATGCTTTCTCCACAAAAAAGAAGTAATCCAGTAAAATTTTTACCAATGGAATGTGGTCAAGTCCCAACTGGAGAAGGACGAACTCACTTTATGATGCAGTATTATGCGTACATTTTGATGTTTGTAGTTTTTGATGTGGTTGCAATTTTTCTTTATGCATGGGGGAGTACTATTTTATATCTTCCAAAAGAGGCCACACTTCCTATCATTGGATTTTTAGCAATAATATTTTCTGCAATGGCTTTTGCTTTATATCAATCTGGGAGGAGAAACATTTGGTAGTTTTTTATACTAATCAGAATTATTATCTTGAGGGATTAAGTTGCTAAAAGATCTGATAACTCCGCAAAACGCTAATGTGTTTATAGGAAAACTAGGGGATATTTTAGAAAAAGCAATTGATAAACCATTAGGTTATGCAATCAATTGGGGAAGAATTTGGTCCTTATGGCCCGTACACATTGAAACAGCTTGCTGCAGCGTCGAGTTTGGAGCTGCGTCCAGTCCAAGATACGACGTTGAGCGATTTGGTATTATTGAAGCATTTGGATCATTAAGACAATGTGATCTAGTTGTGGTTCAAGGAACTATTACCAGAAAGATGGCCCCACGTTTACGTCTAGTTTATGATCAAATGCCTGAACCAAAATATGTAATTGCAATGGGAGCTTGTGCTATTACCGGTGGATTGTATTTTGATTCGTACAATGTTCTTCCAGGTATTGATGGAATTTTACCAGTAGATGTGTATGTTCCAGGTTGCCCACCTAGACCTGAAACTCTTATTCAAGGATGTATGTTACTTCAAGAAAAAATCAAGAGGATGAAGGCTAGGAAGTTTGTATAATGAGTTCAGAAAAAGATACGATTGAAAAAATACCAGAAGAATCTAATTCCACTGCTGATAAAGCCCCAGAAAAACCAACTCCAGCAAAAAAATCCGCTCCTGCAAAAACTCCACCAAAAGAAGAGATTGAATTATCTACGTTTGAAAAAGGAATAGCAGATAAAATAATTGAAAATTTTGGTGAAAAAACTACTATAACTTTTGTAAAACCAGATAGAGTAGGAATTAAGGTCACTAGATCTGCTATTCATGAAGTTGCTGAGTTTGCAAGAGATGTTTTAAATTATGATCATGTAGATTCTGTGGCAGGAGTAGATTATCCTGCAGATAAAGAAATTGAAGTCGTATATCATTTGAGTTCTTATACTGATCCGACATTAAGTAGACAAATTCTTGAATTGGCGACAAGAGCCCAAAGAGAAGAAGATCCAATTCCAGGTAATGATGCAACAAAATTACCTAGTCTTAGAGATATATTCTACAGTGTAGAATTTCACGAAAGGGAAGTTTTTGAAATGTTAGGGGTTTACTTTGAAGGTCATCCAGATAACAGACGGTTACTTTTACCAGAAGATTGGGCAGACTTACCACCATTAAGAAAAGACTTTAGGAATAAAGGTAGATAGAAATGAGTATACCATCACTACCACCAGGATTGGCAATTCAAAGGGCGGACGAGAGGATTATGACTCTCAATGTTGGGCCACAACATCCAGGTTCTGGACATATGAGAATAATTGTACAAATTGATGGAGACTATATTGTTGCATGTGATCCTGATCCAGGCTATGTTCACCGTGGAGAAGAAAAGATGGCAGAGTATAGGAATTATGTTCTAAACATTCCTCACTTAGAAAGACCAGTTATACACGACTCTTGTAATATCTTATATCCTTATGTTTTAGGAGTTGAAGAACTTCTTGGTCTGGAGATTAGCGAACGGGCAAAATATGTCAGAGTAATTGCAGCTGAATTGAATCGGTGTGTATACACCATGTATTGGCTTGCAATCTATGGAATCTTTTTAGGTCATTCTACAATGTTTATGTGGCCTGCAGGGGATCGTGAACTCTTAATTGATCTCTTAGAAAAAATGACGGGGGCAAGAGTTACTCACTCTTATTTTATTCCAGGAGGTATTCGAAATGATTTACCTGCAAACTTTGAAGATGTTTGTTTACGACAGGTAAATTACTTTGAAAAAAGAATTAAAGAATATGCCGATATTTTCTATGACAATCCAATTCTAATTTCTAGAACTGAAAAGACCGGAGTACTCTCACGCGAAGATGCCATAAGATTAGGTACCACAGGTTCAGTTCTTCGAGCAAGTGGGGTTGATTACGATGTTAGAAAGAAAGAACCCTATGATGTCTATGATGAATTAGATTTTCAAACAAATGTGATGAAAAGTGGCGATTCCTATGCTAGATCAAAAATTCCATGGCTTGACATGATGGAAAGTTGTAGAATAATCCGAGATGCCTTACAAAAAATGCCAAAATCAGGTTCTGTTAGAGTTAAATTAAAACCAAATCCTAAAGGGGGATTTGATTCAGTATACAAACGAGTTGAATCAGGGAGAGGAGCCCTAGGATGTTATATTGTTTCAGACAAAAAACCAGAGCCATACAGAGTAAAACTTAGTGTCCCATCATTTAGAAATCTAATTGCATTACCTCAACTTCTTATGGGGGAAAAACTTGGAAACATGCCATCGATATATTGGAGTCTTAATTATTGGCCAGTGGAGGCAGACCGATAAATGTCAGTTATTGCACCAAATTTCAAGCTAAGTGAATTTATCAAGTCTATCTTAGACGTTGGATTTTGGGGTCTTCTAATTCTTGTATTGATGGGTATTCCAGCAGTTTTTATTATTTTATTTTTTATTGAAATGCCTGTAATCAATGGTGAATTACTCACACCTTTTCTTGCATTAACTTGGATAGCGGATCCTTCCAGAACACTTCCAATTATCAAGGCCTTTATGTCAACTGATCTTTTTAGAGTTGCTGCGTTTCCAGGATTTGGTTTTGCAGCATTAATAGCTGCAGGAACTATCTTCGCTGAGCGAAAAATGTTGGCAAAACTCCAATTAAGAGTTGGACCTTTCTATTGTGGAAAAATAGAAGGTATTTTACAATTGATGGGTGATGGATTAAAATTAATTTCAAAAGAAATCATCATTCCTGCAAAAGCTGACAAACCACTTTTTTGGGCAGCTCCCGTTTTGTTTGTAGCAACAGCTGCTGCATTTGTTGCGCTAATACCCGTTTCTCCTGGATGGGTTGTAGCTGACGTAGATGTAGGGCTTCTTGCGGTTTTTGCAGTAATCGGATTTTTTCCAATAATTACTATTTTGTCTGCGTGGGCTGCCAACAGTAAATTCCCATTCATTGGTGGAATTAGGGCTTTATTCCAAATGGTCTCTTTTGAAATACCTCTAATTCTTTCATTTCTTGGTGTTGTTATTGTAACTGGGACTTTGAATCTCTCTGAGATTGCTGCGAGTCAATCAAGTTTCCCTTGGATTATATTTTTCCCAATTGGAGCCATTGTTTTCTTTATTACAATGTTGGCTGAATTGGAAAGGATTCCATTTGACTTACCAGAAGCCGAGAGTGAGATTGTAGCAGGTTGGTTAACTGAATTATCCGGTATGATGTATGGTTTAGTTCAATTAGGAAGTTATTTGAAACTATATGCATTTGCAGGTCTCTTCGTAGTGGTATTTCTTGGAGGGTGGAATGGACCAATGTTCTGGCCACCATTCCCAGAGGAGATAATAACAAAGGGAATCGAATTAGGACCGGTAACAGCGCAGATCCCAGGACTTCCGGTCTTTTCACAGGAGATGCTAAATGGAACAATCTGGTTTGTACTCAAAACTGTTGGAGTAATTTTCTTCGTACTTCTACCAAGGGGTGTATTTCCTCGAATTAGGATTGATTTGTTATTAGACTTGGGATGGAAGAAACTAATTGGACTTGCATTCGTTAACATCTTTATAGCACTTGGCTTGCTGTATGCTGGAATCTTGGGGCCTGGAGGATTATTCTAATGGGAACTGCTACTGGAATAATCAAGGCATTAAATTCAGGAATTAAACACCTTGCCGTTAAACGATTTACCCTTCGTTATCCTGAAGAGAAATTAAAATTTGTAGGGGATGGTTATCAATACGATCCTACGACTGGTGTGGGAATTGCAGGACTAAAGGGACGACACATGTTATTCCATGATCATTGTACTGGGTGTCAACTTTGCTCAATTGCATGTGAAGGTGTTGCTGAGGCAATTGGGATGGTAAAGGTTCCAGACGAATGGAAACAAAATAAAAAATCCATAATGCCACAAATTGATTATGGAAAATGTGTATTTTGTGGACTTTGTGTTGATGCATGTCCATTTTATGCATTGTATATGACAAATGACTATGAACTTTCTTCATTTAGCAAGGAAGGGTTGATTTACACTCCTGCTCAGTTACAGGTAAAACCATATGTTGCTCAAGATTCTGAAATACTAATTTCTGATAGAGGTGCAACACATGGCTGATGCTGCCTTTCTTGCTTTATCTGTAATTACAATTGGAAGTGCAATTGCAGCCTTAGAATTAAGATCTTTAATTTATGGTTCTATTGCATTGATGGGAACCCTCGGTGGAATAGCGGGATTCTTTTTACTTTTAGATTCCCCATTTGTTGCAATGTTTCAACTGGCAGTCTATGTTGGTTCAATTGCGGTTTTGATTCTATTTACAGTAATGCTGGTAAAACGAGAACTGATCTTCAAAAAAGTTGAGGACAAGAGGAGAAAATTTGTAGGTATCGCATTAATGTTAGTTATGATGGTCTCATTAGGTGCAGTCATTTTAGATTCTGGAATTAAACAAATCACTACAGATGAACCTCCAGTAGATTTTAGAGAAATTGGTAAGGACTTTGTGACATATTATTGGCCAGCATTGATTTTGATGGGATTAATTTTATCCGGTGCCGTAACTGCTGCACTAGTTTTAGCAAGAAGGGTAGATGAGGAGAATGACCAACGAGTTAACTGAGTTTGTATTGGTGTCTGTTGCCTTATTGGGCATTGGAATTTATGGTCTTGCCGTAAAACGAAATTTTATTCGAATGTTATTTGCCATTGAAATTATCATTAATGCTGCAAATCTCAACATGGTAGCCTTTGGAAGGTTCTTGCCACACAGTGGTGGTCAAACCTTAGCTTTATTCTCAATTGCCATTGCAGCAGCTGAAGTAGCAGTAGGACTTTCATTGATCATTGTTGCATACCGAATGTATCATAATATCGATATTGCTGACTTTAGGAGTTTGAAAGGATAATGGAATATGCACTTTTACAGGCAGTTTTCTTACCTCTACTTTTATCACCTGTTGCTTATATTCTTGGAAGAAAAATGGGCCCAACTCCAGCAATGTGGTTTACATTTGCGATTCTACTTTATACTACAATTCTAGTAATTCAAGCAGCACTAGGCGGAACAACCGAAGAACACTATCCATGGACTACAATGTTTGGTGAATTTGGATTCTTGCTTGATGGATTGGCATCACCATTTGCAATTATAATTTATGTCCTAAGTACAATTCTGGCACTCTATTCAAAACCATACATGATTCACAAATTCCATGAGCAATACAAAGAAGAACAAAATGAAATTCAATCAAGTAGTGGCCAATCAACTATTGTATCTTCTAGTTCTCTTACAAATTATGTAAATGCAAAATCAGGATTATACTTTGCACTTTATCTTGTCTTTGCGATGGGAATGCTCGGAACAGTACTTTCAACAAACCTAATTGAATTTTATGTTTTCTTTGAGGTTATGCTAATTCCCGGTTTCTTCTTAGTAGCTCTTTGGGGAGACGGTCCAAGAAGAAAGATTGGTTTAATGTTTTTGTTATGGACACATGCTGGGGCAGTTGTTTTGTTATTGGGATTCTTGATGATAGGTCTTACGATTGGCAGCTTTGACTTTGCAGATATTAAAGAATCTGAAATCCCACAAGATATTGTATTGGCCTCGGCCGTTGCAATATCCATTGGTCTTGGAGTTAAGCTGGCAGTATTTATGTTCCATATCTGGTTGCCATATGTTCACGGTTCAGCGCCAACTCCAATCAGTGCTCTTCTTTCCCCTGCAATGATTGGTATTGGTGCTTATGGAATATTTAGATTAATTGTAGAATTTTTACCGTCAACATTTGCTGAACTTTCAATTTGGTTCCATATTTGGGGTCTTGTCACAATGTTTTACGGTGGTGCAATGGCATTAATGCAAGATGATCTAAAAAGGCTACTTGCATATTCAAGTATTAGCCAGATGGGCTACATTCTGTTTGGTATAGGTTCAATGTCTGCACTTGGTTTGGCAGGGGCTGAAATGATGTATGTTACTCACGCACTTGGAAAAGGAATTCTCTTCATGATGGCTGGAATTATTATTGTTAAGGTTGGTACCAGAAGCATTACAAAACTTGGTGGACTTGCAGGAAAGATGCCTATTACTGCTGTTTGTGCAGTTATTGGTGCTTTAACAATTATGGGCATTCCACCAACAAGCGGATTTATGGGAGAATGGATTCTATTTTATGGCGCGTTAGAAACTGCTATTGAAGAAGGCTCCACAGTAAGAGCAGTTACTTTTGGTTTAGGACTTGTTGCAACTGCGTTAACCATGGCCTACATGCTCTGGATGTTAAAACGGGTCTTCTTTGGAAAGACACCTGAACATCTTGAGAAGGTAACAGAAGGAAGTTGGTACATGACAGCACCAATGATGGCACTGGCTGGATTTACAATAGTAGTTGGAATTTATCCAGATATTTTCTTGAAGACAATAGTTCCATACATGAATGGAGTTTTAGGGGGTTAGTAAATGGCTACTGAAGCATTAGGTTTACCATTTGAAGCTACTTCTGCTGCTGCGTGGATGGTTTGGATTTTACCATTTGCAGCTGCCTTGATAATACCTGCAGTTGCAAAAGCCTCAAAGAATGCAACGGGCTATGTTGCAGTTGCAGTTGTTCTAATGAGTGCTCTTTCTGCAGCTTCACTTTTACCAGTTACATTAGATGCAAGTGAAATCCATCATCAAATAACTTGGATTGATGCATTAGGTCTAAAGGGAGGGGTATTAGCTGATCCACTTTCGGTAATCATGGCAAACGTTGTTGGGTGGATATCCTTCTTGATTATGATTTACAGCACAGGATACATGAAAGGAGATAAGGATATTGCCAGATTTTGGTTCTGGATGCTGTTCTTTATTGGTTCCATGCAACTTATTGTCTTATCTGATAACTTACTACAAGTCTTCTTTGGATGGGAAGGTGTAGGACTTGCATCTTATGCATTGATCAGCTTTTGGTATCGTGACAAAAAGAAGGATCACGTTGGCGTTGAAGGAAGAACTGTTTTGGGTCTGTTAGATTACTACTCACCTACACATGCAGGAATGAAGGCCTTCATCATGACCAAAGTTGGAGATGTAATGATGATTGCAGGAATGCTATTGATCTTTTTGTTTGCCGGAACCTTTGGGTTTAAGGAATTAATGGGCGACTTTACCTGGGCAGAAACCATGTCTGCACAAGGATTGTTGGTTCCTGCTTTTGTTCTATTATTTGGAGGTGCAATGGGAAAATCAGCTCAATTCCCACTAAACGAGTGGCTTTTAGAGGCAATGACTGGCCCAACTGCAGTATCTGCATTAATTCACGCCGCAACAATGGTAAAGGCAGGTGTCTTCCTTGTCGCAAGAATAGGGCCAATAGTCTTTGCCCTGGGAGCAGCAGGAATACTTGCAGATCAATTCTTTGAAATTGTTGCATGGGTCGGTGCAATCACCGCATTGTTACTTGCAACTCAGGGAATGGTTAATCCCGAAATTAAAAAGGTTCTTGCTTATTCTACGGGTTCTCAAATAGGTTACATGATGATGGCATTAGGTGTTGCAGGACTATCCCAACAATATGTCGATGGTTATACTGCAGGATTTTTCCATTTGATTTCTCATGCAATGTTTAAGGCATCTCTCTTTATGGCAGCAGGTTCGTTGTTACATGTTGTCGGTTCTAGATTTATGACAGATATGGGAGGACTTCGAAAACACATGAAGAAAACATATGCCTTCATGTGGGCTGCGGGGCTTGGTTTAATGGGAGCTCCGTTTATTACAACTGGTTTTTGGAGTAAGGATGCAATTTTTGCTGCAGTCTTTGAATCTGGAAATGAATGGGCAATGCCACTTTACATAATTGCAGTTCTTACTGCCGTTATTACTGCATTTTATACTACAAGGATGATTGGTCTGGTATTTTATGGAAAACCAAGCAAGCACATTGAAAAGATGGAAGAGGAAGGGCATCACATTCATGAGGCACCACTTTCAATGTGGGTTCCATATGGAATTCTTGCAGTTCTAACTATTGGTATTGGAATAATTGGATTGTCTGCCGAAGAAGGTATACATCATTTGTTCACGGAGTTTCTTGAAAATTCTTATGGCATTCATACGGTTAATCATGAAACAGGAGAATCCATTCTACCCGGATTTTTACAGGGGCTTAATCCTGTTGCGTTAGGTTCATCCTTGGTAGCCTTTGCCACAGGAATTGGATTGGGTTATATTTTCTATATTGGAAGATGGGTTGATGCTACAAAATTTGTAAATTCAAATATCGTCTTTTATGCTATTCACAAAACCATCCTAAACAGATGGTATCTAAACGCAATAATCTACTGGTGCTTTGTTATAGCCCCACTATGGCTTTCAAGAGCAGTATTCAGATACTTTGAGAAGACTGCGATTGATTATGGGATGAATGATGGATTCCAAAAGGCTGTAGTATGGAGTGCAAGAGTAGTTCAAGGCACTCAGACAGGTGTATCTCAATCATACCTATTCGTATTTGGAGCAGGATTACTATTCGTAGTCCTGATATTGTTGATTTAGGAGAATTATGATATGCTAGAAATTAGTTCAACCCCACTTGTAATCATAGCCATACTCGGTGTTGCCGGAGTAATTTTACCTGTAATTAACGTAATACGAAAAGAAAAAGGTTCAAACTCATTTTATGCCGTTATTGCATTTGCAGCGTTAATTATTTCAATTGGGTATGTGGGTTATCAATTCCTTGCCGAAAATATTCTTCCATCTGCATTATTCTCCGAAGACGTAATTGTTGATGATGCCTTTGGAGGATTCTTCGCTATTGCAATGCTAATTGTAGCAATCTTCACAACAGTTGGTTCCTTTAATTATATGAGGAAGCAAAACTATCCTGCGATCTACTACTCGTTAATTTTACTTTCCACAATTGGAATGGTACTAGTTGCATATTCGACTGATTTGTTAATGCTATTCGTTGCATGGGAGCTAATGAGTATTCCAACATATGCCCTGGTTGGATTTATCAAGAAAAATCCACAATCAAATGAAGCAGCATTAAAGTACTTTTTGTTTGGTGCATTATCATCTGCCATCATTGTTTATGGCATATCAATTACTTATGGAATTACTGGTTCAACAAATATTGGTGAAGTCATACAAGGATATTCGAATCTAGACCCAACACTTCTTCCACTTGCATTATTATCAGTTGGAATGTTTATTGCAGGATTTGGGTTCAAGATGGGTCTAGTACCATTTCATCAATGGTTACCTGATACATACGAAGGTGCCCCACCAACTATTACAACATTATTAGCAGCGGGAACCAAAAAAGCAGGATTCGCAGCTACAATTCGAATAGTAGTTCTTGGAATGGTGGTCCTTAATCTTGATTGGACATTAGCTCTTGGAATCTTAGCTATCATGACCATGACGATTGGTAATGTTGCAGCCATTATGCAAAAGAGTCTGACAAGAATGTTGGCATATTCAAGTATCGCACATGCAGGATACATTCTCATTGGACTTGCAGTGTCTCCCTATAGTTCACTTGGATTACAAGGATCTCTTTACCAAATCTTAAACCATGCAGTAATGAAAGGAATGGCCTTCATTGCAGTAACTGGAATAGTCACAACTCTTGCAGTTACTAATTTGGATAAACTAAAGGGATTAGGTAGAAGAATGCCTATTACTGCCCTTGGATTAACTATCTCATTACTGGCACTTGCCGGTGTCCCTCCACTTGCTGGGTTTTGGAGTAAAATAATGCTGTTTGGTGGTGCATTAGATGCAGGTTCTGCTTTGTGGTGGGCTCCTTGGCTTGCAATCGCCGGAGTTCTTAACAGCGCTCTTTCATTAGCATACTATGGTTGGATAATAAGAAAAATGTATTTTGAGGGAGAAACAGAAAAGAGAGTATCAGAACCAAAATCCATTATCGCCGTAATAATTTTCTCTATTATCTTCTTGGTAGGCTTTGGTGTCTATCCAGATCCAATAATCAAATTTGTAGAGTTTGCAACACCTGTAATTAGTACAGGATTTATGCCTTAAATGTTGTAAATTTTATTAAATTATCTAGATTCATCTTGGCATCACTATCTGGGATCATTCGTAATCCCTTTCTTGCTTTTTCAGAATAAATTTTTAAAAGCTCTTCCATTTTATCAAATACAATTCTTGGATCAGAACTTTTTTTGATTAGCAAATTAAATAATTTATCTTCATTTTTCCAATCCAACAAATCATCTCTAATCTGATAGGCGATCCCGATATTTTTTCCATATTCAGTTAACGATTCTATTTCTTCTTCACTACCTTTTCCAATAATGGCTCCAATTCTTGATGCTGCTTGAAATGCAACTGCCGTTTTATATTCAATTACCTTAAGATAATCATCAAATGTAACGTCCTCACTGGCTTCTAGTCTATTTTCGATCATCTCTCCTTCGCTCATTAACATGGCTGTGCTTGACAATTCTTTTGTTATCCTTGCGTTATCAAGTCTAGAGGAAATCCCAAGAATTAAACCTAAAACAAAATCTCCAGTCAAAATGCTTGTGTTATATCCGTATTTAATGTGAAATGGATCCTTTTGTCTTCTCAATATTTCATTGTCAATAATATCATCATGAATTATTGACTCCATATGTAAGAATTCAACAGCGCAGGATGCCACCAAAGTATTATCATCAATCTTCCCTACACTTTCAGCTGCCAAAATTAGTATTATTGGCCTAATTCGTTTTCCGCCATCTAGAGAATATTTTAGAGGTTCAATGAATTCTGATTCAGAATAAAGGTCTAATTCTTTATCCAAAGAACGATTTATTTTATCAATATACTTCCCATATGTTTGAAGTAAAGGATTGATCTCTAAATTTTTCCTGTCCAAGATGTCCTGATCAAAAATTTTTTATCATTACTAAATAAATCTTGGTGCTCCAGCCGGGATTTTCATCGTAAGATTTTGAACCCGGGATCACTGCCTTGAAAGGGCAGTATGCTTGACCGGTCTACACCACTGGAACCCAATCAAATTCAATATTTTATCCATAAAATCTTTTGTAAACAACAAAGATTTTTTACTGGTGATTAAGGAATTATGGTATGGGTTTGATTAAAAGAATAGATGAAAGGATTGAAACACGAAGCTTACTAAAGCATCCATTTTATGAGATGTGGTCTGATGGTAAACTAACCCTTGAATCTTTAGCGGGATACTCTAAAGAATACTTTCAGGTGGTTAAAGCAGTGCCTTCCTTTATGACTCCCATTATAGAAAAAGCACCAAAATCACAAATTAAGGAATTAATTGATAATCAACAAGAAGAGGCAGATCATATCCATCCTTGGATAAAGTTTTCCGGTGAGCTTGGTATCTCAGAGGAGGAATTGATAAATTACGATGGTTTGGATAAAACCAAAAAAGCAGTTTCAAATCTATCTGATTTGATGAATACCTATGAGGGTGGCTCATGTGCAATGTATGCCTTTGAGAAAGAAATTCCAAAAATTAGCCAAACAAAACTCGAGGGAATGGCAAAATTTTATGGAATGTCAAATGATAATGCTACCGAATATTTCAAACTCCATACCGAAGCTGATATTCGACATGCAGCAGCGTGGCAGAATATTTTAGAGACATCATCTACTAGCACCGATGACTTGATGCAGATTGCAGAACAATCCATCTCTGCGCAAAACTTGTTGCTTGATAGTTGTTATGAAGAATACTGTTAAACTCATAACATTTTAAACTGAAGATTTCTCACATTTTTGCAGGGCCCGTAACTCAGCTTGGTAGAGTAACCGGCTCATAACCGGTGAGCCAAGGGATCGAAGCCCTTCGGGCCCATACACCCTAACTAATGCTTTATCAGATTCAAAAGACTAAAATTAATTTTTGGGAAGGATAATAAATTATAAATTTTGGATTGTTACATTTTTTTAAAATTTTATTATTTTATTGTATGCCAAATAACCTTACCTTATTCTTATCCAAGTATAATGCCCACAAGTTGGACAATTACAAATTCTAGATTTATTTATTTTTTCACAACTGACACATTTGAACTGACGCATATTTTTGTTACAACAGAAACTGTATTAAATTTAGTTCAGTAACAATATTTACTTTCACATGTTTTTATTCAAGAAAATTCCCTTTTGTGATAAATTTTTTTAGAAAAGTAAATTTAGTCAATTAAAATTATTTCCATTTACTTGTACTGCTACAATTTTTATCGTACCGGTCAGAACCACTTATTACACACATTAGTTTATCAAAGAATTATTTTCTAGAGTATATGTGAAGAAGACAATTTCAATATATGGGATTTTTGCCCTATTACTTACTGCAGGAATGGCAAGCACTGCATTTGCAGGAACTGGCCATACCACACCAGTTTGTCTAGATGGAAGTGATCCTGATGAGATGGATTATGCACTACTATTGTTTTCGCAACTTGTCCAGATGGAGTAACCATACCTTCAGGTGACCAATGCACTACTATTGTTCCAGGAATTTGTCCAGAGGGAACTACTCGTGAACTTGCTTGGTGTGTACCTCCAACTATAGTAGCAGGGGAACTCTTACCAACTGAATCTACAGCACTAGTAATTGCAGGCCTGTCAAGTATGATTTGGATGGTACCAGCAGTTGCAGGAATTGTAGGCGCTGGAGTATATCTAGTAAAACTTAGAGCAAACAGGGATTAAATTTTATTTTTTTTGAAATTATTTTTTGGGAAGACAAATTCATTTTGATTCTATAGAATGAGAACAAGTTGCTAGAAAAATTAGAAAGAGCTAATTAGTCACCACTAATTTTCAAACCCTTTAAATGACATTTCTTTATTTTAAAGCATTATGAGAACTGAATCCTGCAGAAAATGTGGAATAGAATTAAGCATTTTGGAAACCTGTAACACCTGTGAAAATCCATCTATCTATGAATGCAAAAATTGCAATTTACAAACACAAGAACAATTTCATAGTAAATGCATTTTAGCTTAAAAGTTATAGTCAATTTTAATATGTGAAATTATTTTTTGGGAAGGATACGTAGTATCCAAATCAATAAACGTTTGTAAGAATTTGATATAAAAATATGGATAAATTTTAGGATTTTACTAAGAACTACTTAAATTTCACTTTTGTGAACTTGTTATGACGAGGATCTATAATACCTGCTGATATTCAAGGGGTAAACTTTGAAGAAGTGGACAGATAGAAAAAGGAAAACGCGAAAAAAGATGGAAGCATCTAAGTTTCAATTAGGATTTTCTAGCATATCCTCGTTATTTGGTTTCATTTAAAACAACAATCGATTTTTTGGTATTCGATTCAATTGTTTTATTTTAAAATTATTTTTTGGGAAGGATTAGGAAACAACTATTACAGTTCCACCCAACTCTATCAATATACCACCTCCTGAGACAACTGAAATGTTATTTCCTGAAGGAATAGTTAGCGTTACACCATTGGGAATAGTAAGTATTGCCTCAACTTGAACTAGGATATTTGCAGGACTGGTAAAATTATTTTCAAGAGAACAACTTGAGTTAATTATCCAATCTCCACTTGTTGGTAGGGATTCACATTGAATTTCATTGACATCAGTAACTGTTACTACAAGATCCTGAACATCAGTTAAGATATCCAAGTCAGTTACAGTTACTTGAACATTATACACATTGTCTGTACCAACATCTCCTGGATTCTCAAAGTCTGGTGCAACGCTAAAAGACAATGCCCCTGTAGTAGAGTTGAGACTAAACAAAGCCGTATCTGCACCGCCAGTCTTAGTATAGGTCAAACCAGAGCCCTCAGAATCATTATCATCTGTTGAATTAATATCCACAACAGTTGTAGTATTCTCTGGAACACTTGGAGTGCCTGAACTAGTTATTGATGGACTTTCAGTATCTGGTGGAAGTACAAACGAATTTGCATCAAAAACTTCAACTATTGAACTAGTTCCTCCCTCGTTGAAGAGACCACCACCAAAACAATAAATTTTTGGACCCACAGGTTCACAAACTAAACCATGTCTTTTAGTGGGCATATCTGGACCACTAATCCATGAGTCAGTGACAGGATCATACCACTCGTTGACTGCAGTTAGTGGATCTCCTCCACCAATAACATATATTTTATTGTTAAAAACACCTCCCCATCCACCATCCATTGCGGTTGGTTTATCAGCTAGAATTTCCCAAGAATTAGATATTGGATCATACACTTCGTTGGCAGTAGCATCACCAGGAAATCCACCTCGTCCATTAATCACATAAATTTTATTATCAAAAACTGCCGAAGAGAGATGTTCTCTACCTGTTGGTAAATCCGCGCAGGTTGACCAAGAATTTGTCGGAATATTATATTTTTGACATTTATGGAAATTGGGATTTCCACCTAGAACAAAAAAATCATCACCCACAATTTGTGCTGTTGATGACCAATTAGCGAATGGCATGTCTGGTAAATTAGCCCATGTATTTGATGTAATGTTATAATCTCTTGCAGTTGAACATGGATTTCCAAATTCACATCCCCCTGCAACATATATTTTTCCATTATGCGCTGCAGATGCAGAATGATCTGCAGAATAAGGAGCAGGAGCTAATTCAGTGTAGTTTCCAGTTATGCTATCATACTCTGTAAAATTCATCTCCGCTCCAAATCCTTGTATAAGGTAAACCTTGCTACCCACCACCTTTCCAGTATAGTCTGCTCTAGAAAGGGGCATGGAAGGAAAAGTCTCCCATAGCCCAAAAGGAGGAGCTGAGGTTTCACCCGCAAAATTAGTTGGCGTTGCTGTTTGTTCAGCTCCACTGGCAGTCACTGAAGTAATACCACCAATTGGAATTCCTCCATTAAGAATAACTATATCAGAACTTTCTCCAAAATTAAAAGTGATTGTCTCTGCTGTTGGGACAAAAAAGTTATCTGGAATTATAAAGTCAGGAGTAAGAAAGTCTGATGCGGCTGCCATACTTGTAGTTGCCAGTAAAATATTGGTGTCGGCTGTAGGTGATGGAGAATCAATTATCCATGTGTACGTTTTAAGGTCACCATCAGAGTCTGCAGTAATGGTATGGCCTGAAAGAAATTCTTGTCCCTCAGATGATGTGGTCAATTCAATGAACTGATTAGTTCCATCTGAATTAGAAAAAATCTCATTAATATCCCAGAAATGAAACGTCCCAAATACCTCTGCTGGCACAAAAATCATACCTCCAAATGTGGCAATTATTAGCAGCAAAGCAAGTTTTTGATTCAAGGATTTACTACAGGGTCTTCTGATAATAAAAGCATTGATTGGGGATTAAATTATTTTTTAGGAAGAGTCTTGAACCAAATTACCAAGACCCTTGGAGGACGGGAATAATTTTCTTTACAAATTAAAGTTAACGAAGATAAACTGACTAGAATAATTCTACTAAATTAGTATGATATCAGGGGGTTTTTTGGCAATGATTTTTTTCTTCAAGTGGTTTGATTAGATGGTAGATTTTTGGTAAAAACTAGTTTTCATCAATGGTTATAATCACATACCAATTTTATACAATGATCAAAAATGTCCAAAAAAATCAACAACTCACTTTTCTCAATTATAGCTATTAGTGTAGTAGTTACCCTTTTACCGCAAACTGCTTTTGCTGATGAAATTATTTTCCTCGATCTTCCTATTAGTCTAAAGATTGGAGAAACTGCAAGTATTGATTCGGACTTGACTATGACCTTGCTTGAGGTTGAAGATTCAAGATGCCCAAGTGACGTTGTGTGCGTTTGGCAGGGAACTGTTACAGCCAAAGTACAACTTCAAAAAGGAGGTCAGGATCTTGGAGTTTACACCATTCCTATGGAGGCAATAGAAGGCAACGAGCAGACATTTGAGGGATATTACATTAGACTAACCAATGTAGAGCCTTATCCGGAAAGCACCAGTCCAATAGAGGCACCAAATTATTCTCTGATTTTTTTTACCTCTAGTGCAAAAGTAAATCATCTTGATTCTCCTCTAAAACAATTCAAGGATGGAATTCCCTTCAAGGAGATAAAATGCCGAGACAGTCTTCAGTTAACCCAAAGATATGATGGAAGACCTGCATGTGTGAAATTGATGACTTATGATGAGTTGATTAAAAGAGATTGGGTAAGTGATATTATCCGAGCAGTTCAATCACAAGACCTCTCAGATGATGATAAAAACCAGAGTGATATACAACCAGAAATTAAAACTGGAACTGATGCACTTTTTTGCCTTGGATATTGCTTTAAGGAGTTTGTCATAACACCTGAAAAAATAATCTATACCCAAAGTGGACGTGATGTTACTGAAATAACCAAAGAAATTTCATTTTCTAAATCAGATTGGAATGAGTTGGCAGCTTTGGTTGATTTTCAAAAATTCAATTCATTGCCAGATAACATTGGTTGCCCAGGCTGTGCTGATGCCCCAATAGAATGGATTGAAATTACAAAGGGAACCAAAACAAAAAAGATACAATTTGAGGTAGTAGATGATGCACCTGAAATTAAAAAACTAATTTTGGCACTACATGAAATTCGAGGACCAATAGAATCTACAATTGAAAGTTTTGAGGATTGTGTTGCAGATGGTAATCCCGTCATGGAATCATATCCAAGACAATGTAGGACAAGTGATGGGAAATACTTTGTTGAAGAGATTGACACTCCACTAAACCCAGAAACTCAGTGCACAGTTTATGGCGGACAATGGCTACCAGAGTTTAATGAATGTGAATACATTTCAGAAGAACAGTGTTCAGATATGAATGGAACATTCAAGGAATGTGAATCTGCATGCAGGCATGACCCAGATGCTGAAATTTGTACTATGCAGTGTGTCCAAGTGTGTCAAGTCCCCTAATCCTGCAAGTACTATGTAACTATACCACGATGATTCCTTGTTTTAACATATATTGAATTCCAGCTAACAGTAACTAATGATCAAGATACCAGCAGTAGCAGGAATTCTCGGTGCTGGAGTATATCTGGTAAAGTTTAGAGCAAATAGAGAATAATTCTGTATTTAGTTTCGTTTTTGTTATTGAAAGGTAATCTTAAGTTCACAAAATTTTGAGAGAAAATGTGAAAATTATACTCCTTACTGCATTTATCATTGGATTTTTTATTGTTCCAGTTTTTGCTCAAAGCGACGAAATTCCAGATGAATCTCTTAGCATAGAATATACGCTTAGAGGGGGATCAGTCAAAAACGTTCAGTTTGACCAAAATAAATTCTCAGTTATTGTCTCCATTGAGTCACCAGATGAAGGAACAATTTCATTTAAAATTCCAAGGGAATTAATCGATGCCAAAAAACCTGCTGGTCAAGATGAGGCTTTCATAATTCTAATTGATAATTTCCAAATTCCTTATGTTGAAACAGAGACTAATTCCAATTTTAGATTTATTACCACTAGTTTTGAAAAAGGAGACTCTGAAATTCAACTCATAGGAACTCATTTACTTGGAAAATCCTATCTAATACATCTTGGAGGTCAAGTAACAGTATCCTCAAATACAAATACAACTGATGGGATTTTTGAAACATCGTCTTTTAGAATAATTCCTGATAAACCAAACGTCGGTGGAACAATTAGAGTTACTGGAGATAATTTTGGAGCATCTCAAGAATTTAAATTTTACATAAATTCCAAGAAATTAGGTTTCTTTGATACAAACAGCGATAATCATTTTATGACCACCTTTCAAATTCCAGAAGATCAAAAAGCAGAAAGAGTAGTTTTTTTGGTTAAAGACAAAACAGGAGATACGAAAGAAATTAGTATCGTATTAGGAAACAGTGGAACCAACCCACCATCAGGGAATATTGAAAAACTTACAATAAGTGCAATACCTGAGATCCTGTATCGCGGGGACTATTTGGAAATATCTGGCACCTCACAACCAGGAAGCTCAATAACTGCTTTGGTTAAAAATGAATACAACGGGCTAATCCATAATAGAACTGCTGAGGTCTCTACAAAAGGCACTTGGATGTTATCTGAACCAATAAGCATCCCTCTTGACTTTTCACTTGGGACTTATCGTATAGAAATTTCAAATGGACAAGAAAGTATTGTAAAAACATGGAATGTAGAATCAACTAGGATAATTGAGGTTACTCCTGACAATCTAGAATCAAAAATTAATGAGATTATAGAAAAACCACTTGACTCTGTTCAAGAACCCCAACTAGATCCAGAACTACAACTAGATCCAGAACTACAACTAGATCCAGAACTACAACTAGATCCAGAACCAATTCCCAAAACCACACAACCACAAAACTCAGAATCATCTGACGGTGGATGTCTTATTGCAACAGCAGCTTACGGCTCAGAGCTTGCACCACAAGTGCAACAACTTCGAGAACTTAGAGACAATCATTTACTTCATACAGACTCTGGTTCAGCATTCATGATTTCATTCAATGGTTTCTATTACTCTTTTAGTCCAATTATTGCCGATTATGAGCGGGAAAATCCAGTTTTCAGAGAGGCAGTCAAAATGGCAATCACTCCCATGATCTCTAGTCTTTCAATTTTGAATCATGTGGAAATGGATTCAGAATCTAAAGTTTTAGGATATGGACTATCTCTGATTTTATTGAATGTTGGAATGTATATTGGAATTCCAGTTGCAGGAGTATACCTGGTAAAGTTTAGAGCAAAAAGAGAATAGTTTTTGAAATTATTTTTTGGGAAGGATGAGCGTTTAGAATCTACTTACTGCGACCTTTCTTTTTTCTTTGTTGTTCACTTTTGTATTTTTTAACTCGTTGATTTAATTCAGATGATTTCTGTCCTTTCTGTTTTCTCCCGTCTTTTTTCTTTGATTTTTTCTCAGTCATCTTTGAATAACGTCTTTACATTCATGAATTTTCTACAATAAATTTGAACTTAAGTGTGTTGGAGTTTAGAATCTAATTTACAATAACTTTGGATTTGAAATTATTTTTTGAAACTAAAATTAAGAATAAAATGTATTGGACCTAACAAATTCATGCCAAAATTGAAATCAATCAGTATTAAAAAATCAATTCTGTTATTTTTATTTCAAAAGGATAAATCACCCAAAGGTGAATGTAAATATCTCAAATCCTGGATCTTTTATCAGTATCTCAAGGAAATGTTGACTGGATTCATCTGCATTGACAACATTGTACAAATCTGGATGATGAGTATGTAGTAGTCCTTCAGTACCAACGTCATCTCCTAAAAATTCTTCAGTAATTATTTTCCCATCAAGGAAAATTTCCAAATCTGCTTCTCCTGCAGTAACAATATTTACTTCCTTTGCAATAAAGGGTAAAAATATTCTCCCAGAATCTGAAACCAGTTTCATTCCGTCTTGAAGATTGGTCCATGTTCCTTCAATATAGAAATTATGAAGAACAAATTTTTCTGGGACTAAATATGATACATTTTGGTTTGGAGCAAACCCCTCCGAACTGCCTAATTGATTTCGCCCAGAAGCAAAATTATATCCAAAATATAGTTCTGGAGTCCTTAACCAAGAATGCTCAAATTCTTGAATCTGAACCAACTCTCCAAATTCTGACAAATTCGTGCCTTTGGATTCTGCTCTCTCTTTTAGTAGTTCTTGGATGACTTTTTCTGTTTCATCATATCCTCCCTCTCCAATGTGATCATAACGGATGTATCCTTCATGATCTGCAATGTATTTTCGTGGCCAGTAATTATTCTCAAATGCACTCCATGTCTCTTTTTCATTATCTAGTACAACTGGATAATTTATTCCGTATTTTGTCACAGCTTGTTTGACATTTTCAACATCCTTCTCAAATTCAAATTCAGGGGAATGAATACCAATAATTAACAAGCCTTGATCTGAATATTTTTCATCCCATGCTGTGATAAATGGTAAAGTACGAATACAATTAATGCAACTATACGTCCAAATATCATACAAAACTACACTATCATCTATTTTCATTTTTAACTCCTCAGGTAAGCTGTTGATATAATCTGAAATTCCTACAAGTTCTGGTGCTTTTTTTAGGCCAAGTTTATCAAATCTAATTTCTGAACTATTCTTTTCTATCCTTGAATTTTCTCCATTTGGTGATTCAACTTGAGATTCTAAAATTGATAGAGACAAACTAATACCTACAACTATAGCTATTACCAGACCTCCTAAAATTACAGCAGTTTTTATGTCTGAATTCATTTCATCATCCTAACAACACCAATTCATTTAACAAAGGAAAGTTTGCAATGTAAGCTAGTTGATTTGTAAATACCAATATTCCTAAAACAATAATGAAACCTCCCAAGATTAGAGAATAATATTTGAGATGTTTGCTCATTGCTCGGACTATGCCTGTTGCTCTAGAAAAAAACACTCCCATCAAAATAAATGGAATTCCTAATCCCATTGAATAGGCAAGCAACAAGTTGAATGAAATTGATGGAGTTGTTGCAGCAAGTGTAAGAATTGTTCCTAAAACTGGGCCAACACAAGGTGTCCATCCTGCAGCAAATGATAATCCAAAAATAAAAGAGAGTGGATAACTAGACTTTGATCTTTTGGGAAGGAATTTTTTTTCTATATTTAGTGAGCGAAACTTTGAGGATAATAACAAAAATGCTCCAAACCCAATGATGATTGAGCCTCCAACATAATTGAGACTTTCAGTTATTTCTCCAGAAGAGCTAGAAAGCACACTGTTAATTAAAACACCCAGTATAGAAAATACTACAGAAAATCCCAAGACAAAAAATATGGTATTTAAAATAATTTTGGATCTGTTAATGGACATGACAGTGCCACTTTTAGAACCAAGGTCTGTAACTGTAGTTCCAGAAATATAGGCAAGAAAAGCAGGAATCATTGGTAAAATGCAAGGAGCTACAAATGATCCAAGGCCAGCAAGTAATGCTACAAATATAGTGACATCTGCCATGATTAGACTTTGATTTGGTCAATAAAACCTATTTTCCAAGTTAGACCCCAATCTTTTGAAAAGAAAATTTACAAAGTTTTAACCAAAAAGATTGGGGTGAGAAATGGAAAATCTCCTTTATAGTAAAAAATATTCTTTTTACCATGAACAAATCTTTTTTGGTGATAATTGTGATTGCAGTAATTGGAACTGCAGCTGCATTTACTATCTCGCCCTATTTTACCGAATCCACCGTGGATGAGGCATTACCATCTGGTGCAATCATACAACCAAAAATCACAGAAAAAGTAATGATAGAAAAAGATACCATTACGGAAGATATCATGATGGAAGATACTATTACGGAAGATACCATGATGGAAGACACAATTCCCATTTCTTATTCTGGAACTTTTGTAGGAATAGGTGATGGGATTCATGATGCACAAGGTAACGCCTTCACTATACCCTTAGAAGAGGGAGGTGATGTATTAAGACTAGAGAATTTTAAGTCAACTAACGGGCCCGACTTGTATGTTTATCTTTCAACTGATGATAAAGCCACAGAATTTATCAACTTAGGAAAACTAAAAGCTAGCAGTGGAAATCAAAACTATGAAATTCCAAATGATGTTGATCTTGGTAAATACAACAAGGTATTGATTTGGTGTAAGGCATTTGGTGTCTTGTTTGGAAGTGCTGAAATATCTTACCCGTAATGTTTCTGAAACATTACAAAGCGGATTTTTTATATCTAGTACCAATGTTGGGCAATCAGTGTTTGGAACAACAGTTGTTTTCCCAATTTTTTTGTTTCCAGAAATAATTTCAAGAAACCTGTTTTCTTTTTTAGGAACAGATAATGGACAATCCCAAACCGATCCCAGGTTCAAAATGATCCTTTGGTTTATTATTGCAGGCACGAGAGGAGGCGTAAACAGGGCCAAAATCCTCAATTTAATCAAAGATACCCCAATGAATGCAAACAAGATTGCAAAAGTATTGAATTTAGATCATAAAACAGTAATTCATCATGTACAAATCCTTTCAAAAAATGATCTAGTTGTTAAAGCCCAAAAAGACTATGGTGCAGAATACAAATTATCACAAATCATGCAAAAAAATCAAAAGGTATTAGAGGAGATTGTGGAGAAAATTGGGACAAAGTAATTTAACATATCTAGGGAATAGTGCATTATGTTAGACTTTATGTTAGCTGCAGTAGTGGCAGCATTTCTTAACATTGGATTGTTACTAGTTACGATTGGAACGTATATTCAAAACATGAGGGTAATCAGATCATATTATACTTCAGGTTTAGTTTTAGTCGCAGCTCTGTTAATGATTCAAAATATTGTAATTGTAATATTTTGGTTTACACTTTACATGGACGATAAGGTTTTGATGATGTCTGCTGATATGGTTGCACATTACTTGTTTGCAATTAATGTAATTCAGACTGTAGGATTGTCAGTCCTTGTCTGGATTACAAGAAGATAAATTCCAAATTAGATTTTCTTCATATTATAAAAAATTAAATGTGTCGCTTTGGATTCAAGAGAAGTTAGTTTTCCATTTTATTCACAAGACCTTGGTGTATTTTTTTTCACATGAAATTTCATATCTTTATGATAATGACATTAGGGTGGCATCAAGTGATTCTTTGGCGCCGTTTCACGTGGTTGATAAATTCAGTAAAGCAGTAGGGGAGGATGGCTTGTGCAAAAAGCCTGAGATGACCAGTTTGTTCAAGCCTAATTTTTCAACAAACGTGTGTGGCCCCACAAACGGCAATGAAACTAATGCCAAGATGATATTAAAAATTAAATTGTTGATAATCATTTAATGATCAATAGATAATCGTTTGGGATTTAAAATTAATCATACTATAATAGATAACATCTCAACGTATTTGGCATCAGTTCTTCTCTAGAATAGTACAGATATCCCAAGGACTAATCACTCGTTCTTCGTATAAAATAAGTGGCTGGGACATTTCATACATTATCTTTGAAATATCTGAAAGACTCAAATCTTCAGTTACTTCTTTGGCATCTTCAAGGGATACAATATCTACAGGAATTTCCAAGAAGTTATCTTTACCCAAAAGAAAATCAAATCTCTCGATAGTTTCAATAATTATTCTATCGTTAATGAATTGATTAGATCCTTTAGCCATTATTTTTCTAGTCCTGTTCTCCAGCATCAATTTCATCACATCCCCAAATGTTGCAATAGGATCAAATGTCACAATCTTCTTTTTAGGCATTGCAGATATATGAAAATCAGAATTGCTATTCATCCCTATTTCCAATATTTTTTTTGCTGAAATTACAGAATAGTCATCATTTCCTACATTTATTATCGCAAATGCTCTTCCAACTGCTCTCCAAAGAGAGAGGAGTTCTTTGAGAGTCGTATCTGGAGTAACCACATTAAGCCGATTATCTACAATGTCCTCTACAAATTGCATCTCAAAAAAATCAGAAGACGGATTTTTGTATACTCCTTGGATTATCTCTCGACCTCCTACTACACCAATTGGTTTAGTATCATCTCGGACCACCACAGAATCTGTAAAAGTTTCTAGATATTGAACAAGCATTCCCCCTACAACCTTTACCTTGGCATTTTTTCTGACATTTACACACGGGGTGGAGGTAAGAGAATTTCCTAAAATCTCACTTAGTGGAGATGTAGAAATAATTGAACCTGAATCTGCCAAGATTAACGATATGACTGTATGATCAATGTATTTGAAAGGGAATTACAAAAATCAAGGCTGAAAATCATTGAATCTTATAAACAAACAACTTGCAGAGAAAAGATACATGGTAGAGGAAAAAGAACACCCTCTTAAAGTAAAGATTCAAGAATTATTAGATTCCGCTGAATTTGAAAAAATTACAGCCTATAACAAAATGTTAGATTATACAATTGAAATTTTTGAAACTCAAGGGCTTGGGCGAGACTATTATGGCTATCACAACATAGACCACGAATTAGAGGTAACTTACATTGCATTACTTGCAGGAACGTGGGAGAAAAAAATACAAAAATTAGATAAAAGTGACATTGAATATCTTTTTGTTGCTGCATTATTTCATGATTTTGATCCTCAAAAATCAGTAGACAGACCCCATGAAGAAAGTGTAATACAATTTATCTCACTTGATAGAGAACTGCCAAAATTAATCAAAGAAGCGGATCTTGACATTGAAATCATTATGGCATTGATTCTAAGGACTTCTTATCCTTGGACTGGAGAGTTTAAGATAAAACCAGAAAAACAAATGAAAGAATGTTTTGAACGTTCTGAAATAACTAGAAACAATCCTGAAAAACAAACACACTATGAAGAATTAGGCTGGTTTTTGTCTGTGGCAGACAGAGTAGGAGGTTATGCGATTGGGGATTTCTCCGATGCAATGGAAAAAGCAAAAAAGAATGCTCATGCATTTGCTTGGCATCAATCATCAATTGTTCGAATGTCTGTAAACTATTTTGAAACCCTTCTAAACACAGAATCACAAATGTGCAGACGGGTTTTGCATGCCCTTCCACCTGAACTAAGAAAAAATTTTATGGATACGGTTTTGTCATTTATGAATCTCAGACAAGAAGAGATCAGAATTGAAAATAAATTTGAGTTTGAAAATCAAAAATTTCAAGCAAAGGTAGATTCTGTCGAAGAACGATCCTCTGATGATTACATTAATTCACTTACATCCATTTACAATGAATTGCCACGACCATTACAATTACAAAAATTTGGATTTGCAAAATCTGTGATAGATCCTGATACCATACTTACAACCCTTAGGTTAAGTGATGGAAAAGATACGATTGTGGGTTACGCAAAAGGAGGTCCTCTTGAGAACTATCAGTTGTATGCAGGAGTCGATGATAAGAATTTGGGTAAAAAAAATACAATATTTTTAGAGCCCATCGCATTGAAAATGGGATATTGGGGATTAGGAGGAGGCACTAAACTAAGAAAAACATTTTCTTTGCTTGCAAATACTAAACGCTACAGGTATTTGACAAGTTTTGCACTCCGGGATTTAATTCAAAAAAACATTGGTTCGGAAAATGTAGAGTTTGTCACAATGATTGATCCAGAACATTGGGATTATTACAGAGTAGATCTTTTAGACGGAATTGTTTAATCGTTAAAAATCTCTGGATTTGAATATGTTAAAAATTTAATTCATAGTAGTTTGTATAGATTTTATACTACAAAAATAAAATTACCGTGCCTGAACTGAATCTTAACTTACAAGCAAAATATTATGAAGCCCTTCTGGCCCATTCTAATTCCATTAGTTTTAAAATAACTATGGATTAAGTCTGCTGGCTGCAATGAAGAATCAGAGTTATATCTGAATGGTGATTTGAAGGCATTTGTCTGAGCTGCCAAAAATTATGCAATTTTAATTTGTTCTTGGACTTTTTGTAAAATATCATCATCCACAAGATTTTGCTCATGCAAAGATTTGGTAATTTGCATAACGTTTGTAATTGAGTGTAGAGTAACTCCTTGGTTTTTAAGAGCTTTATCAGCTCCTTCCATTCTATTTACAATTACGTATGCATCTTCCACC
>Ga0307378_10002195_pt1 | contig 30497 bp, 27 predicted proteins | sample UN1MG_FD_202238 | JGI IMG/M metagenome (GOLD analysis project Ga0307378, IMG submission 202238) | Soil microbial communities from Risofladan, Vaasa, Finland - UN-1 | ecosystem: Environmental > Terrestrial > Soil > Coastal area > Acid sulfate soil | place: Finland: Risofladan, Vaasa | collected... | reverse complement strand
AGATGTCTCATCTTCTGCACGCTCCTGCCAAGACCTACCCCTGTAACCCCTCCCATGGCAAACGCCTTGAATGACTGGATGATCTGGTATCCCTTGTCCGCCGGGTCGGACCAGGGATTGAGAAACCCTGCAATCCTCTCCTTCCTGTACACCTTTTCATTTATCATGAGAAAAAGCGCAGGAATGGAGACAACGGAAAGTGAAATGATCGATATAGGCCTGATCCCCGCGATAAAGAACATCAGTATGGATATGAAAAAGAGCATGAATGCGGTGGAGAAATCGGGCTCCAGAAAGATGAGGAACGATATGATCGTAATGATTAGGAGCGGGGGCAGAAATCCCCGGTAGAAATCGTTTATCTTCTCACCTTTCTTCGAAAGAATAGACGCAAGATACACGAGGAGAACTATCTTCGCGAACTCCGAAGGCTGAAAACCCACTGCCCCGATCCTGAACCAGCGCCGCGACGGATGTACGATGCCCATTTTTACGAACACCGGGACGAGGAGCATTACCAGCATGAAGATTATGATCCAGATGAGAGGTTTTCGCAGCATCTCGAGCACGGAGCTGTCTATAAATATGAAGGCGATGAGGGCCAGAAACGAAATGCAGAGCCATATCGCCTGTCTCTTTAAAAAGTAGTAGTGACGGCCGTATTTCAGTCCCTCATTGATACCTGCGCTGAATACCATGATGATGCCGATTCCGTAGAGCACGATGACTACGGAGAGCAGGACATAGTCTATTTCGCCTTTCGTCGCCTTCAAATAAACACCTTCTCTTCTGTAATCCTGTTTCACTTCCATACCGAAATCATTCCCTTTGCTACTATTATTGGCTGAATCCATTATAGTTTTACCTATTTCTCTACCGTATCTTAAGCGTACTGAGCGCAACAAGCGCAAGCATCGCCCCCACAATCCAGAAGCGGACTATGATCTTCGATTCAGACAACCCTTTCAGCTCGAAGTGATGGTGCAGAGGGGCTATCAAAAAGACGCGCTTTCCGAATATCTTAAACCATAGCACCTGAAGGATTACGGATAGTGTCTCAACGACAAAGATACCGCCTATTATTATCAGCAGAATCTCCTTCTTGATGAGAAGAGAGATGATACCGATCGATCCTCCGAGTGATAGAGATCCCGTATCTCCCATGAATACCTCGGCCGGGTGTGCGTTATACCACAAAAATCCGAGCCCTGCTCCGAGAAGACTCATGCAGAAAACCGTGAGCTCCGCGCTTCCGGGTATATACGGGACGAGGAGATAGTTCGCGATCTTTACATGCCCGGTGAGGTAACAGAGCCCCGCATACGCGGCAGCGACGAATATCACCAGTCCTATTGCAAGGCCGTCCAGCCCGTCCGTGAGGTTCACCCCGTTTGTAGTAGAGACGAGCAGCAGTATTGCAAACGGAATATAGAAATATGAGAGATCAACCACGGGTTTGGTGATAAACGGCAGATAGAGGAGCGTGGTCTCAGCGGTCCGGTTCGGACCGAAATAGATATAGAGCGTTACCGCAAGAGAGATCAGTACTTGTGTGATGATTTTGAATTTGGCGTGGAGCCCTTTAGAGCTTTTTCTGACGAACTTTAGGTAATCGTCGAGGAGGCCGATCACCCCGTAACCGAGAGTGGCAAAGGACACGAGCACCGTGTACTTATCCCTGAGATTGCCCCAGAGTAGTATGGAAGAGAGTATCGCCAGCAGTATGAGAATACCCCCCATCGAGGGAGTGCCGGCCTTTTTCGTGTGTCCTTCCGGCGTATAGTCACGCACCTTTTCACCGGTCCCCAGCATCCGCAGTTTCTTGATGATAGGAGGGCCGAAGATAAAGCATATGAGAATCGCCGTCACAGTAGCGTACACGGACCTGAAGGTGATGTACCTGATCAGATTGAATGCGAAGAACTCAGTGTGCAACGGATAGAGAAAATAATAGAACAACTCTCCCTCCCAGTAGAATTGGTGAAGATCAGCTTAAAAACATATCAAGGACCCTCTCGAGTCTCATCGCTCTCGAGCCCTTTATTAGAACAAGGTCGCCATCCCTCACCCATCCTTTCAACTTCTGTATAAGCTCTTCGATTTCCGAAAACTGAAAGATTCCCTGAAAGCCCATCTCTTCACATCGGGAGGCTGTGATCCCCGACAGCCTTCCGTATGTAAACAGGGCATCGATGCCTGCACCGGCAACGTAGTCTGCAATATCGACATGGAACTGCTCCGCTTTGTCCCCCAGCTCGAGCATATCCGCAAAGACAAATGCCTTCCTCCCGCGGACTTCGACACGTGCGAGACTGTCGAGGGCCGCGCGTACGGACAACGGGTTCGCGTTGTAGCTCTCGTCTATTACAGTGACACCATTTGATGTGTGCAGGTTTCCCCTGCCGCCCTCACCCTCGTAGTCCTCTATTCCCCGTTTTATCTCTTCCAGCGTACAGCCGAAAAAAAGCCCGACAAGCGCAGCCCCGACTGCGTTTATCACACCGTACATGCCTGCTATTCCAACCGACATCCCCACACCCTGAAGCGTGAACTCTGTTCGGTCCAGCATGTGCCTGATGGGCTGCTGGGCAAAGAGGTCTCCCTTTTCGAGACCGAAACTCCTGACCCCTGCTTTGATTCCATCTCTCAAGAAGTCAAAATAGGGGTCCTCCGCGTTTAAAAACGCTACGCCGTCTTTCTTCAGTCTGAGAAGAGCGGCTTTTTTTTCACGGGCTATGTTCATTTCACTCCCGAAAAAACCTATGTGCGCAGGACCGATGTTCGTTATTAGCGCATAATCCTGCTCCACAATACTCGAGAGATACTCTATCTCCCCGGATCGATTCGTACCGAGTTCCTGAACGAGTACATCGGTGCTGTCATCTATTTCCAGTATGGTCTTGGGCACCCCGATATCGTTGTTGTAGCTCTTCCTGCTCGAAACGACTTTGTATCGCCGGGAGAGCACGGAGGACAAAAGCCCCCTTGTCGTTGTCTTGCCGCAGGAGCCTGTGACGACGGTCTTTTTGACATCAAATCGCGAAAGATAGTTTTTTGCAAGCGTACCGAATGACCTTCTCGCATCCGGAACGCCAATGAAAACAACCGGCCTGTTTTTTTTTATAAACGGGTCGACGGCCGTTCTCCGCCCCGTTTCGAATATGATTGCTGCGGCCCCCTTCTTTACCGCCTCCCCGATAAAAGAGTGCCCGTCGAAACTTTCCCCCGGGATGGCAATAAAAATGTCGCCCTTTTTCAAAAAACGAGAATCTGTAGATATGGAAGTGACAGAGAGTGAATTATAGAGCTCCCTGCTGCTGACGTTGTCTATATCAGGTTCAGTTATCAGCTGTTTCAGCCGTGTGCTCTGCATCCACTACCCTACACAACCAGGGACTGTCAATCCTTGATTGAAATCTTTGACCGTTAGAAAAAGGCTCTTAAGCTGCTAGAAAAGATCCAGATCCCACTTGCTCCGCCTAATAGATGATCAGCTTTACGTCGTTGTATGTGATGGGACTCATACCCAGTTGCTCTATCGCAATCCGTCTGATCCTTTCGGGGGACTTCCAACTGCTGATTTCCACATTCTTCAAGTATAGAGTCTTTTCCATCTCGTGTTTCTTTTTGGTGAGCTCATTGATTCTCAAATTCAAAATGTAATCGTGAATGCTCTGCCATGTAACACAGAATAGGAGGGAGAATAGGACTCCGAAAAAGACCGTGAGTTTAAATATCTTTTTAATGATGACTTTGTTGATACTGCTCATTCGGGTTTCCTCATCACGCAGTCACCTTCATCGCTGCGGCTGAAGAAGAGTTCTGTGCAAGCTTTAGGGCACATCTCAGACGAGCGCTCCTCGATGCAGGATTGGCGCGCATCTCCTCAAGGTCGGGAACGAGTGGTTTTTTCGTCAGGGTTTTCACGACTCTCTTTTTACCGCACACACAGATAGGGAAATCAGGAGGGCAGGTGCACCCTTTCGCTAGTTCTCTGAATACGGATTTCACTATCCTGTCTTCGAGAGAATGGAAGCTAATCACGCAGATTCTCCCGTCCTGTTTGAGGGTATCGATTCCGTCTCTCAGCGCTCTTTCCAAAATATCGATCTCGTCGTTGACAAAAATCCTTATTGCCTGAAACGCCCTCGTCGCAGGATGTATATTCTTGGGCCAATATCTTCTCGGGATCGCTCCCATTACTATATCGGCCAGTTCTTTTGACATCGTAATTTGCTTTTTTTCTCTCTTCCTTACTATTGATAGGGCGATCTGGTTTGAAAACCTCTCCTCCCCGTATGCCCAGATGATTTCCGCGAGTTTTTTCTCGTCGAACCCGTTCACGACATCCCGAGCGCTCATGGTCTTCGATTGATCGAGCCTCATGTCGAGCGGTTCATTCCTCGCGAAGGAAAAACCCCTCTTGCTCTCTTTGAAGTGGTACATCGAGATACCGAGATCGAAAAAGATCCTGTCGACCTTCTGTCCGACATTCTCAGCCACGATCTCTTTCAGCCGGCTGAAGTTTCCTCTCACTGGGATAAACGTATCTTCCAGTCCCCTGAACCTTTCTTGGGCCCTCTCCAGCACCTCTTCATCCTGCTCGATCCCTATGACGGAACCATTGTCCACCCTGCTTAAGAAATGCTTTGTGTGACCGCCCTCACCCAATGTACAGTCCACCACTGTATTACCGGACCTGATGTCCAGAAGCTCTAAAACCTGCCGTACCATCACCGGGTTATGAATGAACATCGATCCTCCCCAGACATGAGGTTCTTGAAAACGTATGACCTATAAACTTAAGTCGGCTATCTTTTCACCGATCACATCGAAGCTCTTCTCATTCTCTTCCTTGTACCGGTTCCAGGATTCCTCACTCCAGATCTCAATGCGGTTTACCGCCCCCAGGGTCACGACTTCCTTCTGAATACCGGCATACTCTCTGAGGCTCTGCGGTATGGCTATCCTTCCCTGCCGGTCGACGGCCTGTTCTGTTGCAGGAGAAATAAACATACGGAGGAAAGAGCGGTCCTCCTTTTTTGTAAAAGAAAGCCGCTCGTTTATCTTCTTTACTATCCTCTCCCACTCATACCTCGGGTAGAGAAAGAGACAGCGGTCGAACCCCTTTGTCGCAACCCAGTACTCATCCTCGCCGACCTTGGAATACCGGAGCTTTGCAGGTATCGCTATGCGCCCCTTGTCATCGAGAGTGTGCCTGTATTCGCCTATAAACATATCTTCGGCTCACTTTCCGGGTTTTTCTTCAATGATGTTCGTCGCCCTTGAAGTTCCCGGCGAACTGGTAGAACGCCTCATATTCGCCGGAAACTAATAAATAGTTCCCCTCCCATAATAAATCAGGCCATATTATCCGTAGTATACCACTATCTGGGTAAATTCACCACTTTTCCCCACCGTTTCTAAAAATAATATACTAATTTCAGGACTTGTCAATGGATTTTTGACAGTTTTTTTAATTTTTTTATGAGCAGGTACCTCTGGGGTAAGCCTAGGCTACCGGCATTCGAGGGAAACTATTTCTGAAATAGACCGAATATCCTTGAGAAGTATCTTCAGCTGCTGTTCATCCTGAACCTGCAGACGGAAAGTGCCTTTGACGAGGCCGTCGTGATTGGATTTCAAGTGCATCTCTATAATATTCGCATTTGAGCTCGCGATAGCCGACGATACATCCATCAGCAGGCCGGGCCTGTCCTTCGAGAGCAGGTCAACGGTGTGCACCTTCTTTGTCTTCTCGGTCCATTCGACCATAATCTTGCGCTTCGGATAATCCTTCAGAGCCTTGAGGTTTTTGCAGTCCGTACGGTGTACGGTGATTCCCTTGCCTCTTGTGATATAGCCGATTATGTCATCTCCGGGATGTGGAGTACAGCACTGGGCGAGCCTAAGCTGAACATTCCGCTCACCTTCTGCAATGAGGCTGAACTCTGCGGGCCTCTCAGTTCCCGCCGCGGTACTCCTCCGCTTCTTCGGCCTCTTCTTATCCTCTTGCTTCTCAGCATACTGCTCCTTTACCTCGGCCTTTTTCTCCATTCGGGACGAGAAGTATGCCTTTATCTTATGCCGTGCTCGCGAAGTCTTTACCACATCAAGCCATTCGAGTGACGGGGACCTGTTTTTCGAGGTGAGTATCTCAACGGCCTCGCAGCTTTCGAGAGGCTTTCTCAGGGGAACTATGCGTCCGTTCACCTTCGCGCCGATACAGCGGCTTCCTACCTCTGTGTGTATCTTGTATGCAAAATCAATCGGAGTGGACCCGATCGGGAGCTGGATTACGTCCCCTTTCGGGGTGAACACATAGATCTCCTCTTCGAGGAGGTCTTTCTTGAGATCCTCCATAAATCCGGAAGGGTTGTCCAGGCTCTCCTTCCAGTTTTTCAGTTTCTTCAACCAGGTCAGTTCTTTCTCGATACCGACGAGGCTCCGCTTCCCAAGCTTGTACACCCAGTGCGCGGCGATGCCTTCCTCAGCGATGACATTCATCTGCTCCGTCCTGATCTGCACCTCGAGCGCCTTTCCTTCAGGCCCGACAACGGTAGTATGAAGAGACTGGTACATGTTCGATTTGGGCATGGCGATGTAATCCTTGAATCTTCCACGGACCGGCTTCCAGATCTTGTGGACCACACCGAGGATCTCATAGCACTCCTTGACGGTCCCGGTCAATATCCTGATGGCGGACAGGTCGAATATCTCATCGAAGCTCTTGTCTTTCTCCTTCATCTTCTGATAGATGCTGTAAAAGTGCTTTACCCTCCCCATGATCCGGGCTTCTATGGTGTATGCTGAAAACTCTTTATACAGTATACGCCTGACATTCTCTATGTACTTCTCCCTTTTCTCCTTACGCTGTACGATGTTATTCTTCAGGTCTTTGTAGAAATCAGAATCAAGCCACTTCAGGGAGAGGTCTTCGAGCTCGACCTTCACCCTCGCCATTCCGAGCCGGCCTGCGAGAGGCGCATAGATATCCAGCGTTTCACGCGCAATTCGCTGCGCCTTTTTCTCGTCGAGCCACTGGAGAGTTCGCATATTATGGAGCTTGTCCGCAAGCTTTATCAGTATGACCCTGATGTCCTTCACCATCGAGAAGAGCATCTTTCTTATGTTCTCGGCCTGGTGCTGCTTGATGTTTTCCGATCTTATCCTCGATATGTTCGTCACTCCATCCACGAGATCGGCTATCTCCCTGCCGAATTCACGCCGGAGGTGTTCCAGCGTGACGCCTGTGTCCTCGACCGTATCGTGGAGAAGCCCGGCAGCGATGACCTTCTCATCAAATCCCATCTCGTAGAGTATCTTAGCCACGTTGAGAGGATGAATGATGAACGGCTCCCCGGAAAACCTCTTCTGCGTCTTGTGCGCGTTTTTTGCGAACTCGAACGCCCTCAGCAAAAGCTTCTTGTTTTGGATGTGTGCCGCACCTGTATCAAAGTATTGGGCGATATCCGGTGCCACGTTTTGCTGCTCCATCATTTTATCCCCAGGACCACCATTCGATCTCTTCCGGAGAGGTCTTTTTCTATCTTCTCTATAATATAACCGTTTCCCTCCGCAAGAAAACGGATACCTCTTAAAAGCCTTTCGTCTATCTCTAGCACGATCCTGCCGCCGTCATAGAGAAACCCCGCCCCGTTCTTCAGAATAATCCTGTATCCATCGAGCCCGTCCTCGCCGCCGTCAAGCGCGGTGAGGGGTTCGTGGTCATGGATTTCCCGCTGGAGAGTTTTGATGTCAGCGCGTTTTATGTATGGAGGGTTGCTCGCAATCACGTCATACCTTGTCCCAGAAAGGCCTTCTAAATAACTGCCATGAATGAATTTTATTACGTTCCCACCGAGGACCCTCCTGGCATTTCTGCGCGCGATACGGAGAGCTTCCCTGCTCACATCGAGCGCAACGACATTGCACTCTCGCATGTGATACTTGACCGCCACCGCTATATTCCCGCACCCTGTTCCGACATCGAGAACGCTTGCCGGGCCGATATCGATGATTTCATCAACGAGGAGCTCTGTCTCGGGTCTCGGAATAAGCGTACTACTGTCCACCTCGAAGAGAAGCGAATAAAACTCCTTCGTTCCGGTTATATAAGCGCACGGCTCCCCTTCGAGACGGCGGCTTTTGCACTCCTTCCACAGTGAGAGCTCCTTCTTTGAGAGGATATAGTCCGGGTGGGCCAGCAGAAACTCCCTCCCCCTCCCTACCGCATGCTGCAAAAGGCAGTAGATGTCGGCGCTCGGGAGGGCGTCTCTTGCCTCTCCTATCACACGGGCAACCGATACGCCCGGTCCTGAAGTCTCACTTCCCACTGCCGTCCTCTATACACTCACGCCAATGTTTTCGAGACGCTTTCTTGCATCGGCCTCGTTGAGCGCATCAAGGATTTCATCGATCTCCCCGCCCATTATCAGATCGAGCTTGTAGAGCGTGAGCCCTATACGGTGGTCCGTCAGCCTGTTCTGCGGAAAATTGTATGTTCTGATCCGCTCGGAACGGTCTCCGCTGCCGACCTGACTCTTCCTCTCTTTCGCTTCCTTTTGTTTTCTTTTGCGATCCTCGAGCTCGAAGAGCCTTGCACGCAGCACCTTGAGCGCCTTATCCTTGTTCTTGTGCTGTGATTTCTCATCCTGGCATGTAACCACCAGGCCGCTCGGCAGGTGTGTTATCCTCACTGCCGAGTCCGTCGTATTGACATGCTGGCCCCCGTGGCCGCTCGCCCTGTACACATCGATCCTCAGATCATCAGAAGAGATCTCGATATCGGTCTCTTCAGCTTCGGGGAGGACTGCAACTGTGACCGCGGATGTGTGTATCCTGCCTCCCGACTCCGTCACGGGGATCCGCTGGACCCGGTGCACCCCCATCTCGAATCTCAGCCGCCGATAGACATCTTTTCCCGATATGCTGAAGATTATCTCCTTGTAGCCCCCGACGCCTATCTCGTGGCTGGAGAGAATCTCGGCTTTCCACCGCCTCCCCTCGCAGTATCTCGAGTACATCCGAAAAAGATCGCTGGCAAACAGAGCCGCCTCGTCACCGCCTGTCCCCGCGCGGATCTCCATGATTATATTCTTACCGCTCAAAGGATCCGGCGGAGTGAGGGCCATCAGCACCTTACGCTTCGAGCTGCTTATTTTCTCTTTCAGCTCCTCGATCTCCCTTTGGATATCCTCCCGCGCACCGTCATCTTTCTCCTCTTCTAGCAGCTCACGATACTCCTCGATATCCTTTTCGAGCACGACGATCCGCTTCTGCTCGCTCAAGATCTTCTGTATGTTGCCGAACTCTCGCGTGATCTCCGCATATCGATTCTTGTCCGATATTACATCATTAACCAGAAGCTTTTTCTCAAGCTCTCCGTATTTCTTTTCCATCTCTTCCAATGTATACACAGACTACCCCAATATCAAATCATATAATTTTTATTCTAAAACATATAAACTTATAACGATTAATGCAGGGAGCGCCATCAGACCCTAGGGTCTCAGACCATGTGGTCTGACGATCGTGCTTAATCAGTGAAACTGCCGGCGGAAAAAACAGCCTATCTGAACAGCAGACTTATGAGCCTTAAGAATCTCGGCAGTACCAGATACCGCAGTAGGATCAGTACCGCCAGTGAGATAAGCACATGGATGTCGAAACGTTCTCTCTCTCTTATCCTCAGCCAGCTTCTCAGGGGCTTTATCACGGGTTCCGATACGGAGAAAACAATCGAGACCAAGACGTTGTTCACCCTCTTTCCTATTATCTCGAATATCAGCCTCAGTCCGACTGCGATGATGAAAATGAACAAAATGAAATATACAAACCTGAAAAGCAGTATGATGAAGGTCGAGGCCAGTATCTCTATACTGAAGTATCCTGTTAAGAGCACCTTATAGGAAAGTTCCTGAAGGAGATACAAAAGATACAGTGCCAAGATCGGTGTGAGGTCGAGATATCCTATCCTCAAAAACCTTATGCCCGCAAAGATCTTCAAATAGGGGTCGGTGAGGCTGTAGACGAACCTCACTATAGGATTGAACATATTGGGCTTGAGGAAAGCAAAGAGCATCCTTACGAATATAAGAAGAATATATATCGAAAAGATGAGTCTTACTGCATTTGCCACGTAAACCATTTTACCCTGCCGTTATACCGTCTTTGAAATATAGCGATAAAACCACTCCGCTTCAATCTTTTTAGCGCCTCCTGTCAGCCGCAGTATCCCAGAAGAAGGCGCGCAAACTTCACGGAAAGGAGCTTCGTTTCTTTGTCATCGGACCTCGACGGCACGACGATAGGGCACTTCCCTCCGAGGACGACTCCGGCGGCCTCTCCCTTCTGCAGGCATGTAATCGACTTCCAGATCACGTTCCCTGTTTCTATATTCGGTGTTATCACCACGTTGGCCCTTCCCGCGATACTGCTCTTTATACCCTTGGTATCCGCCTTTTCGGGATCGATTGCATTGTCAAATGCAAACGGCCCGTCTATCTGACATTTTCCGAAATACCCTGTCTCGGAGTATCTCTTCATCAGAAAAGCATCGAGAGTCGAAGGCATCGCGGGGAGTCTCACCTTCTCCACCGCAGCGAGCATCGCAACCCTTACCTTTTTAATACCGACCTTTTTCGCTGCGTCGACAGCGTTTGCAACGATATGGATCTTCCTCGTGAAGTTCGGAAGTATGTTAACCCCTGCATCGGACATGAGAAAAAGCCTCTTTGTTTCGGGGATTTCAAAGAGCGCCACATGGCTGAGGATTCGCTCCGTCCTCAGCTTCCACTTCGGGTCCAGAAGAACGTGGAGAAAATCTCCCGTTCCTACGATTCCTTTCATTATCATGTCGGCCTTCTTTTCGAACAGCAGGGAAGCTGCCCGCTCGACCACCTCGGTTTCCTCCGCATGTACTATGTCGAGGGAGCGTTCAGGAACGCCGCACTCCTCGGCGCTTTCCCGGATCTTTCTTGTGTCGCCGACGAGAATCGGATCGATTATCCCCTGCTCTCCCGCTTCGTAAGCCGACCGCAGGGTTGCGCTGTCGTACGGCGCGACGACCACCATTCTGCATGTGGGCAGATTTCCCGCCCTATTTAAAACCTCATGCAGGCCGTAAAGGTCCCCTTCTGCGCTGTCCATTCTGCCTCCTAATCCCCGTTTCTCATGACCAACAGAAAACTGGAAGCAACGGGGCTTTTAGCGCTTTTTTCACCGTAGACTTTATTCTTTACACATGACTTAAACCCATTGCTATGCAATTTGTGAAAAAACCGCACTCATCCCCGTTTCTCATGACCAACAGAAAACTGGAAGCAACGGGGCTTTTAGCGCTTTTTTCACCATAGACTTTATTCTTTACATATGACTTAAACTCATTGCTATGCAATTTGTGAAAAAACCGCACTAAATCCCATTTCTCACACCGGAATTGGGGGAGGTCAATCCCCGTTTCTAATGACCAACAGCAAACTGTAAGTAACGGTGCTTCAATCCCCATTTCTCCGTAATGACAGTGTTAAATCAGAAACGGGGACTCTATCGGATTTATCACAGTACACTTTATTTTTCATGCGTTTTTAAGCATTGAACTACCTATCATTCAGACATCGATAAAACATCATTAACTCATGCCTCGTACCGCAAGCTTCCCAGTACGCGCCATCTCGACTATCCCGAGAGGCTTGAGCAGTTTAACAAGCCCATCGATCCTTTTCTCCTCCGATGCAAGGGAGAGGACCATCGATTCTTCAGAGACTGCAATAACCTGGGCATGGAACAGCTCGGCAATCTGCAGTATCTGGGGAATGTTTTTCGACTCTATCTTGATCTTGATCAGCAGAAGCTCCATGGCAATGAGTTCCTGCTCCTGAAGATCGAACAGCCTTATAACCTCCGCAATACCCTTCAGGTGCGTCTCAGCGCGGCGAACAGTGATGTCATCGGCATCCACGACTATGGTCAGCCGCGACTTGTCCTCCTCCTCGACCTCTCCTGCGGAGAGTGAGTAGATATTGATACCTTCCTCTGCAAAGGTGTGCGCGATCTTGGCCAGCACCCCCGGTCTGTTGTAAACGAGGCACGAGAGCGTATGTTTCATATGATATCCTCCTTCAGTATCAACGCCTGATAGTGTTGACGGGAGTGACAATCTATTGCTATAATCTAATATAATGAAAATCAGATTTTATTTCCTAATCTTTTTTACCGTACTGTAATCTGCAAGCTGCTGGAGCGGGGCAGGAGGAAGCCATGTTCGAGAAACAAGACAATGACAGCAGTAAGTTCTGGGAGGAAAGGGAAAAGCTGAAGGGCGGGAAGGTAAGCTACTTTACGTTTGCGACATTCCTCGGCCGATCGAAAGACAGGGCATTGAATCTCGGAGGGCTTCTCTACATCATCGACAGTACAATGATCTTCGAGGACTTCGAAAAGGACAACTGGATGTTCAAGATCCTCACCAAAAAAAAGACGTATGAGAAGACTGAGTTCGATATTCAAAAGAACGACATAGTTGAGACGAAGCTCGTTTCAAAGAACACAGCGCTAAACTGTATCTCCGGGGTCATTGAAGACACTGACACGAAACCGCTGGGCGGGCTTCAGCACCTCCTGTATCAAAAGGTGTTCCAGATCCGGCTGAAAAGCGGGCATTCACTGTTCTTCGAGATCATGAAGGCCAAAGAGTTTATAGCCGCCACGAGAGCGTGACAAGGATCCCATGTTTTGACTTTTCTTCCTTTTAACAATAGACCAAAAAGGAAATGATCCGGTGTGAAGCCGGCGCAAGCCCCTGTTTTTAGTATTCAGCACGGTGAAGACCATGTCACGCAGGTTCATCAATCTTCTGCTGTTGACGTTATTACTGATCCCAGGCACCCAACCTATACTCCATGCCAATGGCGGTCTTTCCACAGCAGAGCTCGACAGAGTCCGAAGAGACCCCACCTTCAATAAACGGATGGAGGGGTTCTCTCTCTTTCTTTCGCCCGAGCAGATGGAGTACTTTCTCGATAACCTGCCATACGCATCCCTGCTGCTTAATGAGTACGGGATCCATACGCTCAGGATAAATGCCGCAGGAGCCGACAGATTCCACGCAGAGGACGAGTCAGGCCTCGAGGGGTTCTTCGTGCTTCTGAAGAAGCGAAGCAGTCACCGCGAGTATACAGGAAAAGGATGGATCTCGAGCAGGGTAATTTCCAGGATAAGCGCGGATGTCGTCGCACAGATAAGCTTCGAGGAAAAAGCTCTGAAAGAGATCACGAGCGAGCTCGAATTCTGGGTCAGGGTTGACAGCGTTCTTCTCGATTTACTCTGCAGACTCTTCCAGCCGATACTTCTCCAGATACTGACGAGGAAGTTCGACCATTTCGTGAGCGTTATACAGCAGTTCACCGAGAGGATCCAGGAGGACCCGGAAACAGCAGCCGCGATATTACTGAACCGGGGCGCAGGCGGGCCCGATGTCGAAGAATTCAGAAGGGTGTTTTTTACACAGTGAACACGCAACCGAAGACCACCTTTAACTGTACGAATTGCGGAAGGATATAGGCAGCAGGTACAATGTAGTTTCTACCGTTGCTATCGTTAGCCCCCATTTCTCACACAGGAATTGGGGGGGGGTCAATCCCCGTTTCTAATGACCAACAGCAAACTGTAAGTAACGGGGCTTTAATCCCCATTCCTTATGTGCAATCGTAATAGGAAGGAATGGGGCTTTTGGTGCTTTGTTCACCGTAAATATTATTTACAGCTGCCAATGGCTATGCAATTGTTTAGAAAACCGCATTAGTGCGGTTTTCTCGCCGCTCTATGATGTCATGGTAACATTTTATATGAGTTTAGGGTGCCCCCCATATTTCTTACTATTTGGGAATGTCCCAATCTTGCGTGATGTAATAATATTGAATGAGAATCGGACGTGGCTTCGATTGTCATTGTCAGGATCATAAATTCACGTACCCATGATATACAATCTAATATTTAGGTTAGTTTGTGAGAGTACCCTGTTTCAGGAAACCGGGCTCAGATTATTCGATTATGCAGGAACGGGTCGCCTTTTAGAAAGGCGCAATAACATGATTATTCACTTACGACCGCAGAATGACAACTGAACATGATCAGCCGCCGGAAACTGGCGGCAGAAGTAGGAGCGTATCACCGTTATTCAGCGGCGTCTGAAGCTTCCCGGGATACTGGTTGAACCCTTTCCCGTTGAGCACCATCATGACGTGCGGGTCGGGGAGGCTGATACCCCTCTTCGATTCTATAAGCTCGGTCAGGTCGGAAAGTGCGCTATTCGCCGGCATGATGAAAACCTCTTTCGCCGTTTTTGCTTTGTCCTTCAGCACAGAGAGATATTTTACCGTAATTTCCATAACCTGTTACCCTCTCGATCCGTCCAAAAACTGCGGCTTTTGATTGCCGGCCGGACCGTCACAACCGGAACGTGTTACGATAAAAGGGTATCGAGATTCAGGCGCTTTATCGTCTCATTCTTCGGGACGCCTTCGCTGTCCCATCCCCGCTCATCGTAATACTCGTCGAGCATCTCGTTGTACATCTCACGGGTGAGATACTTCCCCTCTATCGGACCGGACGGCACCTTCTCCAGTACGGTGCGCTGCGGCAGCTGATCGTCCTTTCTGCGTACACCTTCCCGGTTCAGTATCATACGCTCGAGATTGTAGATCCTCGTTCCGATCTCCATCAGGTCCGATGTAAATCCGTACCCCGTTACCGCCTCCATGACGTCGCTCTGCGGTTGTTCCCGAAAATCCATGGATCCGCGCACGACTGTGCAGACTCCGAGACTGTCAACATACGCACGGTTGTCCTGTATCTGCATCACGAGCTTTCCTTTTCCGGTGGTGGCCCAGCGGTCATAATCACCGGACTGGAGCTCGGCCCGTATGGTCCAGCCCCCGACATTATGGCATGCGCCGCGGCTCGACGTCCCGTAGGTCAGTGCATTACCGTAAAAACCGCGAGGATCGTACGCGGCATACGGCATCCCCTTCACGGCCAGGACGTAGGGGCTCCATTCCGGGTGGGCTTTCAGAATCCCCCTCGCTCCTTCTGCGAGGAGGTCGCCTATCCCTCGTCTCTCCGCTATAAGCCTGAGGAGCTCAACCATCGCCTCTCCGCTGCCGAATTTCGCTTCTATACCGCAGGTGTCCTCTTTCGTTATAAGCCCGCGTTCGTAGAGCTCCATCGTCAGGCCCACGAGGTTGCCGCCCGACATCGTATCGATTCCCATCCTGTCGCAAAGCTGGTTTCCGGCAATGATAGCAGCAAAATCGTCGACGCCGCAATTCGGCCCGAGAAGGGCCACTGTCTCATATTCGGTCCTCGCGCGTGCCCCCTTGAAAGGCCCATCCTTTACTTCCGATACCATACCGCACCCCACAGGGCAGTTGAAGCAGTGAAAGTTCTTTACGTAGTAGTTCTCCTTCATGGCGTGTGCATTGACGCTGTCGGCCCCTTCGAAGAATGTCGTCTGGAAGTTCCGCGTCGGCATGCACCCGAACTCGTTGATAGCTTCGATGTACTGGGGGGTCCCGTATTTCGTATGGTTGGCGCGTGATGTCCGGAGGTCCTTGACTGCATCCTTCCATATAGCGCTGACACGCGCAGGATCAGCAACAGGCACCTTGCCGGAACCCTTCACCGCGATTCCCTTCAGCCGCTTGGATCCGAGAACTGCACCGGCTCCCCCTCTTCCGAATGCCCTGTTGTCAACATTTATAAATGAGATGCGAACGAGACGCTCTGCAGCAGGACCAATGGACAGACAGCCTGCGCGGGTATCGTCTATCGCCTCTTTCAGACGTTCGAGTGTTTCATCGGATTCGAGCCCCTTCCATGAGGTTGCATCATGGAAGCTCACCTTCCCGTCTTCGATCAGAATATAGGACAGGTCATCCGCTCGCCCTTCCACAATGAGGCCGTCGAATCCGGCCCGTTTCAGCTGCGGGCCGAAGTCCCCTCCGCAGTTGGAGCAGAGGTACCCGCCCGTCTCCGGGGATTTTGTGGCAAGCTGGAACTTTGTCGTTGACGGCAGTCTCACCCCTGTCAGAGGCCCGGTCATGAAGATCACCCTGTTCTCTTCGTCGAACGGATCCACATCAGGACCTATCTCGTTGTAGTAGATTTTGGCCGCAAGCCCGCGTCCGCCGAGAAGGAGCTTCAGGTCCTCATCGTCTATCTCTTCTGTTCGGTACTCCTTCTTCGTAAGGTCCACCCGAAGTATCCTGCCCATGTAACCGCCTTTGAACTCTTTCATCTACGTTCCTCCTCCTGCTTTATTACCAGCTATCAAAATAGGTTCTTATGAATTATGCGTCCCTTGCTATCCGTATATCTTTTCGTAACGATATTCCAAAAAACCATCAACGGATGGCCCCATAGTCCTTAACCTGTATATGATGCTCCACTCACAAACCACTTAAATGGGTGTTTTAAGTTTTTCTCACTGTATACTCATATAAAATATTGCCACCCCATAGTGTTAGCCCGGTTGTCATAGGATCTGTGAGAAAACCGTATTAATCCTCAAAATACTGTAACCGTACGATAGGTTTCATACAGCCTGCTCTATTGAAGCATGCGCCCGTATCTCGGATTTTCTATCATCTCCGGCTTGCCGTTCTTCTCGACCACCACGTATCTGAAACCGCTCGTCTCGATGCTGCCGTAGTCGTGTCCGGCGTCTCCCGGATAGACCGCAAGCGATATCAGAAGCTCTTCGCCCGTATTGATCGATCGATGCGCGAAATCCCCGGGTACATACACTGTCCGTCCGGGACGCATCTCTTCGAGATAGTGCTCACCATCCTCCTTCTCCATGAGCATGTATCCCCTTCCACTGAGGCAGTAGTAAACTTCTGCAGTGTCCCGCCTCGCGTGGAAGTGCCCCTTCGTCATAAAGTATTCGTCTCCGATCTTCCCGGGGTGCGTTATGCTCGAGCAGAACTGTATATCTCCGTCCCTCTGCGGGATCTCTTTCTCGTATACCTCATAGACGAGCACGTCACCCCTCTCCTTCAGGTATTTCTCCGCAGCATCGGGGTCGATCCACATTTTCGTGAGTTTGTTCAAATATCTCTCGATGTGGTTGTCGAAATCGTCCATGATCGCGTCCTTCGGGTCCCATCCCACAGAGAACGGCTTGACTACCATATTATTGGATATCACTGGCTTCATTTTCTCCTCCGTTGACTCCTCTATCGATTATCCTCTCACCCGCTTTGCAATCGCTATGGCTTCCTGGGCGTTCTTTTTGATATCATCCCACCTCTTCTCGGATATCAGGTCCTTCTTGGCTATCCAGGTTCCTCCTACGGAGAGAACCTGCGGCAGTGCGAGATACTCTTCGAGGTTCTTTATATTGACTCCCCCGGTGGGTATGAATTTCACCCCGAGATGCGCGTACGGTGCCGACACGGCCTTTATCATCGCGGTACCTCCGGAAGCCTCTGAGGGGAAGAACTTCAGAACGTTCGTTCCTAAACTGAGGCCCTGCTCTATCTCAGACGGAGTCAGTACTCCGGGGAAGAAAGGAAAACCGATCTCGTTCGCCCTCTTCAGGATATCAGGATTCAGTCCCGGCGAGACACCGAACACTGCGCCGCACTCTTTCGCTTTCTCGAGGTTCTCGATCGAGAGTATAGTTCCGGCGCCGAGGAGTATATCGGGCCGCTGTTTTTTCAGCTCGCTGATAACTTCCGCCGCCGCTTCCGTCCTGAAGGTGATCTCTGCAACTGCGAGCCCCCCCTCGATAAGCGCGTCAGCCATCGGCAGCGCGAGATCGGGAGATTCTATCGCAATAACAGGAACAACCCCCATCTTCCACATCCGCTCTTTGAGTTTTTCTAATTCCACAGTGATTTCCTCCCATAATATTATTTAAGTGTGTTGATTATATTTTCGATTGCCCCAACAGTCGCCCGGTCCACGCTCTCGAGCGTAAAGCCACCGAGATGCGGAGTCGATATTACCCTTTCATGCTTCACGAGGCTGTAATCCTCGGGCGGCTCCTTCGTGTAGACATCGGTGGCCACCCCTGCGATCTGCCCGTCGTTGAGAGCGTCTAAAACCGCCTTTTCGTCGAGAAGGCTCGCCCTTGCGGTATTGACGATATAAGCCCCCCTCTTCATCTTCCCTATGACCTCTTTTGTGATTACCGGCTCGCCGGACGGGTTTGCCGGGCGATGCAGGCTCACCACGTCTGACCCGCCGAGGAGCTCATCGAACGACACCCATCTGAAATCGTCGGACGGCGCAAACGACCGGTCTGGATTCCTCCTGAAAGCAAGGACCTTCATCCCGAGTCCCAGCGCCCGGACCGCGGTCTCTTTTCCTATCAGCCCGCATCCCACGAGCCCCAGTGTCCTTGTTTCGATCTCCATCCCCTTCTTCCGCTCCCACTCCCCGTTCTTCATCCTGCTGTCATGAAACGGAATCCAGCGTGCGAGGGCGAGCACAAGCGATATGGTGAGCTCGGCGACACCTTTTGCATTGGCGCCTTCAGTCCTGCAGATCTTTATGCCGAGCCTTTCGCATGCGGCCTGGTCGATGTTGTCAATCCCGCTCCCGTTCCTCGATATGACCTTCAGCTCTTTCGCAGCTTCCAGAACCTTATCTGTTATCATCTCAACACCGGCGAGATACCCGACACACCCGGGAAGTTTTTCTAAAAGCTCCTCCTCAGACGGCTGCTTTCCCGGAGTGGTGAGCACGATCTCGTACCCTGCCTCTTTCAGTATCTCAAAGGATGGGTGGCCGTCCCTTGTCAGTGACCTCGGTGATATAAGTATTTTGCTCATGGCCTTATCCTTTCATAATATATCAGATTATTTACGGAGATCAAAAAAACTCGATCAGTGTTTTCAGCCCCTCTCCACCCATTGCATATTCAAAAGCCTCCCTTATCATGTCTATCCTGAAGCGCCTGCTTATGATAGAGGCGGTATCGATCCTCTTGTCCTCCATCAGCTTTACGGACTTGTAGTAGTCGGACTGTGCGTACCTCGTGGTACCCGTGACCACGAGACCGTTATAGTGAATGAGGTTCGTATCAAGCTCGACGAGCTGTTTTCCCATTGGAAGGCCCCCGAAGAGGTTTATCCTTCCGTTCTTTGCCGCCATGCGGAGCGCCTGCTGCTGTACTTCCGGAACAGGACACGCGGTGATAATAACATCCGCCCCGATACCGTCCGTGTGCTTCATCACCGCTCCAACGAGGTCCTCCCTGCCCGAGTTTATCAGGATGTCGGGTCTGTACCGCTTTACAAGCTCGAGTCTCGAATCCGAGATGTCGGCCATCATGACCCTTCCCGCACCGGCAAGCCTTTGCGTCTGTAGGTGAAGCACCCCCATCGGCCCCGTACCGACGATGAGGACATCGTCGCCGGGCTGCGTCCCGACAGAGCGGTAGGCCAAAGTAGGTACATGCGAGAGGCTCCGCCAGACAGGCCTCTTCAAATCCCGTCTTTTCACTGAATGGCACGAGGTCTCCCTGCTCGATCGCCTTTCGGCCTACCTTCATGTATTCCGCAAAGCCGCCGTCGAGCGTGATCCCGAACGCTTCGTAATCCGGACACATGTGGTGCCGGCCTGTTCTGCAGTACCTGCACGCCCCGCAGCCGATATTCGGGGCAACCGCCACCCGCATCCCCTTTGTATAGCCGGCCACATCTTCACCGACCTCCCAGACCTCACCCGAGAGCTCGTGCCCAAGCACTCTTTTCTCTCCCTCCTCTATTCTATGGTGGCCGCTTTTGTATATCCTGAGGTCTGTGCCGCATATAGCCACTGCCCTCACCCTGACGAGGACCTCGTCCCTGGAGATCGCAGGCTTCGCGATCTCACGGCATTCGATCTTCTTTATACCGCTGTATACTGCAGCGAGCATTACTATACCTCCACCGGGGTCCCTTCCCGTATCGAGCGGTTTGCCGCGACAACCGCCGCTACCGCAGCCTGCCCGTCTTTCCCTGTTACGAGAGTCGGTTTGTCTTCGAGTACGCTGCGGATGAACGATCTCATCTCGTCGAGATACGCGTCCTTGAAACGGTTCCTCCATGACCGATGAGCGTTCTCCCGGATCACGCCCTTTTTATCGCAGCTGAAGAAGGCCTCTCCCTTTGTTTCGCCTATCGATATGAGCCCCCTTGTGAGGACGATCTCGGTTCTCGCGTCATACCCGTAGTCCGCGGGGCAGGTTCCATCGATCGTGCCGATCACGCCGTTTTTGAAGCGGACCGTACACACGACGTTATCGTAGAAATCCGGATGCTCTTTTAAAAGATCTTTTGTCTTTCTGTTACTCGCCTCTGCAAACACCCGGCCGTATTCGCCTCCAGCCAGCCAGCGCGTCGAATCGAAATCGTGGCTGTTCACCTCGCCGAGAAGCCCGTTGCTCTCCTTAACATCGTATGTCCACGGGGGCGGCAGACCAGGCCCCCTGCCGACGGACTTGATGATCATGGGCTCTCCGAGCTTCCCGCTCTCTATGATCTCTTTCGCCTGGAGAAACGGAGGATCAAACCTTCTCATAAAACCGATCTGCAGCTTTACACGAGAACTCTCGGCGGCCCGGCTCATCTCTTCGGCATCCCTGACATGGATGGCCATCGGCTTCTCACAGAATACGTGCTTCTTCGCTTCGGCGCACTTTATAACGATATCCCTGTGGGTAAATGTCGGAGTCACGACAATGACCGCGTCGAACATGTCCTCCGAGAGGGCGTCATCGAGGTTCGTGTAAAGCGAACCCACACCGAGCTCTTCGCCCCGCTCTTTCAGAACATCCCTGCTGCTGTCCACTATGGCGGTCAATGATGCCTGCTTGATATTATGCACTACGTTTTTCGCATGCACGAGTCCTGCGCGCCCGGCCCCTATGAGACAAAACCTTATCTCATCCATCTGACACATCCTGACACCCCCCTGATACCTTGCATAAAATAAATTTTTATACTGATTAATAAAATAAAATTAATTTTCTATACTGTCAATGGATTTTCGTTCTATTTAACCGAAGCATACGAAAATCTTCGCTAAAGAATACGTACCGGTCGCGGTTCGTTACATTACGGGCCATTCGCCGCTTAAAAATGTCGCACTGTACAAACGAGGCTCGTGAAGCGATAATGCAGCTCCGCCCTGCCGTTTGTACCCGGTACTGTAGTCCTGCTCGAACGGTTATCCTGAAAAAACCGTTTTCAGCTAAATATCCACCCGCTTTCCGCTCTCGGCCGATTGCAGCCCCGCATCGAGCACCTGGAGACCACGCATCCCGTCGTAAAAGTTCGGCGTTATCTCTTCATCTTTATAAATTGCATTGATAAAATCCACCACGCCGTGCACGAACTCGTGCTCATACCCGATGATATGCCCCGGAGGCCACCAGTTTGCGACGTAGTCGTGAACAGGTTCTGTCGCCAGAATGGTTCTGAAACCCTGTGCGTAGTCAGGATCGCCTTTGGAGAAGAACTTGAGCTCGTTCATGCGTTCGAAATCGAACAGGAGGCTTCCCTTGCTGCCGTATATTTCGAAGTAGTTGTAGTTCTTTCTTCCGGGTGCAAACCTCGATGCCTCAAAAGAGCCGAGGGCGCCGTTTTCGAATTCTACCAGCATGAACGCCGCATCTTCCACAGTCACCTTTCCCTTCTCCGTGCCCTTGGACTCCGCCTTAAACGTGCCTGACGCGACCTCGTCCGGGAGGGGCCTCTCTCCCACGAACTGTTTTGTCATGGCCACAACGGACTTTATCTCACCAACGAGGTAGCGCGCGAGGTCGACGGAGTGAGAGTTCAAATCTCCCTGAGGACCGGACCCCGCGGTCTCCTTTTTCAAATGCCACGTGAGAGGAAAGTTCGGATCGGTAATCCAGGACTGCAGATATGCCCCTCTCCAGTGATATATCTGCCCTATTCTGCCCTCGTCAATAAGTCTTTTGGCAAGCCTTACCGCGGGACACCGTCTGTAGTTATGGTTAAGGTAGTGTTTTACCTTGGCTTTTTCGGCCGCCTCATACATCTCCTTCGCCTGTTTGTAGCTCAGCGCGAGGGGCTTTTCACAGAATATGTGCTTCCCGGCCTTCGCCGCCTCTAGGGCAACATCGTGATGAAGGTACTGGGGAAGGGAAACGTCGATGATGTCGATATCATCTCTTGCCACCATTTTTTTCCAGTCGGTTTCTATCTCCTGCCAGCCCCACCTCCGGGCAAACTCTCTCAAAGGTTCCTCGTGACGTCCGCATGCAACCTTCATCACGGGTTTCATCGGAAGATCGAAGAACAGGGGGGCCTTTATCCACGCATTGCTGTGAGCCTTCCCCATAAACTTGTATCCGACAATCCCTACATTTAACTCTTTCATAATTTCCTCCGTTTATCATGTGCCTGGTATATAGAAAAGCATCCTGCTACTTCCTCTCAACGGCCCTCGCAATTCTCTTCAGCTCCTTGACGCTTCTGGCAACAGCCTTGTCTTCGTTGTTGTTAAAATCCGGATGCAGAAAATCTATTTCCACGGCAAGAAAGCCTTCGTAACCGCTGTCATCGAGCAACTGTGCAAGTTTCTGGTTGTTCACGATACCGCCGTCTCCGACCGGCGTGCAGGAGAAGAAATACCATTCGTTCACAGGGGCTCCCTTCTGGACCCTCAGGTCTTTAATGTGGGTCGCGTATACATATTTTGCGATTTTCTCCATCGACGATACGGGATCATCGAGCACGCGGACGAAGTTCCCTGTATCGAAGTTTATACCGAAGTAAGGAGAGTTTACGTTCTTTACTATGCTAAGTATCTCATCCGAGTTAAAATCGATATGGTTCTCGACTGCGAGCTTTACATCATGCTTCTTTGCCTCTTGTACGGCCTTTGAAAACATATCCGAGAGCTTTTCTATCTGGGGACCGTGCGGCTCAAATCTGAACATATGGCTGCTTCCGACAACCCTCATGGTCTTTGCGCCGATTGCCGCCGCGTACTGGATAGAGTTCATCATTTCGTCGAACATCTTTTTGTTCTTGCCTCCCTCGAGGCCGTCCGGATGCCCCCATGCGAAAACACGATCCAGGTTGTATTCATCGAGCATCCCCTTCACCTCACTGAGATACTCATTGTCGAAGCTGGGGATAAAACAGGACTCGAGAGAAACGCCGTCTACTCCGAGATCATTAGCCCTTTTGAGAAAATCTTCAAGTGTCATCTCTTTTTGCGGCGACTTCTGCTGGGGATATACTTCACCGAAAAAACGATGGTAACAGTAGCTGTCGATTCCGACTTTCATAACATTCCCTCCTGACATAGTAATGAAATTCAGACGAACACTGCGGGCGTGAACCCGCATGTTTTGTCGGGCCCTGAAAATGATAACAGGTTGTTCTATAGATCAGAAAACGCTAAAAAGCAACAGATTACGTTTACCGGCAGCTACGCAGGACCGTACTGGTCGAGTAGGCTTTTGTACCGGGCAATAGACTCCCGGTACATCTCGTGGTTCGATATATCGGGGCTGAAAACCTTTTCAACGGACACAACGTCCTTTACAGTATCAACAAGGTTGCTGACATAACCTGAAGCCACTGCAGCTACAACAGCCTGACCGAGTATCGATATGTCCTTTCTGTTGATTGTACAGTATTCACATCCCAGTACATCCGCCTTGATCTGGTTCCATACGTCACTGCCCGCTCCCCCGGCCACGCCCCTCACCTTATAAGCGCCCGTCCCGCCGGTCAGCTCGATAATCCTTTCCATATAGAGGGCATACTCGTAGGCAATCCCTTCCAGTATCGACCGGTAGAAATGTCCCGAGTTATGGCTTCGCGTGAAGCCTCTCCACTGCCCTCTCATACCCGGGTTGTTCGGATATCCCCGGCCTTCAAGGTGAGGAATGAATATGAGCCCTTCTGAACCTGGAGGAGTTTTTCCGGCCTCATCATCCAGCTCCTCAAAACTCTTTCCTGCCGCAAACAAGTCCCTGTACCACTCAAGATTCAGCCCTCCGCCGTTTATGTAGGACAGGGAGTACCACAGGTCTTCCAGGACCGAGCGGGCACTGAATACCAGCCCGTCGAGGTCGGTTACAAACTGCCCAACGGTGAGCGCAAATGCAGAGGCCGTACCTGCGACATCGACGGCAATACCCGCTTCCACTGCTCCCGTACCGAGGAAGCAGGAGATAGTATCCCCGCACCCTGCCGCAACGGAGACGTCATCACCAAGCCCGAAAAGTCCGGCCTCTTTCTTCGCTGTTCCGACTATGGAAAACGGCGATACTATTCCGGGCAGTTTCCGCTTCGGAACATCGAAGAGACGGAGGAGATCATCGTCCCATCTGAGGTTCCGGTTGTCCGCAAAACCGCTGAAGTGAAGGTATGTCCAGTCCGTGAAGGCCTCGTCTCCGCTCAGCCCGCAGAGACGGCCGGCAACATAAGCCGCCGGCTGTATGAAGCTCGCGGTCCTTTTGAAAACTTCAGGCTCGTTTTCCTTCCACCACATGATCTTCGGACCATGGTTGTAGCTTGGAATATTGCCTGTTTTTTCTATAACCGCCTGCTTCGCAGAGCGTGACAGCAGAGCGACCTGGTCCGAGCAGCGGGTGTCAAGCCAGGAATCGTAAGGAGTGACGGCACCCCACCTATTATCGATGCCCATAATACCGGCCATCTGCCCGTCAAAGGAGATGCTCTTGACACTGTTCTTATCAATCTTGGACGCCCTCACTGCAGCGTCTACAGCAGTTGCAGTCTCCCTGTATATCTCCTCGGGTTCCTGGATAACTTCGTTGTGCGGCCCTTTCCTGATTATCGATCTTCCGCTTCCTGTTCCCAGAAGTGCGAACTCATCGTCGTACACACCAGCACGTATTCCGGTCGTTCCTATGTCAACCCCGACAAAACAGCTCACATTATCACTCCTTTCTATTTCCTTAATTTTAAAATAATATTTTTTTTTGTCAATAGTCTTAAAAAATTAATTTCATTATCATCAATTTGATGTATAATATAGTAAGGAGAAAAAGCCATGCCTGAAAACGATATCCTTCTCTTAAAGATAAGGGGCCTTTTGCCGTCGCTCAATCCCGCACTTAAAAAAATCGCCATCTATATCCTCAATAACCCCCAGAAGGTGAAGCTGCTCCGAATCAAGGAGCTCGCATCGCGATGCGGAGTCGCTGAGGCAACTGTCACAAGGTTTGTCAGGACCATAGGCCTCGGGACCTTCCAGGAACTGAAAATCAACATCGCGGAGATCACCACGGAAAAACGAGTCGAAGAGGAACTCGTATACGATGATGTCACGAGAAACGATTCCATCAAGGGAATAATAGAGAAGATCATTGCAATCAATACCAAGGCCCTGAACGACACGAAGAAGCTTATCAACATCAAGGAGATAGAACGGGCGATCCGGGCGATAAACAAAGCCAAACATATCGACATCTACGGAGCGGGAGGCTCCTACATCACCGCCGAAAACGCCCGTATGAGGTTTTACCGCATCGGAAAGCGATGCATGATATACAACGACCCGAACCAGCAGGCGGTTTCAGCCTCTTTGCTCACGTCTGAGGACCTTGCGATAGGGATAAGCAATTCGGGAAGGACCATTTCAACCGTCAATGCCCTTAAAAAGGCAAAGGGAAGCGGGGCAACGACGATCTGCATCACAAACTTCGACCAGTCCCCCATCACGTGGCATGCTGATATCAGACTCTTTACCTCCACGCAGGACTCCGCGTTCTTTCAGGAGTCTATGGTTTCGAGAATAGCGCAGATGATAATCATCGATGTGTTGTATGCCGGTCTTGCGATAAAGACGTTCGATGATTCCATTACGAAGATAGAGAAATCATCGAGTTCTATTCGTAGCGTTCTCATGTAGTGTGCGTTTTCAGCGTTTCGACCGACAGCCCCCGAATCATGTAAAAGTTATCATGCCTCCTCTATCACGAACATCTTCGCGCCGCGAAGATGTTTTCGTAGATCGAAGATCGAAAACCCTCGCTTCGCTCGGGTTTTTTACCGATCTGCTAAATAACTTTCGCGGAGCGAAAGTTTTAAGCCTCCTCAATCATGATAACTGTCACTTCGCGACACTTATCATAGATAGAAGAGCCTTTCGTTTCACTCAAGCCTCTTCTATCTCAAGGTCAAGGACCTCAGCCATGTACTTCAGCTCCACCTTCCTGTGACCTGTTATCAGGAGGTAGTGGTGGGAATAAAACTTGTCCATCACGTTGTGCCCGTCAGGAATCCTTACCACCGCACCGTTCCTGCAGTCGGTACCGGGGTATTGGGTATAACCTTCGAGTGTACCCTCAACGACCATAAGCTTGCTGAGCGTGGGGTCGAGCTTCGCGAGCGTGATATCTCCCTCCGGCAGCCTCGCATCAATCATCGTTGCGTTGTCGTCGACAATCGCCAGGACCTTGGGTCTCAGCGTCCACTGAGAGGCAAATGACTGAGGAACGACTCCAAGATATCCGCAATGAACAACGAGCAGGTGGTTTTCAGGTTCATCGACGTCCGGGAATTTTTTTATCTTTTCATGCTTCAGCGCCGCCATACCCATGAGAAACGGATATATGTTGCTCATGATTATGGGCACGTCGAGGGCCTTGTTTATGATATACTTCGTCGTGAGGACCATGGAGTCGCCCTCACAGGCCCAGATGAGCCCCTTTTGTTCGAAGAGCATGTTCCACGCGAGACAGGGTGTGGAGTCGGAGTAGAAAGATTCGTTGAGGCAGTTCATTCCGGCTCCCTTTATCCTCTCATCGGCCTCGACCTCCTGTTTCACCGCGAGGTATACCTTGGCCGCGCTGTAGAGCATCCTCTCAGAGACCCCTTCAGCCGGGATGTTCCACCTCTTTAGGGCCTGGGCCGCATCCTTGTCCGGAATGTTTTTCGCGGTCTCACCGAGCTGTTTGAAGCTCCGCTTCTCCAATGTGATACCGAACTTTTTTTTGATCAGCTTCGTACAGCTTTCCTCCCACCAGAAGAACCGCTTGAAGATCTCCGCCTGCATCCCTACACCGGGGTTGTCCTGAAAGAGCAGGAACTTCGTATGCTTCAGATCCCGTTTCAGCGCGAGGGTGCGGCAGATCTTTTTGGTAAGATCCAGTGTGTAGGGCGAGAAGACCTTGTATCCTTTTGACTTGAGGAAGCTCACGATCTCCCAGTCCCACATGTTGACCGTCCCGAACTCCGAGGTGAGCGCCAGGAGTGGAATTTTTATCTTTTTTATGTCCCCGATCCCTTTGTACGCGTCTCCCACGAGCTGAGGAAACACCACAGCGTCCGCCTCAGGTAGTGCCGAGCCGAGCGCCACAGGCTGAAGAAACTCGGCCTCTTCCTTGATCAATTCGTTCAGCCTTGCCAGCTGATTGTCGAACTCTTCGTCTCTCGATTTGGGGAAAAACACAGGAATAAGACGTGCCTTCATTCTTCTCACCTCCGGTGGATATTCATCACCATTATATAGCATATTCCTGCTATTGAGAAACAATTTATGTCATTAGGTGTATGTTTTGTATCTGTTTCAGACGAAACGCTAAACCTCCCATTTCTTTGTGGGAAATGGGGGTTGCTGTTCTCCCCTGACATTCGCACACTACCATTACCTCAAATACTGATATTATCCATAATTATTGATAAATTTATTAATGTTGAAATAATCTTTAACATCGTTTAATATTTATCATAAACAGGAGGGCGAAAGCAATGAAAAAGCAGCACATCTTACCTTTTTTGCTGCTCGCAGCCGTAATAGTGTACGGCTGCTCGTCCGGCGGAGGTGATGGAGGAACTCCGGGGGATTTCTTCCTCCTCTGGTGAGATGACGGTGTCCACGGATACGAGCTTTGGAGGTCCGACGGAACAGAAGCCGGTACCGTGATGGTGAAGGACATCAATCCCGGGTCACCGGGCTCGGAGCCTCACTATTTTAATCGTATCAGCGATACTACCTATTTTATTGCAAATGACGGTACTCACGGAGAGGAGCTGTGGAAATCGGGCGGCACCGAGGCCGGAACCGTCATGGTGAAAGACATAAATTCCGAACCCGGTTCCTCGAACATCGGCATGATATGTGACATTGGGGGAACTCTGATGTTCGCTGCTACAGAGAGCGTTAACGCGACAGAGCTGTGGAAGTCCGACAGGACAGAGGCAGGCACCTCGATTGTAAAGGACATATACACCGGACCCGAAGACTTTAATCCCGATCAGCTGACCGTTGCAAACGGTGTCCTCTTTTTCAGAGCCGACGACGGGAGAGATTCCAAGCCGTGGAAATCGAACGGCACCGCGGAAGGCACGGATGTTGTGTCGAATATCGAATCCGATCCCGGAAGCTCAACGCCCGGGCCGTTCGCCGCAGCAGGCAGTACAATCCTGTTCCAGGCGTTCACACCATCCGATATGGAGGAGCTGTGGATGACGGACGGTCCTTATACGGGAGCAGCGATACTAATGGATATAAACGTTGGAGGGACCTCTAATCCGGCCTGGCTCGAGACAGTCGGCTCGGAGGTCTTCTTCAGCGCCAACAGCGGTGGCACGGTAGGCAGGGAGCTCTGGAAGTCTGAGGGCACGGATGAAGGGACTATCTTGATGAAAGATATCTACGAAGGCAGTTCAGATTCTTCACCATCGTATCTTACCTGCTGCAGAGAGACCCTCTTCTTCATGGCCTACGACCTCTCGACCGGCTGTGAGCTCTACAAGTCGGACGGCACGCTGGGGGGGACAGTCCTGGTAAAGGACATCAACGAGGGGGCTGGAGACTCATACCCGTTCGGCTTTCAAATTTTCGGAGATCATGTCTTCTTCGGAGCAACAGACGGTTTATACGGCTACGAACTGTGGAAGACGGACGGCACCGAAACCGGAACAGTGATGGTGAAGGATATCAAGCCCGGCATACAATCGGGACACGAGTCCCTAGAGTGAAGAGTTTTCGATGTCAGTGCGCTTTTCTCTCAAATTTCACGACAACAGGGGTAAACCCATGACCTTGCAGTATACTATTATAAGTGTACGGTGAGAAAAATGCTTAACCTCCCATTTCTATGTGAGAAGTGGGAGTTAGATCGATTAAAACGTTTCTCACAACTGCTGTTTGAAGTACCGCTCCTCGAGCTCTTTCAGATAGCGAAGGCCTTCCTTCAGGCTTTTGTCCGTGTCGTCTGCGAGCTTTCTCCATATACACGTGCCGGAAACCATGGCAGGCGAGATCTCAATGAAGCTCTCCATCCCCACGATCCCGTGATAACCGCCGTCCGCGAGACCACGGAAGATCTCGTCCCAGTTCACCGTCCCTGTTCCCACGGTTCCCCTGTGGCTTTCGCTCATGTGATAGTGGCAGAGATACGGGGAAGCAAGCTTTGTCGGATCGTAAAAATTTTTCTCCTCGATGTTCATGTGATACGCATCGAGGTGCAGCTTCACGTTCGGCTCATCGATCATCCTAAGCAGCCGAAGGCCCTGCTGTGCTGTGTTGACGAGAAAAGACTCATACCGGTTGATAGGCTCGATTCCGATATCGATACCTGTACTTTTTGCATATATCGCGACCTCCTTCAACGCCGCCGCCGCACGCTCCCAGTATACATCGCCCGGCATCCGGTCGATCCTCCTCCCCATCGCCGAATATGTGACACCACTCATAAAAGAAGACCCGATCTCTGCAGCCTTGCTTACACAAGCCTTGAGATACTCGATGCCCTCTCTTCTCGTTCGCTCGTCTTCACCTGTCGGGTCCTGTCTTTCATCGCACACAGTCGATGTAACGGCCCCTATCCCGCAATCCTCGAGTCTTTTTCTTATGGCAGGAGGATCCACCCCTTCAAGCTCCATGAGGGGTATCTCTATCAGATCGAATCCCAGGGATGCGGTTTTATCTATGATGTCCAGTGTCTTGTTGCTCCAGCTGCCGGTCCACGCGTAGGCGTGGGCCGAATAGTTCAATGCACCCATTATGTTCCTCCCCTGGTATTTGGGCTGAGGCTTTCCTTGGGACGGACCCTTTAAAACCTACGTGCCGAACCGCCGCCTTCTCCACTGGTCGAATACAACAACAGCCATGATGACAAGCCCTATGACCACACGCTGCCAGAAGGCCGACACATTGAGAATGTTGAGACCGTTGCCGAGAACACCCATTATGACAGCGCCGATCAGGCTCCCCACAACGGTGCCCTCTCCGCCGAAAAGGTTGGTACCGCCGATAACAACCGCCGCTATGCACTTCAGCTCAACCCCGGTAGCCATGAGTGCGTTGGCCGAGTTCATGCGTCCGGTAAGGACTATTCCCGCCACAGCTCCCATCATGCCCATGATGATGTAGATTGAAATTTTAATACGATCCACCTTGAGCCCTGACACTCTTGAAGCTTCTTTGTTACCGCCCACGGCATACATAGACCTTCCCAGAATGGTCTGGCTCAAAATGAGCCACCC
>Ga0307378_10002194_pt1 | contig 30497 bp, 26 predicted proteins | sample UN1MG_FD_202238 | JGI IMG/M metagenome (GOLD analysis project Ga0307378, IMG submission 202238) | Soil microbial communities from Risofladan, Vaasa, Finland - UN-1 | ecosystem: Environmental > Terrestrial > Soil > Coastal area > Acid sulfate soil | place: Finland: Risofladan, Vaasa | collected... | reverse complement strand
GCCGCACCCCCGTATTGCTGCAAGCATTCAAGGCAAATGGGCAAACGGTGGGCGAACCCCCAGCGGTCCGGCTCCACAAGCTGGATGCACAAGGGCATGCCTTCCCGGATCCGAAGTCCTGAAAGGAGTTTGATACCCGCCAGTCGAATCCCGTCGGCAAACATCACGCCGCTCGGCGGCATCTCGCGAGTGGCATCGACGATCATCGGCAAAAACTGCCCGAGCTGTTTGTCGTCTTTCAGGTTGGTGTAGAGATTCTGCAGCTTTCCACGCGTTCGACCGTCTTCGTTAGCCAGAATACTCTTGACCGCTTCGAGCAGGAGTTGACGATCTACCCTGTCGAGCGATGCGACGAGCGTTCCGACGGCCTTTCCTCGCGAGCGGTCGAACAGCGCAACGGCCACCGCCCGGTGGACCATGTTTCGCGGGTCGCCGGACGTTTGGCGCGTTGCCAGTTTCAGCAGGTCGACCGTTGCCGCTTCGCGCGTCGGCTGGTCCATTTCAATAATAGCGCCGACCGCCAGGCATTGCAGCCACGGGTCGTCGCTGGAAAGCAGTCTGCGAAGTTTTTCGGCGGTGCTTTGCGCTCGAACGCCCTGCCGGGCGATCGCTTCGCACGCTCCATAGCGGGCATGGGGGTCTTGGCTGTCGAGCATCGCGCCGAGTTGTTGCGAGAAATCGCCCTCGTGGTGGGCAAGGCCTTCGGCGGCCCTCTTTCGCACCACCGGCGACCAGCTCGAGAGCCGCCCGAGCAACTCGCTGTCGCTGAGATGGTCGTAGCTGGTCCCCCGGTCCCAGAAGGTGAAATGCCGTCCGGCGTCGATGACTTCTTCGGTCTGTTCCACCGTCAGCGCGGGTGCCGCACACGGTTGTTTGCCGGTGATGTAAAGACTCTTCAGCGGCAGCGCGTAGCTCAACAGGTAAGCGCCGGTGTTGTCCCAACCGCCGTAGGAGTGGCCGCCGGAATTGGCCGGCGACCCTTGATACACGAAGCTTCCGTCCCAGGCACGGGCCAGATCGTAATACCACGCCGTTTCCTGGAAATAGGCGGCCGTGGCCAAGGGGCCGGTTCGCGACACACCGGGCATGGCCCAGAGTACGTTGAAGAAGTTGCCCGTGTGGCCGGTCTCGCGCTCGTTGTAGGCCGCCGTCGTCATCCGCGAAAAATAGGCGGTTGCCGTGGGGTCTTCGAGCAGATCGAAGAGAATCGCACCGATCGCGTTCTTGCCGTTGTCGTCGTGCTCCATCCACGGATCGTGATCGCCGTAAGGAATCGATCCCTTGTTGACGTACCAGCAGAGGAATCGGCCAGACCGCTCGATCGCCAGATCGAGCCGGTCGCTCTCGATTCCCGCCTTTCGCGCCAGGACGAGCGAGACGGTCAGTACCAGTCCGGGCTGGTTCATGCACCCGTAGCCGTTGCAGATGCCGTTGGGCTGAGCAAACTTGTGTCCCCAGGTACCGACGTTGCTCTGACCGCTGGCGATTTCCATGGTGATGCGCCGCAGGCCCGGCAGAATCGATGGGTCGCCGGTCGCCAGATAATACTCGGACAGAAACAGGTTGGCATAGCCGTAGTGCCAGGAAGCCATGTCGTCCCGATGCATCTCGCTCACCTGCTTTGCGTAGTTGGCCAAGAGGGGCAGGTATTCCTTCTTGCCGGAAGCCAGCAACGCCAACGCATTGAGATCGTTCGGAATCGAGATGTGATCCAGCCCGTTGTTGGCGATGACACGACAACCTTGTTCGAAAATCGCCTTGGATTTTGCGCAGTCGTACGGAGCCGTGTCGCTGTAGGTCCCCAAGGTCTTCAGCCGCAGCGTAACGGAATCCGTCTTGCCGTCTCGCCAACGAAGCAGTGGCAGCTTGCCGTCGCCGGGCTTTTCGGCCTCGGTGAGCGCTTTGGCGAAGACGATTCGCGCATCGTCGGCAAACGGTTTGCCGTCGACCCCGAGAATGACGTCGCCCCGTTCGAGAATTCCCTCGGCGGGCGATCCGCTGAAGACTCTGGTGATCAGTATCTGTCGGGCGTCGGTGGTGTGGCTTCTCCATCCCCAGATCCAGCCGCGGGCGCCGGTCGCGCCAAGCGTCCAGTCGTGTGTCCCGTCAGGCTGCCCACCCTGAGTGAAATCGGGTGGAGGCGTTTCGGTCCGCGACGGTGCGGCCGGACTCGCGCCAACGCAAAGCAAACAACCAAGAGCCGTGAACAACCACAGTCGACTGAAGCGAGACAACATTTGCTCAAGTACCTTTCTATTTCGAAGACATGGGGTCAGAGCGCACTTTGTCACTAGCGCGGGCCCGGGATAAGCTTAGTGACAAAGTGCGCTCTGACCCTATTGTGCTCTATTGTGCTTCCGACGTTTGCGGGTTGACAGCATGCGGAACAAAGACTCCCGACCTGGGTAGGTGAAAACTCACACTCGCCGTTTTTCTATTTCTATTCCGGTTGGCAGATCGCAAATGCTTGCTGTGTCTTTGGTTACACCCGTTCGCTGTGGTCGCGGGGGAACAAATCCAGGTACCGGATGCGATTAAACGTCGTAGTAGCTGGTTCCGTTCCGCCCCGAACGTCATAAGTCCATGACGACCATTGAGATACGATCAACCAAAGCCGGAACAAAAACGGGGGCAAATGGTCGAGAAGCTTTCACCTACCCACTCCCGACCCCTTTAATCCCACCGTGCCTCCCAAAGCTTCGTCAATTCTTCCACGCGCTCCGGGTATTTCTCGGCAAGGTCTCGCGTCTCGGTGCGGTCTTCGGCCAGATTGTAGAGCGCCCAGGGACCCTTTCCCTCGCGAACCACCTTGAAATCGCCCTTGATCACTGCGTGCGTACCGGCGTGATTGAAATAGTAGGCGTGGTCGCGCGGCTGCTCTCCGCCGGTGATGACCGGCACCAGGCTCAAGCTCTCGTGCGGTGTGATCGTCCGGCCGTCGAACTGCATGGGATACTCCGCGCCGGCCAGTTCCGTGCAGGTCGCCATCATGTCGACCACGTGGCCTCGCTGGGTGGTGATCGAACCGGGCGGGTGTTTCAGCCCGGCCGGCCAGTGCACGATCGCGGGCGTGCAGGCCCCGCCCTCGTGCACGTTCATCTTGTAACGGCGCAGCGGCGTGTTCTGGGCGTTGGCCCAATTGTGCCCGACGCTGCCGTAGGTCAGCGGGCCGCCCATCGGGACGTCGAACACGTCGCCCACCGCGACCGTTTCGCCGGCGGCCTTGGCCTTGGCCAGAATATTGTTGGCCGTGTTGTACCCGTTCCCGCCGAGATGCTCGGGGCACGCGCCGTTGTCGTGGAAGTAGACGATCAACGTGTTCTCCAGTTGCTTCGTGCGCCGCAAGGCCTCGACGATGCGGCCGACGGCCCGGTCCATGTGATCGACCATGGCGGCGTAAATCGCCATATTGCGCACGCGCCACGCCTTATGATCCACGGAGTCCCACTGCTGGACGCGCGGTTCCATGGGCGGCAGCGGCCAGTGCTGCTTGTCGATGATCCCCATCTCGAGCATTCGCGCATAGCGCCGGTTGCGCAGCTTCTCCCATCCGTCCGCATAACGTGGAAGGTACTTCCGGATCGTCTCTTCCGGGGCGTGCATCGGCCAATGCGCTGCGGTGAATGCGACGTATTGGAAGAACGGCTTCTCACCCTCTGCAAACGTCTCGATTTGCCTGACCGCCTCCGTGCCGATCTTGTCGGTGTAGTAGAAGTCTTCGGAGTCGGGCTCGACGAATTCCGTGTCGCGAGTCAGCGTCATCGGATCCCAATACGATCCGGCGCCGGTCATCGTTCCATAGAAGGTATCGAAGCCGCGTTGTATCGGTCCGTCTTCTTTGGGATTCATGCCGAGGTGCCACTTGCCGACCATGCCCGTCCGGTATCCGACGGACTTGAGGACCTCGGCGATGGTGACTTGATCGGCACCGAGAGCGTTGCTGTAACGTCCACTCATCAGGGTGGCGCGCGTCGGCCAGCAACGCGCGGTATTGTGGAACTCGGTGAAGCGGAGTCCGCCGGCCGCCAGCGCGTCGAGGTTGGGGGTTTCGATCTCGCCGCCGAAACACCCCAGATCGGAGAAGCCCATGTCATCGGTCAGGATGATGAGCACGTTGGGCCTTTCCGCGGAGACGGCGGCACTACAGCCAACCGAGGCAAGCAGCGATGCGAGCATCAAGACGCGGCGGTGACTGACCATGATTTTCTCCCGTGTTGTTGGGGCACCGGTGTCCAATGATCCATAGCATAACGCGCCGACTCCCGATTACAATTAAAACTGCAGGCGGTGAGTGGAAAATGGGGACTGGCTCCGAGCCGCAATTGGTGTGAGAATCGCCGAGAAACGTTGCCGGGTCGGTGCCTGTCCCCTTTTTCCACGCCACCCATTCCGGTCTTTTCCGTTTCCCCGCTGTTCCCGCACAAGCCGCTTCAGCGCGGCCGCGCAAGGTATTGGCGGATGTTCTTGGCCTCTTCGTCCTCGCAGCGGCGGTGCTTCTCGCGGAAGTAGTTATTGCTGGGGATGGGATAGTCGTCGAGGCAGGGCACCGCCAGGTCGATCCAGGCCAACGCACTGCAATCGGCGCGGAGATTGCCGGCAAACGCACCGTCGGGGGCAACGGTCTTGGAAACCGTCTGTGCGGATAGTAGGGTCTGTTGTTGAACTTTGGCGGCACAACCGAGAACAAACGAGCCCGGCAGGTCAGGGGTCATCGAGGGACGCCGAGATTTCCTCTTCCACCAGGTAAACGTTGCCGTCCTTCAGTGCCAGGTAGTGGAACTTCGAGGCACTGTCGAACAACAGCCCGGACTGCGGCACGTTCCAAATGGCCTCGTAGCGGTGGCCGGCCTCCTGGCCGTCGACCAGCGTGAAGGCCTCTTCGCCTTCGGTGGCGGCGTAGACGTAGTGGCGGCTGTCGGGTGTGAAGGCAAGGTAGCCGGCCATGTCGTACGGCTTGCCGCTCGTGTTGCCGACCACGGCCACCGCGTCGTCGCCCACCCGCGCGATATAGCCCAACCGCTGGCTGTTGGGGCTGAACACCAGCGTGCCGCCGCCGATGCGATCGTACAGCTTCTGCTGGCGGTCGTTCACCACCACCATCTCCGCCGTGCCCAGCTTGACCACGTAAGCCAGGAACCGGCTGTCGGGGCTGAACTTCATCTCGGCAACGCCGTCGTACGGCTTGAACGCGTGCCCGTCGACCACGGCCATCCACTTCTCGCCGGATCGGGCGGCGTAGGCCACGTGCCGGCCGTCGGGGCTGAATTGCAGCGTGCCTTCGCCCAGCGCGTCGTAGCGATTCACCTCCGGCGGCGGTGCTTCGCCGTCGAGAACGACCTGCCACGTGCCGCCCTGCGAAGCCGTGTACGCCAGACGTTTGCCGTCGGGGCTGAACGTCAGATCGCCGATCTGGTCGTAGAGCTTTCCCGACTTGCCGTCGACGACCACGTGCCACTTGTTCTGTGCCTGGACCCAGGCGGCCAGCGCCACCCGGTTGCCGTCGGGGCTGAAGTGGATGCCGCTGCTGGAGCCGAGAAAATCGAAAGGGCCCGACTCTTCGCCGTCGACCACCAGGAACCAACCGTCGCCCCGGCGAGCCCCGTACGCGATCCGGCGGCTGTCGGGACTGAAGACGATCCGGCCCTCGAAGATCGCCTCATACGCCTTGCCCGGCGGCTGCTTCACTTCCACAACGGCCCGTTGCTCGCCGTCGCCCAGCAACGCCACGTAGGCCAGACGTCGGCTGTCGGGACTGAACACGGGCGGGCCGATCCGATCGAACGTGGGTTGTTCGCGGCCGTTGACCACGATCATCCATCGATCGCCGGTTGCCGCCGCGTAGGCATGCCACTGGCTGTTGGGGCTGAATGTCAGCCCGGCGATTTGGTCGTAGGGCTTCTCGGCCACGCCGTCGAAGACGGCCGCCTGTTGATCGCCGATCTGCCGGAGGTAAGCGATCCGCCGGCCGTCGGGACTGATCACCGCCGAGTCGTACGCCTCTTCCGGCATCGGGCCCAGCGAGGTTTCCGTGTAGCGACGCGCGACCGTCTCTTGGGCCACGACGCCGGCCGAAAAAGCGATCGCGGCGGGCAAAAGGGCGAGAACGGCTGCGTGCGGGAGCTTCATGTAAGCGGGCAGAGGACAAGTGGGCCGATCGTACAAGACCTGGCGTCAACGTTGCAGAAGGGCGTAGCTGAATTCGCAAAGAATTCAGCAGTAAACGACACAAAGGCGTAATTGCTCATCTCATTGCCCGGGATTCTCTGAATTCTTGCGAATTCAGCTACGCGATTCATGCAACTACGCCGTCTATCCACCGTACCGATTGAACCACGCCCGCTGCTCGAACGGAAGCTTTTCCTTTTGCCGGATGACTTCGGCGGGTACGCCCACGGGCAGAAGCATGCGAACTTTCTTCCCCTCGGGCACGCCCAGCAACTTGCCGACCCGCTCGGCCTTTTCCTCGCTGCGCAGCACGCCGTCGAGCCAAACCGAGGCGTATCCCAGCGCGGTGACGGCCAGCAGCATATTTTCCACCGCCGCCGCACAATCCTCGACCGAGAAGGAAACCTCGGCGATCACCGGCCGCGGGTCCTCCACGCAGGCGATCATCGCCTTGGCCGTGTCGCAGACGGGCCGCTTGACCACCTCGGCGATCTGCCCGAGCAATTGCGGATCGTCGACGATCACGAACGTGGCAACCTGTTCGTTCTTGGCCGAAGGCGCCCGGATTCCCGCCTGCACGATCTTCCGGAGATCCTCCCGCGGAACAGGCGCGTCGGTGAACGCCTTGCGGTAGCTATGGCGCTTCTCGATGGCTTCGAAGAGATCCATGGCTGCGGGGACTACTTCTCCGCGTCCGGGCGGCAATAGGCCAAAGCCAGCAGGGCGTAGCCGCTGACCAGGGTCGGGTCGCCTTCCAGCCAACGTTCGCTCGGGTTGACCCAGGACCCGTCGGGGCGTTGGCGTCGGGCGAGTTCTTCGATCAGGTCGCGTCGCCAGTCGTGCTTGACCCCGTCGGCGTCTTCGATTTCATCGAGCCCGGTGGCGTCCAGCGCCTTGGCGAAGACGTGGTAATAGTAGTAGAGCCCGTCGTTGCCCAGGCCCGGATTGGACTCCAGCCCGTAATGCGCCTGGGCCCACTTCAGGGCGGCTTTGACGCGCGGGTCGTCCGGTCCGACGCCGGCGTAGATCATGCTTTTGAGCCCGGCGTAGGTCATCGAGCCGTAGCTTCGCAGCCCGCCGCCGGGCGTGGTGCCCGCCTGGCTGGAGCCGCCGGCCGCACACGTGTAGTAGGAGCCCCCGTCGGGGTTCTTGGCGGCGAACCCGGTGGTGTTGTGTTCGCTTTCGAGGTTCTGGCAGCGGGAGACGAAAATCAGGGCCTTTTTGACGGCTTCGTCGTCGGGCCCGTTGCCGGCGGCGATCAGGGCGTCGATCAGGAAGCTGGTGTTGGACAGGTCGGGCCGCTTGTCTTGCCCGTAGCCGGCCCCGCCGTAATTGGGGCTGGAGAGCTGGTGCCCTTCGTCCTCGTCCCACTGGATGCCCTTGAGGAATCGGTCGGCATTGGCGATCAGCTTGTCGTAGCGGCCGTCCCGGTTGGCTTCGGCGAAGCAGAGCAACGCCAGCGAGGTCTCGTAGTTGCGGTAGAAATTGTCCTTCTCGTAGATGCCGCCGTCGGGCCGCACGAAGCCTTCGAGGTACTTCAGGCCCTTGGCCACCAGCGGGTCGTCGGGGCTTCGGCCGTGCCGCAGGATGCCGGTGGTCACGAGGGCCGTCACTCCCGGGCCGACCTGGGCCGCGTAGGAGCCGTCCGGGGCCTGTCCCTTGGTCTGGAGGAAGCGGATCGCCCGATCCACCATCTGCTGGTACGTCGCCGCGTCGCCCTTGACGGGGGCCATCTCATCGGCCGCAATGCCGGGCAAGACCGTCAGCCCCAGGACCAGCAACGCGGCGGTCGGGAGCAGTTGTCGTCGTAACATGGAAAGCCTCTCTCTTTTGTGCAGAATGGAGCGAACACAAACATCCAACCTCATGATTCCGGCCGAAAGACGCAGAATATTCCCGCCTCCGCACGGGAAGTCCCTGCTTCCGCGCAGGAACAGTCGCAGGAATAGTCAAGGTACGCCAAGATAGCATAATTCTACTCTTTACAAACCGGTGTGGGCAAATGACCGAGACGAAACGCCCCGAGTGGGGTACTTCTGATATGCCAGAGTGGTATTCTTGTGGCGAATTCGACGCTGCCAATCCAATGCCTCTTCAAATCCGAGCGGATCCGGCTATCGGCATTCGTTTACGGCTCTCCTGGTTTCGACTCGCCCGCGCTTCACCAGCACAATGCGTACGTCATGCCGACGATCGCAACCAAGACGTCGATTACGGCCGTGACGGTCGAGGTAAAGGAGCTGGCCAGTTTCCAGCCGGGCCGCCCGGAGCCGGTGCACCGGATGAGGACTGTGGTTTGAGTGGCGGCGGCTCCGTCACTGCAAATGCCTGGCAATGGCCAGGAGATCTTCGGCAAGTAGTCTCAGGAACGGACACTTGTCTATAGCCGTTTGTGGGTCTACAACCGGAAACAGATTCCCGGCGTAAACCGTCTTCTTGTATCTCCTGCCCAGAATACGCCCGAGGAACTTCGCCGGAGGTTCCTTGAAGTTGACTTGCTCCGGCGGCCTTTTCTTGATCCTGTCCCGGACCTCCGGCGGCCACCGCTCGGGATACGCCAGAAGCCATGCTTCGACCTCGTGTACGGCGAAATGCTGGTGAAAGTAGGCTCTGAAACGGGAGGGAACAAGGCTCTTAATGTACTTCCGTGCGGCAGCGACCTTTTGCTCGACGGTTGCATGTGGCGACAAATCGATGCGATGGCTCGGAATACCGTAGAGATCGACCAATCCGACAATGAAGTTGGCTTGGCCTCCATCGAGATAGAGTTCGACCTTCTTGGGCAGTTCGTCAAGGAATTCACTCACGCCCTGGAACTTGACTGCCTGGATCCCGACCCTGGACATCCGGGGAAGTTGCGGATCGAGCCACTTGTGAAAGAAGACGGGCAGCGTCTTTCGGCGCGCCTCGCCGCACTCGGTGTCTCCTTCCACGAACAGGACGATGCGCCTTGTCATCCGCGTCCCTCTCAGCCGGGTGCGTTGTCCTGCGCGTCGGCCGGCAAATTGGCCAAGGCTTCGTCCTCCGATGGCAGATCCTTGAATCGCTCCTTGAAGTCCTCGACCGGCTCGACACCGGGCAGCGCCAAGGCCTCCAGGTCGCCGCGCGTAAACAGGTGTCCCAGTCGATACTGCTCGAGCCACCTGCCGAGCACCTGCGAATCCAGTTCGTAGAGTCGCGTTTCTCCCGCTTCCCAATGGCAAAGGGTCACGTGAGGCGACAACTCCGTGAACGCGTCGAGGAACTCCGGGGAATGACTCGTCAGGATCACTTGGGTCCGCTGCGACGCCTCTTCGGCGTATTCGGCGACCACGGGCAACATGCTCGGGTGCAATCCCACTTCCGGCTCGTCGATCGCGATCAAGGCCCCCGGTTCCGGATGAGACAGCACGGCCAGAAGAAACAGAAACCTCAGCGTCCCGTCCGACAGATCCGCGCCGGCGTGCGGCTGGCTGCTCGATTTCCATTGCACGGCCAGTTGAATCTGTTGCGCCGCCGCTGGCTGAAACGCGAGTCGTTCGTACTCGTCGCCGAATCCGGCCTTCATGCCCTCGTCGATTCGGTTCCTGAATTGCCGGTCGCCTTCATACAACGTGTGCAGAACCGTGACCAGGTTGCTGCCGTCCGGTTCCAGCTTCCTGGTAAGCTGGGTCGTCGCGGGCTTTCGCATGGCGGCGCCACGTTCGGCGTGAACGTCGTGATGCACATTCCACCCGTACAGCACCCGTCTTGTGAGCGTGGGGATACGATTCCGCTGATCGGCGATATGACAAAGCAACGACTCGTTCTCGGCGTAGCCGTCGGGATTCTCGGGGGATTCCTTCTCCAGCGGGACGAGCTTCGCTTGCTGCTGGTCGTACAGATAGGCTCGTCTCCTTTCCCGATTAAAAATCCAGTACGGGCTCTTCTCCTCCCGCCGCTCGAACTGTTGCCAATTCCCCAACGAGTCCTTGGCGATCTCGTAGCCGCTGCCACCGCCGACCTGGCCCAACTCGAATTCCAGGGTCAACGCGTCCTCGATCCGGTCGCGAGGTTGATCGACCGGGTCGATACGCATCTTCCAGCCGCAAGAGCCCGGCTGGTGGTCCCACAGCAAGGGAATAATCCCGCCCTCGTCGGAAACGGTCTTCTCCAATTGCCCCTTGGCGACTTGGGAGATGAGTTCCAGACAGCGGATCAGATTGGATTTTCCGCTCCCGTTGGGGCCGACCAAAAGGTTCAATTGTCGCGGATGCCAGTCGACCTTTTTCAGCGACCGGAAACCGAAAACACTCAATTCTTGAATAGCCATCACTAACCCGCCGGGACAACGAAACGGCTTGATTGACTCGATCCGCCTGTTGTCATTCTATGGTTCTGGTGAATTTCCTCAATAGCCGGAGGAGCGGAAAAAGGCGCCCACGCCTCTTCGCCCGCGAGATTGAACGACCGATTTGTCGAAACCGCGTGCAAACGTTGGATATCGGGGCCCTTGGCACATCTGCTCCATGGCGTTGAGGACCTTCTTCTCGGCATCGTCCTAACCTCGAAGGCCGCCGGGGCCACGCCCATGCCTCCAGGACGCCCCGGGGGCTGCGCCGAGATGGTGCTTGTGATCATGGTCAGCGCCATCAGAGTCGCGACGGTCAGTGCAACACGTTTCATGAGATTGCTCCTCAACAGGTACCAGAGACTACCGCTTCTTCATCGTCACGCCGATGCCGGCGCCTTCTCGGAGGAGGAAGGACGTTTCCATCTTCGGGTTCTTGGTGATGGCGTCCATGTACCGCGGGTCGGCCATGCGGGGGTTCATGTTGTGGGCGATGATCAGCCCGCCGGGCCGGATCAGGGGGACCAGCTTGTCGAGATAATCGATGTAGCCTTCCTTGTCGGCGTCGAGGAAGAGAATGTCGATCGGCTCGGTGTGCTGCTTGACCGTTTCGTGGGCGTCGCCGAGGATGACGCTGACCAGGTCGTCGAGGCCGGCCTTCTTGAAGTTCTCCTCCGCGATCTTGGCCCGGCCCGGGTCGATCTCGTGGGTATAGAGATGGCCGCCGGTCGATCGCAACGCCAACGCGAACCAGATGGCCGACTCGCCGGTCGAGGTGCCGATCTCGACCACCCGCTTGGCGCCGATCGTTTCGGTCAACAGTCGCAGGAGCCGTCCGTCGGAAACGGAGACGTTGCGGTATCGGGGGCCTTGGCGCATCTGCTCCATGGCATCGAGGACCTTCTTCTCGGCATCGTCCTGAGGCAGCGGCGGGGCCTCGAAGGCCGCCGGGTCCACGCCCATGCCTCCAGGACGATCCGGGGGCTGCGCCACGATGGTGCTCGTGATCAGGGCCGACGCCATCAGAGTCGCGACGGTCAGTGCAACACGTTTCATGAGATTGCTCCTCAACAGGTACCAGAGATTGCAGATCGCCCCGCTGATTAAACCCCTTCGAACCGCAAGAGTTCCGTAGGTCAGGGCTTGCCCTGACAGATTCCCCCCTCGCGTGCCACGATATCAGTCCGTCAGGGCAAAGCCCATCAGCCGGCCCGTCAGGGCAAGCCCATCGGCCAGTCCGTCAGGGCAAGCCCATCGGCCAGTCCGTCAGGGCAAGCCCATCGGCCGGCCCGTCAGGGCAAGCCCATCGGCCAGTCCGTCAGGGCAAGCCCTGACCTACAGGTCTTTCAGCGGGCCGATGGTTACGGTCGTGCATCGGCTGAGCGGATACTTTGCCAATACGGCCGTCACGTCTTCGAGCGTCACGGCGGCCACGGTGGCCAGGTCGTCTTCGATGCTGCGGTACTCGCGCCGGGTGACCCATTCGCCGCCTAAGGCGAACAGCCGGCCGCGGGGCCGCTCGCTGCTTAAGACGATCCGCGAGCGGAGCTTGTTCTTGGCCTGCTGGATTTCGGCCGGCGTGATGCCTTCGGTCTCGGCGCGGCGGTAGACGTCATGGATTCGCTGGAGGTTGTCGGCGGCCTGTTCGGGGTCGCAGCTCATGAAGGTCATCATCAGGCCCGCTCCCTCGTACTCGCCGTGGCTTAAGCCCGCGTGCTCGGCCAGGCCCGGATCGACCAGCTCCCAATAGAGCCGGCTGCCCGAGTCGTCGCCCAACACGGTGGCCAGCAACTTGGCGGCGTAGCGGTCGTCGTCGCCGGCGTCGGGGCCGGGCGAGAGTTGCAGGGCGTATTGTTGCGTGGCGATTTCCTTGTGGATCAGGTGAAAACCCTCGTGCGGCTCGGCCGGCTCGACGGTGCGCGAGGTCTCGAACTGCTCCCACTGACCACAACATCGCGCAGCACACGCCAAGAACTCGTCGAAATCGATCCGGCCGGCGCCGGCCAGCACGATATTGCCCGGGCTGTAACGGCGGCGGAAATACTCCCGCATGCCGTCGACCGGCAGATCGCGGATGCTCTGGACGGTCCCCAGCACGCTGCGTCCCAGCGGGTGCGACCCGAAGTAGGCGGCCTTCGCCTTCTCGTCGGCCCCGAACGGCGGCTGGTCGTCGTACATGCGGATCTCTTCGATGATCACCTGCTTCTCGGTCTGGAAGTCTTCCTCTCGCAGCGAGGGGCGGAGGATGTCGGCCAGCAGCTCGACCGTGCGGTCCAGATACTCGGGCAAGACGGCGGCGAAGTAGACCGTGGCCTCCTCGTTGGTGAAGGCGTTGTAATGGGCGCCCAGCTCGTCGAACTGGCGGTTCACGTCGTCGGCCGAGCGGGTGGGCGTGCCCTTGAAGGTCATGTGTTCGAGGAAATGGCTCACCCCGGCGACCTCGTCCGTCTCATCGCGCGAGCCGGTCTTCACGAAGAAGCCCACCGCCGTCGAATGGGCCTCGGCGTTGCACTCGGCGATGATCTCCAGGCCGTTCGGAAGCGTGCGGCTATGAAACTCCAACGGGCACCTCCAGTTCGCGGGGTCCGAGCGTGACGATCGTGAAATCGCCGGGCGGATGCTCGGCCAGATAGGCATTGATACTCTCGCTGCTCAACTCGTCGATCACCCGGCCCAGCTCGTCGAGCGTCCGCACCCGGCCGAGATGATACCAGTCGCGTGCGATCGAGGAACTCCGTGAGGAACTCGATTCCTGCTGCATGATCAGGGCGCTTTTGATGCGTGCCTTCAGGCGGTCGAGTTCGGCCGCTTCGATCCCCTCGGCCAGCCGGCCCAGTTCGCCGAGCATCACGTCGAGGGTCTCCTGAGCACGGTCGGCGCTGGTTCCCGCGTAGCAAAACACGCCGCCGCGATCGCGCAACGTGTGATAGCCGGCGTGGACGCTGTAGCACAGGCCGCGGCGTTCGCGGACCTCGGTGAACAGCCGCGAGCTGGAGCCGCTGCCGAGCACGCCCGAGGCGCCCCAGGCCTGGAAGTAGTCCGGATCGCGATAGGGGACGCTGGACCAGGAGATGCCGACGTGGGTCTGATTCGAATCGTACGGCAGGTGTTCGTACCTGCCGGCGGAGGGCCGCTCGACGATCTGTTCGTGGTCGCCCGGCTCCCAATCCCCCAGCAACCGTTCGACCGAGTCTTTGAGTCGTTCCCAATCGAATCGTCCGGCGACGCCGAGGATCGTTCCGTCGGGGTGGTATCGCCTTTGGAAATAGGGGCGGACGTCGTCCAGGGCGATCGCTTCGAGGCCTTGCTGGTCGCCTTGGGCGGGCCGGCCCCAGGGGTCGGGATAGTGACGGCGGCGCAGCTCGATGGAGAGCTTCTGGGCCGGCTCGTCTTCCACCGCGCGGAGTTCCTGGAACATCACCAGGCGTGCGGCCTCGAGCTGGTCGGCCGGCAAGCGCGGCCGCCGGAGCAGGTCGGCGAAAATGGCCAGGGCGTCGGAGAGGCTCTCGGCCAGCGTGGCGCCGCTGAAGCCGGTATGGGCATTGGTCACGGCCTCGCCGCGTTCTACGCCCAAGTTGTCCAGGTCGAGGACGAATTGGCGGCTGTCGCGCGGCCCGGCCCCCCGCAGCGCCATCTCGCACGTGAAGCCACCCAGCCCGCTGCGGTCGGCCGGGTCGTAGACACTTCCGGCGGGCACCAGAAAAGTGAACGCGGCGGAACGCAGCGAGGTCATCGGCTCGGCGACCAAGACCAGGCCGTTGGGAAAACGATGGGACAAGATAGGGTCGGTCACGTGGCGTCTTTCATGATAGTGCGGCAGTTTTGAGGAACGGTCGGGTGCTGGGGGTTGGGGATTAGGGGCGAGGGGCGAGGGGCGAGGGGCGAGGGGCGAGGGATATCTCCCAAATCGCCGTTGCCGACCGGACCCAATCCCTAACCCCAATCCCCTAATCCCTAATCCCTAACGCGGCCTTTGGCCGCAACCAAACGGCGGGCAAGCCCGCCCGCTAAACAGTGTTTTCACGACTTGTTATGTCAAACATGCGCGCACCGTGCACACAAGTTGTGACGAAAGCCCCTAATCCCTAACCCCTAACCCCTACGCATACACCCCATCCACGGCCTTGAAAACGGTCTTCACCAGGCTGAACCCGAGCCGGCGATAGAGCCGGATGGCCCCGTCGTTCTGAGCGGTCACTTCGAGGGTTACCCGTTTGAGCCCGGCTTGGCGGAAACCCTTCAGCGAGCAAAACAGCAGCCGGGTGCCCAAGCCGAAGTCGCGGTGGCCCGGCGCGATCCCCAGGTTCTGGATGGCCCCGATGCCGTCCCGGTTGCGGACCCCCTGGACGGTGCCGCAATACACCGGCCGCGCGGCGCCGTTGGGCAGGTGCTCGGCCAGCCAGGTAGCCTCCGGCAGGAATCCCGGTTTCTCGCTGATTTCGGTCATCAGCCGCCGGCACCCGGCCAGCTCGCCCAGGCACGGGAAGACGTTCGCGTCGATCTCGTCCCGGAAGCTGCGGTACTTGGCCTCGGCATACGCGTCCAGCAGAGACCCCTCCCACGGAATGAACCGATACCCCTGAGGTGGCGCCGACGGCGAAAAATCCCGTCCCGGCAGATCGATCTCCATGCGATATCGTTTGAAATACGTCAGGTTCATGCGAACAGACCGCCCGCAAGGACGGGTATCTGGCAATCACGTTCAGGGCAAGCAGGCTGCGCCGTGCGACTCCCAATGCTATCTTCCTGTGTGGCAACGGTCAACTTCCGAGCGAATGCGTGTGGAGTGGGTCGATTTTCGCTTGCTCGATTCGGCCTGCGACCGCGCATTGCGATCGGCAAGAGTTTGTTGTCTGCCGGTGAAAATCTGGCTCGGACAAGCCGATGCTGTAGAATGCAGCGGGAACTGGGCGAACTTGTAAGGGTCTGCACCTGTCTGGTTTGCGATGCGGACGGGAACACGCCGACGCTGAGAGGGGCGCTGAAAGCGGGCGCTTCCAAGGTTCGCCCATATGCCGGCAAGTAGAGCCCCCCCGGAGAGGTTGTGTTGTGAAGAAACGAATTGGCAGGGTTTGCCTGGCGGGAAAGCCGGTCGGCACCATCGAGGAAGTGGACGGCAACACCCGGTTCACGTACTTGGCCGAGTGGCTGAATCGGCCAGACGCTGTGCCCGTCTCGCTGACACTTCCGCTGCGCGACGAGCCGTACCTGTCGAAAGGTCTGCATCCGTTTTTCGAGAATCTGCTTCCTGAAGGGTGGCTGTTGGAGGTCTCCACGAAGACCCTGAAGATCTCGAAGTCCGACCCGTTCGGGCTGCTACTGGCAACATGCGGCGATTGTGCCGGTGCCGTGGAAGTCATCCGCATCGAATCTGCAGACAGCTAGCCATGGGAACATGCACAATTTGCCTGGGTACAACGGCGGAGAACGTCGAATACCATGAAGCTTGTATCAAGTCCCTATTCGGCGCGAGAGTTCTTCCGAGTCTCGACTTCGAGTTGAGCCAGCTTTACCGACTTGCCGCCAAGATGGCAGGCAAGATGTCCATTTCCGGCGTTCAGGAGAAGGTCTCCCTGAAGCTTTCTTCGGGCAAGTCGAAACTCGTCGTCGCAGCGGTGGGCGGCCGCTACCTGCTCAAACCCGAGTCATCGAGGTTCTCTTGCTTGCCGCAGAATGAACATCTCACGATGCGGCTGGCGTCCCAGGCCGGGATCGAAATTCCCCAATGCGGACTGGTGCGACTAAGGGACAGGTCGGCTGCCTACGTGATTGCGAGATTCGATCGTCTGGACGACGGCAGCAAACTCCAAGTCGAGGATTTCTGCCAACTTGCCAAGAAACCCCTTCGCGACAAGTATGACGGATCGGCGGAACTTTGCGTGCGAATTCTGCACAAGTATGCATCGGAGCCGCTCGTCGAAATCCGCAACCTTTACCGCCTCTTGCTGTTCGGCTGGTGGGTCGCCAATGGCGACATGCACTTGAAGAACTTCTCTATTATGACGACGCCGGACGGGATCCGGCGTCTTTCGCCCGCCTACGATCTGGTTTGCACGAAATTAGTCTTGCCCGAGGACCTCCTCGCCCTACCGGTCGGCGGTAAGAACAAGAACCTGACTCGCCGCAGTTGGCTCGATCTGGCCGAATACTGCAAGCTGCCGAAGCAGGCAGCCGAACGGCTGATCGCCGATCAGATCGAAGCGCTGGAACCGTCCCTGGCGTTGATCTCCAATTCCTTCATGCCGGACGAGATGAAGCATGCCTACGAGAGAATCGTTCGTGACAACACGGCGATCCTGGCCGGCCAATAGGTGCCTAAGGGTCCGCGCAGAAATAACCTGACATTTTTCAGCGAGGGTGGCACGCCCTGAGGAACGAAGGGCGTGGAAAACCTGCCAAACCACGCCCTTCGTTCCTCAGGGCGTGCCACCCAATTGGACAAGTTATTTCTGCGCGGGTTCTAACTCAAACAATCAAACCGCGCAACGTCGCCAGATTGATCGCGTCCCAATCGACCCCGTGCTCTTCTCCTTTGGGCGTTTCGAGATACATCGGCACTTTGCGGAACCGGCGGTCGCAGAGGAGGTGGCGGAAGGGTTCCAGGCCCATCCGGCCGCGGCCGATGTGGGCGTGGCGGTCGACGCGGGAGCCGAGTTCGCGGCGGCTGTCGTTGAGGTGGAACGCCTTGATCCGCTTGACGCCGACCGTGGCGCCGAACGCCCGCATTGTCGCCCGATACGCATCGAGTGTCCCCATCGCATATCCGGCCGCAAAAACGTGACAGGTGTCGAAACAGACGTCCAGCCGATCGGGGTCCTTTACGCCGTCGAGGATGGCGGCCAGATGCTCGAATCGCCACCCGATCGAGGTGCCCTGCCCGGCGGTCGTCTCCAGCAGACAACGGGCTTTCGATCCCCGGGTCTGCTCGTGGACTTCGTCCAACGCCCGGCTGATCCGCCGCAACCCTCGGGCCTCGCTACTGGTGGTGTAAGCCCCGGGATGGGTGACGACGTACGGGATCCCGAGCGTTTCCGCCCGGCGGAGTTCTTCTACGAAAGCGTCGATCGACTTTCGCCAAAGGTTCCGGTCCGGGCTGGCCAGATTGATCAGGTAGGAGTCGTGGGCGATCGGGTGGGAGATACCCCACCGGGCCAAGGCATCGCGGAACAGCCGGCCCTCGGCCGCGGTGAGGTCTTTCGCCCGCCACTGGGTGTTGTTTTTCGTGAATAGCTGGACGCAATCACACCCGCATAGGTGGGCTCGTTCCACCGCCATGTGATGTCCGCCGACTATCGACATGTGAGCGCCGAGCAGGGCCATGGCAGGAGATTAGCATTCCGGTCGCAACCGAGAAAGGGCGACGGGGTGTGAGTTTGTCGAAACACCCTTCGGGTCGTTCCGACGAGTTGGACCACTTCCCGTTCGAATTGGGGGGCACCTTTTTCGGTTCGCCAAAGTGCTTGATCTAACGCGCGGGCATCTCATACAATGAACTGTGGAGAGGGTTGTTCGGGCGGCAGGTCTTGCGCTCAGGGGAGGAGTCATGCCTGGGTTATGGTGGATTGCGGTGGTCGTGGGGACGGTCTCGGCCGTTTTGCTCCTATATTGGCGCTCCGGACGGGCGGCGGCGTTGGAGGCCCGATTTGCTCGGGCCCGGAAGGGTTTCCACCTCCAACGCGAGCGATTGGAGGCCAAGTTCGTCCAGTTGGCCGCGGCCAAGGCCCGGCCGAACGGCCCCCAATGGACCGAGTCGGATTTCGACGACGGCGTGGCCTACGTGCGAAACCGCAAGAGCGGCGAGCTGCTGGCATTCGGCGGCCTGACCGTTCCGGTCGACGAGTTCGAGGACGCGGCGACCGCCGCCATCAGCGACCTGATCGGCAATCTCCGCTCCGGTACCGTCATTTTCCGATTCGACGGAAAACAGTGGGACACCGACGGCCGCGCCATCCTCAATCTCAGCCCCGACGAGGCGATCCGCTTCTACCGCAACGACCTGGAGATGATCGACCAGGAATTGGCCAGGCGGGCGTAACGGAAGTCGTCAGTCGTCAGTTGTCAGTTGTCAGTTGTCAGCAGTTCGCGGTGGCCCGTTGTCCATTCTCATCGACGGTTACAATCTGCTGAACGCCTGCGCCATCCTCGGCCGCGGCGTGGGGCCGGGCAGTTTGCAGCGGGCACGCCTGGCGATGTTGAACTTCCTGGCCGAGTCGCTTCCGGCGGACGAGATCCCGCGAACCACCGTCGTCTTCGACGCCCGGGACGCCCCGCCGGGCTTGCCCCGGGTGGTTTCGCATCGCGGGCTGACGGTCCGTTTCGCTCCTCGAGACGGCGACGCCGACGCGTTGATCGAGGAATTGATCCGGACCGACTCCTCCCCACGCCGCTTGACGGTCGTATCCAGCGACCATCGCCTCCAGCGGGCCGCTCGGCACCGCAAGGCCAAGTCCGTCGACAGCGACGTCTGGTACGCCGAGATCGTCCGCCGCCGCCAACAACGGCGCGAACTGGCTGGCGACGTGGCCGAGCGACCCTATGTCCCGCTTCTGGAAGAGGACGTCAGCTACTGGTTTCGGCAGTTCGGCGGGGCGTCGCTGCTGGTGCAATTGACGGAGATGGAGCAGTCGATCGAAGAGGAATTCGCCGAGAAACCTGCCCCAAGCGACCCGGTGTCGGAAGAGGCGCCGCCGATCGAAGAAACGGCGCCCGACAAGCCGACGGCCGAAGAGGCCGCCGCCTTCGAGAACCCCTTTCCGCCCGGCTATGGCGAGGATCTTTTGAGAGCCGATCCGTCGGAATAGCCGTCTGCCACGCCCTCAGGGGAAACAGAACACTGGGATCGGAGCTTGGGAAAAGGAAAGAGCAATGTGGCCATTTCTTTGGAGCGCATGCAGCTTCGTCTCGCGGAGCGAGACAGCTACTATGCGACGGCATCCGAGGTTCGCTACAGACAGCGCAGAAACACCACCAGGTCCTTCTTCTCTTCTTTCGTCAGCCGGGTCTCGAGGATCTGATCGTGGAACTCCACCGTGTCTTCCAGCGTCAGCAGCCGGCCGTCGTGCAGGTAGGGGGGCGAATCCTTGATCCCGCGCAGCGTGAAGACCTTGATCGGCCCATCGGCGGCGGCCATGCGGCCGTTGACCATCTGCGGCTTGAAGAACCGCTCGGCTTGCAGGTTGTGCATGGAGTTGTCCGTGTAGTACGGCGCAGGGTGACAGACGCCGCACCGGCCCTTCGCGAAGAAAACCGCCTGGCCGCGCAGCTCCGACTCGGTCGCCTTCTCTCGGTCCAACGTGCCGAAGATATCGAGCTTCGGGGCGGGCGGAAAGCCCAGGATCGACATGAACTCGGCCATGAAATGGACCTGGCTGCCACGCTCCAGGACGTTCACGCCCTTCTTGGTCGCGATCACCGGATCGCCGTCGAAATAGGCGGCCCGCTGCTCGAACTCAGTGAAGTCTTCGATGCTCTTTAGCGCCCGTTGCGACCCGAACAGCCGCTGCACGTTCACGCCCCGAAGCGAGGGCGTGTCGAGCCGATGCCGGAACTCCTGCGGGCGGATGTCGCCGACCAGGTGCGTGGTGGCGTTGGTGTGTCCGTTGACGTGGCAGTCGAAGCAGGTGACTCCCAGACTGGGCTTCAGGCTGCGTCGATCCGTGGTGGCGTTGAATTGCTGCTGGGGAAACGGCGTGACCAGCAGCCGCAAGCCCTCGAGTTGCTTGGGGTTCAAGATGCCGTCGAACATCTGGTAGTAATTGGCGATGGTCACGATCTGCCCCTGCGACACGTCGCCCAAGTCGGTTCGCGTCGTCAGGTAGATCGGCGGGGGAAACTCCGGCAGGAAATGCTCGGGCAGGTCGAAGTCCAGATCGAAACGCGTCAGATCGCGGCCGTCCTGACGCTTGATCGCGTCGATGTGATGTTTGGGGAACAGCATGCCGCCCTCCGGGTGGTTCGGGTGCGGCAGCGGGAGAAAGCCTTTCGGCCACAAGCCCTTCTCGCGGATCTCCTCGGGCGCCATGGCCGCCAGATCTTCCCAGGACTTCACGCCCGGCGGCAGCTTCACCCGGATGCCCTCTTGAACGGGCTTACCCCGCGACATGGTCACGCCGCGAGCGGGGCGATTGCTCAGGTCGTAGCGCTCGCCGAGCAACTTCATCTGTCGCTCCATGATCTGGGGCTTCGCGGCTTCCATGCGTTGAACAACGCTCTGGAAATCCTCGGTGACGACCACCGGGGCATAGCTGGTCGACCGGCCCTGTTGGGCTTCGAGGGCCTTGGAAGCCAGTTCCCCCGCGCCGACCACGAGACCGACAAGAATCGCCAGTGCGATTCCGGCACGAACGACTTTAGCGTGATTCACGATCCTGTCCTCCCACTTAGCGGCAAGAAACGGAGAATAACGATGTTTCGTATGCGCGAACGGAGCTTCGTCGGGGCGAGTTTGCGATCGGATTCGAGTCACACGTCAATTCTACGTTATCCGTTGCGCCGTGCGAACCGAAGCGGAGCTTCGGAAAGGTGGGTTCCCAAGCTGGAGCTTGGGAACCGGGAAAGTAGGCGTCTCGCTCCGCGAGACGAAGCTACATCTCGCGGAGCGAGATGGCTACTGTACAATCATTTCCCAGCCCCGCTTAGCTCGGGAACCAGGATCAACAACGGCGGGCCTGCCAAATCCTCGACGAAAACGGTTGCCCTTTCTCATTCGATCGTCTACGATCAGAGGCGAATGTCAACCGCCTTTCCTCGGAGGATCGCCATGAGCCGGAAGATCGACCGCCGCACGTTCACCAAGACAACCGCCGCCGCCACGTTCGGCTTGACGGCCGCCGCCGCGACCAGGGTCCGAGGCGCCAACGAGCGGATTCGCCTCGGCTTCATCGGGGTGGCCAATCGGGGCGGCCAACTGATCACCGCGTTCCTCGCCCACGACGATATGGAAGTGGTCGCGCTGTGCGACGTCCACGAGCCGACACTGCGGCGGGCCGGCCAGCGCTTCGACGGCAAGGCGGCCTTGCTCTCCGATTTCCGCCGCTTGATCGAACGCAAGGACGTCGACGCCGTGGTGATCGCCACGCCCGACCATTGGCACGCCGTACAGACGATCGCCGCTTGCGACGCGGGCAAGGACGTCTACGTCGAGAAGCCGCTCTCGATCACCATCCACGAAGGCCGGCGGATGGTCGAGGCCGCCCGGCGAAACCAGCGGGTCGTGCAGGTCGGCACGCATCGCCGCAGCAGCGAACTCTATGCGGAGCTGGCCGGGCTGATCGCCGCGGGGAAGATCGGCAAAGTGACCGTCTCTCGGGCGTACCGCCTGAGCAACATGTACCCCGAAGGGATCGGCAAAGTCGCACCGAGCAAGCCGCCGGCCGACCTCGATTGGGACATGTGGCTGGGCCCGCGACCGGTCCAGCCGTTCCAAACGAACATCGCTCCGTACAAGTTCCGCTGGTGGCAGTTGTATTCATCGCAGATGGCCAATTGGGGCGTGCATTATCTCGACGCCGTGCGGTGGCTGACCGGCGAGTTGGCGCCCGCGTCGGTCTGCGCGATGGGCGGGAAGTTCGCCGTGGACGACGACCGCACCGTGCCCGACACGTTGGAAGTCACCTTCCAGTTCGCCTCCGGCCGGCTGGCGATCTTCGGGCAGTACGAGGCGTCGGGCAACCCGATGATCCCGCACACGGTGCCGGAGCTTTCTCGGCCCGAGTTGGAGCTGCGCGGCACGCAAAGCACGGCCTACATCGGCGGCCGGTCGTTCTACGTCGTGCCCGAGCGGGGTGGGCAGTTCCAGGATAGCACGCGGCGGATGGACCCGATCCAGTCCGAAGCCGCCGGTGAGAACGACTCGCTGACGGCCGTGCACGCGCGGAACTTCCTCGATTGCGTCAAGTCGCGCGCCAAGCCCAACGCCGACGTCGAGATCGGCCACCGCTCGACCACGATGAGCCTTCTGGCCAACATCTCGCTGGCCCTCGGGCAGCGGCTGGAGTGGGATGCCCGGACGGAGCGGATCACGAACGTCGAAGAGGCCAACGAGTTGCTGCACTACGAATACCGCAAGCCGTGGGTGCTGGAATAAGTCGACGTGGGGAGCGCGTCGTAGTCGTCGAATATGGCCTGGCACCAAACACCCCAGAGTTTACCGCAACGATGTCAAAAACTTACGGCGACGCTGGTGCGTAGAAGGGTTGGCGGCCGGCCGGGCAAAAGCGGGTTTGGGGGTGTGGCCGGCTGTGGTATGATAGGGGATTGGATCGGACCGTGGGCGGTGGTTTGGGAAGGAGAATCGTGCGTTGCTGATCGGCCCCGTCTTCAATCGGGAGGTTGCCATTGCCCCCCGGCGGACCCGGCTGTACGTGGCCCGAGCGGCCTATGTGTCGGTCTTGGGGGTGCTGATCGTCACGGCCTGGATGGTGCTGACCGGCACGCAGATCGTCCGGGACGTGGGCGATCTGGCCCGATTCGGCAGCATCGTGTTCGGGATTCTGGCCCCGTTGCAGTTGGCCTTGGCGATGTTCTTCTCGGCGATGCTGGCCGCCAGTGCGGTGGCCCAGGAGAAGGACCGGCGGACGCTGGTGCTGCTGTTGCTGACGAACCTCTCCAACGGCGAATTGGTCCTGGGAAAACTGCTGGCCAGCCTGCTCCACGTGCTGGTGATGCTGGCGGCCGGGCTGCCGGTGTTCATGCTGCTGGCCTTGCTGGGCGGGGTCTCCTTCGAGCAGATCGGCCGGGTGTTCGCGGTGACGCTGGTCAGTGTATTGGCCTGCGGCAGCCTGGGATCGACGCTGGCCTTGTGGCGGGAGAAGACCTTCCAGGCGTTGGCCATGACCGTGCTGGTGCTGGTATTGTGGCTGGCCGTCTGGACGATCGTGGACTTCGGATTCTTGGGCGAGAGTTGGGGGGGGCTTTCCTGCCGGAGTTGGGCGGCCGGGTTCAGCCCTTGGCACGCCGTGGTCGAAGCCACCCGGCCACAGGTGCACGCGGACCCGGGCCTCGGGCCGCTGGGTAACCCCGTGAATCTGTTCCTGGCGGTGGGCGTCTCGGTTTCCGTAGCGATCAACGGCCTGGGGATCGCCATGATTCGCGTCTGGAACCCGTCGCGGGAAGCCCGGCGGGCGCAGCCGGACGAGCAAGCACGTCGGCGGGAGGTTGCCCGAAAACCCCTCCCCACGCGGCGCGTCTGGGACAATCCGATCATCTGGCGGGAGATGCGCACCTGGGCCTATGGGCGGAAAATCCTGGTGATTCGGCTGGCCTACTTGATGCTGTTCGCGCTGGCGGCCGGCAGCCTGTACGGGATGGTTACAAGCGGCCAGCCGATCAGCACGGCCCGGGGTGCCGTGGCCCTGGTTCCGCTGTTTCTGCTGAGCCTGGTGCTGGTCAACGCCCAAGCGGTCACCTCGCTGACCAGCGAGCGCGACGGCCGGGCCCTGGATTTGTTGCTGGTGACGGACCTGACGCCCAAGGAAATCGTGTTCGGCAAGCTGGGCGGCGTGTTCTACAATACCAAGGAGATGGTCGCCTTGCCGATGCTGCTGTGCGTCTATCTCTGCCTGAGCGGAAATCTGAGCCTGGAGAATCTCGTGTATCTGCTGGGTGGGCTGACCGTGTTGTACCTGTTCGTGGCCACGTTGGGGATCCACGCCGGGATGCAGTACGGCAATTCCCAGGCGGCGATCGCCACGAGCCTGGGCACGGTCTTCTTCCTCTCGGTCGGCGTGGCGGTGTGCATGCGGATGATGGTCGCCTTCAGCGGCTCGTTCCACGCCCAATTTCCGCCGTTCGTGATCTTCATGCTCGGCGGCGGGATCGGGTTGTATGTCGCCTTGGGCGCGCGGAACCCGTCGGCGGCCATCGGCCTGGCCTCGTTCGTTTGTCCCGTGTTGACCTTCTGGGCGATCACCAGTTTCATGCTCGGCTACACGCTGGGCGTGTTCCTGGTCACCGCGTTCGCTTACGGCCTGGCCACCGCGGCCATGCTGGTCCCGGCGATCTACGAGTTCGACGTAGCCACCGGCAGGACGACGTTCGAGGAGTGATGATGAATTGCTGGTATAATCACAGTAGTGGCCACTGAGGAGACATTCCGATGAGTGCTTTGGAGGAAACTCACGAACTGTTGTCCAAGCTGACTCGTGCGGAGAAGGCCCAGGTGCTTCAATGGGTGGTCAACGACCTCGGCGACGCGTTCCCGAGCATCGACAGTAGTCCGGGCATCTGCGGAGGAGAACCTTGCATCGTCCGAACGAGAATTCCCGTATGGCTGCTGGTGCAGGCCAAGCGATGCGGAACCAGTGAAGCGGATCTGCTGAAGTGCTACCCCACGTTGCGGGCAGAAGATCTTGCGGAAGCCTGGGCTTACTATCGCTCGCATCGGGAAGAGATCGATCGGCAAATCAGGGAAAACGAAGAGGCGTAGCCGATGGCTCGGCTGTACTCCAACAACCGTAAGCATTTCGTCCGGCTTCACGAGGTAAGGCCAGACCACGCGGGGATCATTGTCTGCAGCTTCGATCCGGATTTCGGTGCCCTTGCTCGACGCATCCATGCGGCTATCGGTCCGGGAGAGTCCCTTCACGCGAAACTGATTCGTGTCAACCGCCCGGCGTAGTCCGTCGGGCATGTGAGTCGCCAGTGCACATACTTCTCGACTATGCTCCCTGGCTGATCGCCATGGGGGCGTTGATTTTCTGTTCGGCCTTCTTCTCTTCCAGCGAGGCGGCGCTGTTCTACTTGCGGCGGGGGGATCGGCGCCGGTTGGCGTCGGGAAATCGTCCGCAGCGGATCGTCGCGGCCCTGCTGGCGGAACCGGACCGGCTGTTGACCGCCGTGCTGTTCTGGAACCTGCTGGTCAACCTGGCCTACTTCACGATCGCCTCGATCATCAGCATTCGGCTGAAGGCCGATCTCCACGACGCCGAGGCATGGGCCTTCGCCGTCGGATCGCTGTTGGTGATCATCGTCTTCGGCGAGATGCTGCCGAAGAGTCTGGCCGTGTTGCGGCCGCGCGGGCTGGTGGTCCTGTTGGCGATCCCCCTGGCCGCGGCGATCCGGCTGATGGGTCCGCTCATTCCGGGCTTGCGGATGGCCAACCTGCTTTCCCGCCGTCTGCTTTGGCCGAAGTTCCATCCGGAAGCGTATCTTCGCGTGGGCGACCTGGAGCAGGCGGTGAAGCTCTCCGGCAGCGACGCCCGGATCGTCGAGCAGGAGCAGAGCGTGTTGCAGAACATCGTGACGCTCTCCGAAATCCGCGCCGATGAATTGATGCGTCCGCGAACCCGGTTCCGCGCGTTCCGTCCGCCCGTGTCGCTGGCGGACCTGGAGGGCCGGATGCCGCCCAGCGGATATCTCCTGGTCACCGAGCCGGACAGCGACGAGGTGGCGGCGGCGATCGCGCTGAAACGCCTCTCCAGCGTGCCCACCGATCAACTCGAACACCACGCCGATCCGGTCGTTTACGTGCCCTGGTGTACGAGCGTGGCGGAAGCGCTGGAGGTGATGCAGCGTCAGGACCGGCAGGTGGCGGCGGTGGTCAACGAGTTCGGCGAAACGATCGGCATCCTCACCTTCGACGACGTGCTGGAGACGATCTTCGGCCATTCGCCCAGCCGCAGCGAACGGTTGTTGCGCCGGGCACCCATTCGCCAGGTCAGAACGGGAACCTGGCACGTCACCGGCATGACCAGCCTCCGCCGGTTGGTCCGATACTTCGAGGTCGAGCGCCCCCCGAGCAAGAGCCAGACCGTGGCGGGCGTCGTGCAAGAGATGCTCGAGCGTTTTCCCCAGCCGGGCGACAAGTGCCGCTGGGGGCCGTTCCGGTTCAAGGTCCTCCAGGTCTATCCGCGGGGTCATCTGCTCGTCGAGTTGACCCGGGCCGACGACAAGGAGGACGCACCGTGATCTGGGAACTTGTTGCGGTTCTGGGACTGGCCGCGGTGGGGCTCTTTCTCAGCGCACTGTTCAGCGGCTCGGAAACCGGGTTCTATCGGGCCACCCGGCTGCGATTGGTGCTGGACGCGTTGGGCGGAAGCTTCGTCGCCCGGGGTTTGCTCTGGCTGGTCAACCACCCGTCGATGTTCATCGCCACGACGCTGGTGGGAAACAACTCGGCCAACTATCTGACCTCGCTGGCGATCGTGCTGGGGATGCGGGCCTTGGTCGGCGACGTGGCCGCCGCCGAATTGGCCGCGCCGCTGGTGCTGGCGCCCGTGTTGTTCGTCTACGGCGAACTGTTGCCGAAGCACCTTTTCCTCCACGCCCCCAACCGATTGCTGCGGCGCGTCGGGCCGCTGTTCCTGGTTTTCGTCGTGTTGTTCTTTCCCGTCAGCGTGCTGTTGTGGGGGATGAACAAGATCTTCGAGTACCTCTCCGGCGAGTCGCCCGAGCAGGTCCGCGCGGCGTTGGCCAGGCGGGAATTGCGGAGGGTTCTGGAAGAAGGTCACGAGGTGGGCATCCTGCACCCCGCCCAGCGAGGATTGGCCCAGGGAATCTTCTCCGTGGCCGAACGGCCCGTCGCCGACTTCATCACGCCGATCGGACAGTTGCCCCGCGCACGCAGCGACATGACCAAGCAAGAGGTGCTCGGTTTGGCCCGACGCTATCGAATCTCCGTCGTGCCGGTGGAACAGGCGGGCAGGCAGGCGGAACTGATCGGATACCTTCGCGTGATCGACCTGGCATTGAGCGACTCGGACGAGCCGGGCCCCTTGCGGCGGTTGATCGAGATTCCCCGGGACACCTCCCACGTGGCCGCGTTGATGCAAATGCAGAGCACCCAGGAAAGCCTCGCGCGGGTGGTGACCCCCGAGGGAAAGACCCTGGGGATCGTCACGGCCGAGCAGCTCCGCGAACCAATGTTCCGAGCGCCGCGCACGTGAAACCGCGGCTACTTGTGATAGCCCAGCGACTGGAAAACGGCCAGCATCTCTTCGTAAGTGATGAAGCGGCGCCGATGACGTGCCTTGTAGGCGTCGATTGCCTCGGCCACCTCTCGGGCTTCCGGCGAGAGATCATCATGAGAGTTGGCGAATTGGCGGCGTTCGAAGGTGGTCGACCGTCCTTGATCGGTATACTGCCGGCGGTCGGTGAAGGCTTGTTCCGGTATGTCGGCTACTTGCGGCATCTTTCGTTTCCTTGCATCTGTACACGTAGGATCGAACTGGTATCGTTGCCCTATACAAATCTAGCCTGCAATTCGGCGGCGGGACGTTTTTCTCCGCCCGGGCGAACCGATCGCGGACACCAACCTTAGTGCGCCGTAGGCCGGCGGTCAAATCGATCACGGCGGCGACGGCGAGCGGGAGGGATCGTTGGATTGTGACGATCTTGCAGGGCCGTGCTACCTTACTCCTCACGCAGCAGACTCAGCACGGTCCGCCCGCTGTAATCGGCAAACTCCCACTGTCGCACCTTTCTTCCCGCCAGCGCCGCTTGGGTGCGACGCAGCGCGTCGCTATGGGAAAACTCGACGTACCAGACGCGGCCTTGGCGCGACGCACTGGCGTAATCCGCAAAACCTTGGACCTCTTCCGGCGTGACCACGCGGAGGTTCCTCTCGGTCATCCCCAGGTACCGCAACGGCCAGTAGTTCCACCACTCGGTGGTAACGATCCACGTCGTGTCACGGTCGCTTGGCCCCTGGATGTCGCGGTGTCGCAGAACGCATCGCAGCGCGGCCTGTTTCGGCTCGACCGCGGCCGTGGAGAACGTCGGGTGCGAACGGCCGCCGGTTTGCTCGATGAAAGCGAAGTAGTGCTGCCGGTAATCGGCCACCAGAAGCCATCCGGCCAGTGAAGCCGCCGCCGCCACGACCAACCGCCGTCGGCCCGACGATGCCTCGAAACACAAAGCGGCCCCCCGCGCCGTCAAGACTACGGCCGGGGCGATCAGACACAAGGCAAAGCGTTCCCAACCGGGGATCATGGCCTTCGTACCGGCAATCAGCAGGAAGGCCGCCAGACCCAACGCCCATGTCGAGACCAGCACGCGGTCTTCCATGCGGCCGCGGCCCTTCCACGACCGCCACGAAAACCAGACGGCCGCCGCGATCGCCGTCCAAAACAAGGCCACGTCGATCCCCCAGCCGCCCACGTCTTCGCCCCGGGGCCACTCCAACCAGGAATGCGAGCCGGGAATGTAATGATACACGGTCGCGCCGGTGAACAGCCGGGCGTAAAGCACGGAGAAATGCGGAGCGGCTCGGGGGCGGATCAACTCGCGGACGTCGCCCATGCGCCCGGTGAAACGAGACGGTCCCGACGTGTTGAGCCAACCGCCGACCAATACCCCCGCAAGAATCGCCACCGCGGCCAGTCCCGCCAGGATGCGGCGATCGGCCGCGCAGCGCCGCGCGATTCGCCTGGCGATTCGCCGCACGTCCCTCCACCGTACCCAATGGGCAACCGCCGCAGCAATCGCCGCCCCGGCGAAGACGTTGGTCGGATGCACCAGCATGGCGACCACCAACGCCGCCGTCGCCGCCGCGATCCATCGCCCCCGATGCCGATCGAACCGGACGGCCGCCAGCGAAAAATACAAGACCGGCAGCGTCGCCGCCACCGACTGGCTGGCGTCCCAGGCAAAACGGCTGTAGGCGATGTTGATCGGCAGAACGGCCAGCAGGACCGTCGAGATCGTCGCCGTCCGGAGGTCGAAGACCCAGCGGCAAAGCCACCAGTTCAGCGCCAGCGCCGCCATGCCGCTGAGCACGGCCACCAGCCGCAAGACGACCATCGACGGATGAAGGAACGTGTGCAAGAAAACGACAGGCCCAAGAAAAAAGGGATTCGGCGGGTTGCCGGTCGGCGTTTGCACGTGCCACGACCGGCCTTCGAGAATCTCCAACGCCTGCACCCCGTACCATGCCTCGTCGGCGTTGGTCCCCGGAATGTTCTCCAGCAATCGCGCACGGAACCACACGGCGACCAGAACCAGGGCCAACGCGTTGCACGCAAGAAACCACCGGGTTGCGTGCGGTCGCCAACGCTCGAAATCGACAGCAAACGGTTTCATCGACCCCCCAGCCCTCGAATCCCCATCGAGACTATAGCTTTCTCAGCGCCTTGGGGGGGCTTGCCCTTGGGCGGCCAGGCCGAGCCGGCCCAGCAATTCCCGACTGGGTATGTGATGAGGCTCGAGTGCCAGGGCCTGCCGGGCGGCCTCGGCGGCCTGAAGGGGACGCCCGGCCAGCAGTTCGGCCTCGCCCAGGTGATAGTACATCTCCGCCGTGGCGTCGCCGGCGATCAGCGCGGCCGCCAGCTTCTCGGTCCCTTCCTCGTGGCGGCCCAGCGCCATGCAGACCAGGCCCGTCAGATGAAGCACCTTCTGAGGCTCTTCGCCGGGCGAATACGTATCGGCCAGCGCGTGCAAGGTGGCCAGCGCCCGTTGCGGGCGGCCGAGATGGTGATCCAGTTCGGCCACCTCCAAGAGCATTTCCCGGTCGCCGGGCGCCAGGCCCAGTGAGCGATGGTAATCGGCCAATGCCTGCTGGTGTCGCCCGGTTGCCCGCATGATCCGGCCGCGGGCGGCCCAGGCGGGTGCCAGTTTGGGGTTGATGTCCAGCGCCCCTTCGGCGTTCTGCCAGGCCTCCTCGATCTGACCGGCCGCCAATTGCATCTCGGCCAGTCGCACCAACAGCGTGGCGTCCTCGCTGTTGAGCCGGACGGCCTCCTGCAACTGGGCAATCGCCTCCGGTCGGGCGCCACACTGCCAGAGCACCTCGGCATATTGCCGCCGCGCCTCGGAATCCGCCGGGCAGGCCTTTACGGCATCGGCCAGCAACGTTTCGGCCTTCTCCGGCTGCCCCCGTTCAACGGCCGCGATCCCCCGCTGGGTCAACTGCCGCGACGTGGCCAACGACTCCGAGATCGGCCCCTCAGGCCGAATCCACCGACAGCCGGATGTCAGCAACACGGCCGCCAAGAAAGCGGTGAACAAGACGCGATGATACGGCATGGGGGATCGGGGCTAGGGGTTAGGGGCTAGGGGTTAGGGGTTAGGGGTTAGGGGGTTAGGGGCT
>Ga0307378_10002193_pt1 | contig 30502 bp, 48 predicted proteins | sample UN1MG_FD_202238 | JGI IMG/M metagenome (GOLD analysis project Ga0307378, IMG submission 202238) | Soil microbial communities from Risofladan, Vaasa, Finland - UN-1 | ecosystem: Environmental > Terrestrial > Soil > Coastal area > Acid sulfate soil | place: Finland: Risofladan, Vaasa | collected... | reverse complement strand
ACCGCCGGTTTAGCTTTGAAGTCCTCAGCGATACGGCACTGCAGACACTCAAGGTCACCAGTATGATCCTCCTCATCGGTGGATTATCTTTCGCTTTCGTCGGTGTATTTATCCCGGCTGGGGGTGCAAAAGTAGTGGAGGCAGTCATTATGGGTACCCCAGGTGGATACTGGGGTGCCTTTGCTATGGTCATGTTCATAATCTTCCTTCTGGGATTTTTCATTGATTGGATAGGTATCATCTTTATCATGGTTCCCATACTAGCCCCCATTGCGCCTGCTCTTGGTTTTGACCCCCTCTGGTTTGGGATGATGATTATCATTAACCTTCAAATGTCCTTCATGACACCCCCATTCGCTGCGGCCATATTCTATCTCCGAGGTTCGGCACCGCCAGAGTTGGGAGTGACCATGGGAGATATCATCCGGGGAGTATTTCCGTTCGTTGGTCTTATCATGATTGGACTTAGCTTGTGCGTCGCTTTCCCTCAAATAATCCTCTGGCTGCCAGCACAGATGATAAAGTAGCGAGGTGACTATTGACATAGGTTAACTTGATGGGCGGGCTCTGCCAGGGGAAACTGGGGTGCCAGGGGTTACTCAATTCCCACTGGCTTAAATTATCCTCCTCCCCTCCCGTGTGGTGCCTCAGCCGTAATCGGGCAAGTGGCATCCCGCCGGAAAGAAAAGAAAACGCAGGAGGTGAAAGGATGAAAACTGACCTATTAAAGGAAAAAGTCGACTCGCTTGGTTTTGATCTGTTTGGCATCGCCGACCCGATGAGTCCGATACTTCAAAGGGCACCGGAGGGACGCAGGCCCCAAGATTACCTGCCCACAGTGAAGTCCGTCATTGCTCTCGGGATGAGGCTGATTGACCCAGTACTTCAAACGACGCCGAGTGGCATCTACAGCAAGCACTATGATACCGTCAATGAGGCACTGAACTCGGGCGCCTACCAGCTGGTCAAATGGCTGGAGGATAAGGGCTACCGAAGTATGACCTTTCCTGAAACAGACAGCTACGGCATTCTCTGGGAACAGTATAATGCGGGTTACGAAGTCTTTGTGCCTTGCTTCAATCATATGGGTGCGGCTGTGTCAGCAGGATTGGGGAGGATGGGTACCTGCGGGGTCGTTCTAAATCCGCAGTACGGGCCGAGGCAGAGGTGGATCAGCGTCATCTCTGAGGCCCCCTTGAACTCCGGCAGGGAGACGGAGGAAGAGGTCTGCTTGGAGAAACGGGTACCAGGTAGTTGCCGCAAGTGCGTTGACGCCTGCCCTGTACAAGCCGTAAACCTTAGCGGTAAAACCAATGTCAGAAAATGCTGGATTAACTGGACTGGTCTACGTGATAAGGGCTTAGCCTGTGGCGTTTGCATTAAAGTTTGCCCGGTGGGGAGATAATCTTTAGGGAATTAAAACGGTATAAACGCTATAAAGGACAAAAAAGGGGCCGGGGATTTGAACCCCCGACCTCTTCTTACTTCCTCAGCCCCCGCCGGCTGCCGGCCGCCTTATGTATGTATCTATCTATCCCGTGGGACCCGTCGCATCACTCTTTAAGAATCTCCTCGAGCAGCTTTCTTAGTGTATCATCCAGGTATAACCCTGTCTCTTTTCCGTTCCCCCTTTTCAGTATTACACCGCGCAATGCCCAGCTCAGCTGGATCAGATTCCAGTCCTCCTTGGCTATGGCAGCCCACAATTTCTCATCTCTCCTGGATATCTTGGCAGCTGCTGCCAGGCGGGCGGCCGATTCTAATATCAGGCCTACTACCTTTTCAAAGTCCACTTTCTTTCACCTCCTTTTATTTTGGGCGGCCCCCGTCCGGACCCGGGAGTAACAAAGGGGATTGAAACAACCCTGGGCGCCGGAAGGAGCCTCCATTATTACAGGGGGTTTGAGGAAGTAAAATCATCCGCACCTATTTTCTGAGACTAAACCTCACAGAATCGAAATCTGGGCGTTTCCCTGGGTGGTGAATAGGTTTCTACCTTTGTTTTAGGAGAGGGGGACACCCGGGGTGAGGTTAAGCGGATTTGAACCGCTTGGCCCCCAAAACGGTTAATTAAAATTAACGGATTCTGGAGAAAAACGTTAATTATATTTTACACTTGGCCAGCGGGGGGCTGCCGGCCGTCTTATGTATGTATGTATCTGTCACTCTATCTGTCAATCCATCTGTCAATCTATGCCGGCGGCTGCCGCATGACAATGTGAATCATAGGGTGCATCACATCACTCAACGTATGATGCACTTTATGGCGCCATGGACCGCCCAGCTCGGGAAAGAAATAGTTGGCGATCGGCAACAATTAATCCCCTTCCCCTTGCCAAGGGGAAAAGGGTAGCTCCCCCTAAAATTTTATCAACGGTCGTAAATATTTTTGTCTAAACTTATTGACAAATAACCTAACAAAGGCTATAGTATTTTTTATGGATATTAAGAGTATTAGGGAAAAGCTCAATCTTACCCAAGAGCAGATGGCGCATAAGCTTGGTGTCTCTTGGGCCACGGTTGCCCGCTGGGAAAGAGGGAAAGGGGAGCCTTCTCCTCTCGCCCAGAAAGCGATAGACGATTTACTAAAGGAGACTGAGGAGAAACCAAGTGACTAGAGAAGGGGGTGATAGATTTCAGCAGTGGAGTAATTTCAGCCGACCAAAATCTAAGTAAAGGAGTTTATCGATGAAAAAGAAAATATTTTTAATCCCGCTGGCGTTGTTGTTAATCGCGAGCTTGGTTGCTTGTGCGGCGCCAGCTCCGACTCCCGCTCCTGCTCCGACTCCCGCTCCTGCACCCGCACCAGCGCCGGCTCCTGCTCCAGCTCCAGCCCCAGCTCCTACACCGGCGCCCGCCCCAGTGCCAGCCCCGGCTCCAGCGCCAGCAGCGCCTGCGGAGGTAATTACTTGGATCGGACAGTCATCTCGGCCCACTGGCATACCCGAGTATGAATCGTTTGCTAGGCTGTGTGCCCGTATTACTGAAGCCAGCGGGGGACGCCTAGTATGGAAAGCCAATCCTGCCGGTTCTATTTGCCCAGCGACCGAGGAGTGGAAGGGAGTCCATACCGGCGTTCTCGACTTTGGTTCTGGCGGTGGCTCCTATTCGAACGCCGAGATTCGCTTTGGTACCATGATATCGCAAAGGTGTGGTGGCATACCCCCTCTGCCTCATTACATCTGGATGGAGACTATAGGTTCCGACCTGATAAATGAGTGGTACGTGAAAATGGGCTTTGATATGCTCGATATGAGGGGTGGCGGTTTCCACGGTACGTCCGAGGTATTCGGCCACTTTGGCAAGGAGCTGAAAGTCCCTGAGGACCTCAAGGGGCTGAAAATGCGATGCTCCGGCGACGGCGGCGCGATTCTGGCACGAATGGGCGTTGGCTCGGTCTTCATGCCTTTGGGTGAGATCTTTGAAGCCATGCAGCGCGGCGTCATTGACGCCTTCGAATGCAGTTCCCCAGCTAGTAACTGGGCATATGGCTTGAATGAAGTGGGCGAGTATGTCTACCTCTCTCCCCTTCGCGCTCCTACCGAGTTTTCTCAGCTTTTGGTCAAGCCGAGCAAGTGGGAACAGTTACCAGATGACCTCAAGTTGATCGTTGAGGACTGCGCGCGAGCAGAGGCACTTAGGTACCACTGTGAGCTCATAGTTGCCGATCAGGAAGCACTTCAGAAGTTCGCGGACTACGGCAACATCGTGCAGAAGCTGCCGGCTGTAATAGAAGATGCTTTCGTCGAAGAAGCTAATATTTACATGGCTGAGCAAGCTGCCAAGTATCCTGAAGCCAAGTCAGTACTGGAGTCCATGGTCGCCTTTGCTAAGGTGTACGATGACCTGTGGGGGCTTCCCGATTGGGCCAAATAGTTAAAGCCTCATAAGGCCGGTTCTACTTAATGCCGGTATACCCCGCTCCGGGAATAAACCCGGAGTGGGGTGTAATAAAACGAAGAAAGCCGACAATTGAATATGAGAAAAATAATAAAGGCGATTGATACTACCAATGAATGGACGGGAAGGTCGGTGCGCTGGCTTGTCATCTTCCTTATAGTGGTTATTTGCTCCGAAGTGTTCATGAGGTATGTCTTAAACATGCCCACGATTCAAGGGCCGGTGATCGCCAGCTTCACTGGAGCCGCTCTATATTCCCTTTCCTGGGGGTATATCCACCTCTACCGCCGGCACATTAGAGTGGATGTTTTGTATGCACGATTTCCAACAAGGGGGAAAGCCATCATTGACGTGGTTTGTGCCGTCCTGTTTCTCATCCCACTGATCGGTTTGATGTGCTATGCCGGCTGGTGGTGGACCTGGTACGCCTGGTCAACCACCGAGAGGTCGGGCATGACCTTCTGGTACCCGATAACCGGACCGATAAGAACTATAGTATTTATCGGGTTCATTTTATTCGCACTTCAGGGCCTTGCCCAATTCTATCGTGACATATACTTGCTGGTGAGGAGTAAGCCCTATGATTGATATCAGTTCAGAACTGGTTACCTTCGTCATGCTCGGTGGCATCCTGGTCGGGGTTCTGATTGGTTACCCTCTAGCTATCGTCGTCGGCGGCATCGGCATTGTTATGGGAATTCTCCTCTTCGGAGTAGACTGCTCACTTCAGCTCATTTACCAGCGTCTTTTCGAATTAATCAATAACTACATCCTGCTGGCGGTGCCCGGTTTTATTTTCCTGGGCATCATGCTGGGATACTCGGGCATAACCGAAAGAATGTTTGGTGCCATGTATCTGTGGCTCAGCGGATTTAGGGGCGGACTGGCCATAATCACCATATTACTCGGCACCATTTTAGCCGCCTGCGTGGGCATAATTGGCGCCTCAGTCACGGCGCTGGCCATCATCGCCCTTCCCCAAATGATCAATCGAGGTTACAATAAATCTTTAGCCTGTGGCGCCGTCTGTGCTGGCGGCACCCTGGGCATCCTGATTCCTCCCAGCATTATGCTGGTGGTCTACGGGCCAATGGCAGCACTCTCGGTAGGCAAACTGTTTTTTGGCGCCTTTTGTCCCGGATTTATGCTTTCCGCTATGTACTGTACCTACATCGCCATTCACAGCTTTATCAAACCAAAGATAGCACCACCCGTGCCCTTAGAGGAAAGGGCAGTTCCCTGGCTGAAGAAAACGACTGACCTCTTTACATCAATGCTGCCACCAGTGGCACTTATTCTCGGAGTGCTGGGAAGCATTTTTTTCGGTGTCGCCGCCCCAACTGAAGCGGCGTCCGTCGGTGCACTCGTGGCCACACTTCTGGCTGTTGCTTACCGACGCTTCAGCTTTAAAATCCTTAAAGACACGGTAACAGAGACGCTAAGAGTCACCGGCATGGTGATCCTGATCGGTGCCACCGCTTACGCCTTCGTCGGCATATTTATGCGTGCCGGTGGTGGGGATATTGTGAAAGAGCTCATTCTGGGTGCCCCCGGCGGCAAGTGGGGCGCCTTTGCTATTATAATGTTCATCGTTTTCCTGCTAGGCTACTTCATTGACTGGATGGGAATACTATTCATTGTCGTTCCGATAATAACACCGGTTGGCCATGCACTCGGGTTTGACCCCCTCTGGTTTGCCATGATGATCTGCGTCAACCTGCAGACGTCTTTCCTGACCCCTCCCTTCGCCTACGCCATATTCTATCTCCGTGGTGCGGCTGACCCATCGCTGGGCGTCGAAACAGGTCACATCATCCGTGGGGTGATTCCATATGTTCTCATCATCTTGATTGGCCTTGGCCTGCTCATTGCCTTTCCACAGATAATCCTATGGCTGCCGGGGCAAATGATAAAGGGCTTTTAGCACTGGTGATAAAGTGACAAAGGAGAAAATCAAGGCGGGCTCTGCCAAGGGAAACTGGGGTGCCAGGGGGTTATTCTTTCCCCCACTGGCTTAAATCACTACTCCTCCCCTCCCGTGTGGTGCCTCAGCCGTAATCGGGCAGGTGGCATCCCGCTGGTAAATCTAGTTAGAAGTAAATTTGGCTTGAATAACTGAATAAGGAAGAAAGGAGGTTATCGCTTTCAATAGTAGAATAGTTTTAGCCGACCAAAATCTAAATGGAAGGAGTTTTTCAATGAGAAAGAAAAGTTTACTGATTATCGGTCTGGTTATGGTATTGGTGTTGTCACTGGTTGGAGCCTGTGCTAAACCCGCACCACCTGCCCCAGCTCCAGCCCCAGCACCGGCGCCAGCACCGGCAGGTCCTACCTATCAGTATAAATGGCGAATGAGTAGCGCTCTCGCGTCGGAGACTGAACAGGTTATAGCAAGCAAGAGACTCGCCGACAAGGTAAGGGAAAGGACTGACGGTCGTGTTGACATTACCATTTATGGCGATGCTATCTTGGGAGCCTGGGACTTGACCAATGAGAGTGTCATCCGTGGTGACCTTGAAATGATGGGCGAAGCTCTGGATGACAGCTGGGACCCCAGAATTGCTATAGGCTATTATATGCCGTTCATCTACATCGACTACGCTGCTCAGCGAGAATTGTGCCAACCGGGTGGCATAGTCTATAACCTTCTTAACTCGGTGTCGGCGGGCTTAAACTATCGCGTGCTGGGTTACTTTTCGGCTGGCGTCGGGGGGACGAGCCTTACCAAAGTTCCTCCTAGCCCCTTTGACCCTGATGTGCCCAAGGGTATGAAAACTAGAGTTATGGCGCTGACCGCCTGCCGGCTCACTTATGAGCGTATGGGTTATATGGTCGCGGCTATTCCTTTTGGAGAGGTCTATACTGCCATACAGACCGGCATCGTCGAGGGCCAGCAGGGTGGCGGACCAATGCAGGCATGGATGTTTAAGGATGTAAATAGTGTCTGGCTTCACTACAAGGACTACATTGAGCCTATCTGGTGGTCCGTTAATGAAGACGCTTGGCAAAGCCTTCACCCAATTGACCAAGAGATACTCATAGGCGCTGTTCAGGAAGAACAGGACACCCAGGTCGCTTATGTCGAGGAAATGGACGAGAAGTACATGCAGATGCTCAGAGACTACGGCTGGACAGTACTAATCCCTACTGATGCCGAGTGGGATAATATCGCTGCTGCTATTCGTGAAGACGTCTGGCCAGAGCTGGTCCCGCTAATCGGTAAGGACATGCTCTACCAGTTATGTGATCATCTGGGAGTGCCGCGCTTTTAATAATTGCCTGGGCTAGGACATAGCTAGGGTCATCGGTGAGGGAGGTCAAGACGAGCTCCCTCACCGGCTGGGTGTAAAGGAGTATGGTGAGCGCAAGAAGCTCTTTAGCCAATAACCTGGTTTTTCGGTGGATACCAGCATTCATGTGGTATGCCATGCTGATAGCTTGCATCCCCCTTGTACTTCTGATTTTCAGCCAGGTATGGCTGCGTTACGTGTTTCATCTCCCACTGCTCTGGGTGGAAGAGGTGGCCATTGTCCCTGCCTTCTGGATGTACATGATGGGCGCAGCCTATGCCACTTTTGAGCGGTCTCACATTAAAGTGGATATAGTAGGAATTACAGTTCATAGCCCGAAGAGGCGGCTGATAATCAGATTTATCTCCGCGCTGATTACACTTGGACTGGCCATGCTTTTTCTTCAGTGGGGCTATCAGTTTTTTGTTTGGGACCTTAAAATGAATCCGCAGACGTCGAGCTTAAGATTCCCCATTGTCTACGCGCGCTGTTCTTTCTTCTTTGCTGCGGGTATACTGGGGGGCTTCTATTTCTGGATTGAAACAGTTGACCTGGCACGCCAGCTATTTTGGGGTAAGGTCCCGCTATTTACGAGGAAGGAGATGTAGACCGGATTGGAGACAGCCTTATTTGGCGTACCAAACTTGGGTATATTTATTGACTTGGCTATCCTGATTGGTCTGCTCCTGCTGGGTGTGCCAGCGCCCTTTGCCTTCATGGCGGCTCTCTCATTTCTGGTTTATGTGTATGGTTTTGAGGTCACGGCACAGCTACCCACGGCTTTCCACAAGATGAAATCGCTGACCCTCCTAGCTCTGCCCTTCTTTATCATGCTGGGAGGGTTCATGACTGTAGGAGGTATTGCCGATAGGTTGGTAGCTTTCGCCGATGCCCTGGTGGGCAGGTTTAGGGGCGGCTTGGGGATGGTTGCCGTTGTAGCCTGCGCCATGGTTGGCGCTATCGCTGGCACTTGCTCAGCGGCGGTAGCAGCACTAGGTGGACTGGTGGTTCCAGAAATGGAAAAACAAGGCTACTCTAGGGGATACGCCACTGGGCTGCTGGCGGTTTCATCAGTGCTGGGACAGCTAATTCCACCCAGCGTGCCGATGATACTCTATGGCTTTATTACCTACCAGTCAGTCACCGCCTGTTTTCTGGCCGGGGTTGGCCCGGGCATCCTCACCGTAATCATCTACTGCATTGTTAATTACTTCATGGTACGGAACAATACCGAAATAAAAGTATTACCGCCTATCGGGGTCCGGGCACAAACTAAACAGGTGGGGGTTGCCCTGTACAAAGGCTTTTTTTCCCTTATGATGCCCGTTATCCTCCTTGGGGGTATTTATGGCGGCATCTTCACCTGTACCGAAGCAGCCGCCGTAGCTTTAGTCTACGCTATAGTTGTAGGATTGTTCATCTACCGCAGCCTGAAACTCAGGGATATAGGGGGAATTTTCGCCACCCAGTCTGTTACTACTGGTGTGGTAGTGCTAATGGTTATTTTTGTGCTCGTTTTAAGCCGTGTCATGACTATGCAGAATATCCCGCAAGGTATGATCGCGATGATAAGTGAGGTTACCGAGAACTACTATGTAACGCTGCTGATGGTAAACCTTTTCCTCATTCTTCTCGGAATGATTGTGGACGATTTTACTGGCACCCTGCTGGCAGCACCCCTCTTGTTCCCGCTAATGACACACATCGGGGTTCATCCTATTCACTTCGCCGCTATCCTGGGCACCAACTTGGGGTTGGGGAATGTTACCCCACCCACAGCTCCGATCCTTTATCTGGCAGCGCGCATCGGCAACGTTAGTGTTGATAAGATGATAAAGCCGGCACTGGTTTTCATGGTTTGTGGCGCCCTGCCGGTAGTGCTCGTCACTACTTATTGGCCCGACCTGTCGTTATTTCTGCCCCGGCTGTTAATGCCCAGGGTTATGGGAGTAGCTGGATAATAATAGAGTAAGGAGGTAATAAACTAAAATGATGTCAAAAGTTAAAGTAGTGCAATACGGGTGCGGTCCTATCGGGTGTAGCGTAGCTAGACTTGCTTCACAAAGGCCGGATACTGAGATTGTTGGTGCCATCGACATTGACAAGAGCTTAGTGGGACGTGATCTGGGTGAAATTGCTGGCCTCAACAAGAAACTGGGGGTCAGCATTTCTGATGAAGTTGACGCTGTTTTATCTCAAACTAGGCCTGATGTTGTTCTTCTTACCACGTCATCTTCTCTGAAGGCCGTTTACCCGCAGTTGGAGAAGTGCATAAGGGCTGGCGTGAATGTGGCGTCGACTTGCGAGGAACTCTGTTACCCGTATCGCAAAGAACCTCAACTTTCGGCCGAAATCGATAAGCTGGCCAAAGCAAACAGTGTTACAGTGCTGGGAACTGGGATAAATCCCGGTTTTCTTATGGATAGCTGGCCATTATTCATGACCGGGGTGTGTCAAGAAGTCGAAGCAATCAGGGCAGTCAGAGTTCAGGATGCTTCTTCACGCCGGGGTCCCTTCCAGAAGAAGATAGGAGCCGGATGTACATTTGACGAATTTATGGAGCGAGTCGCTGCTGGGACTTTAAGGCATGTCGGCTTGGCTGAATCAATAGCGATGATTGCTAGCGGTTTAGGCTGGAAGTTAGACGATATTACCGAAACCATTGAGCCTGTAATTGCTAAGGCTCAGGTGAGGACCAATTTCGTAACCGTGGAGCCGGGACAGGTAGCTGGTGTTAGACAGGTGGGTAGAGGGATCAGGGCAGGAGACAATCTAATAATCCTGGAGTTCGAGGCGTCGGTTGGTGCTCCCGAGTCCTATGATGCGGTGTACATAAAGGGGACTCCCAATATGGAAGTGCTTATTAAAGGAGGTACACATGGTGATATAGCTACGGCAGCGATAGTTGTCAACTCAGCTAAACGGGTTATAGACGCCCCACCAGGACTAGTGACCATGAAGGATTTATCAGTGGTCTCAGCCCTGGGTGCCTAGATGGGCGAACAAATTATTAAATAGGAGGCGCAGATGTTAACTAAAGAGAGTTTGGTAGAGGAATATAAGAGGACCCATCCTGAATCGGAGAGACTACATGAAGAGGCAACTAAGTTATTCGTGGCCAATGGCGCTACCCATGTTGCTCGAATTTTGGACCCTTTCAGACCTTACATCACCCATGCCAGGGGGTCTCGGAAGTGGGACATAGATGGCCGCGAGTACATCTGTTACGTGATGGGACACGGTGCCCTGATACTGGGTCACAGCCACCCGGAGGTAGTTAAAGCAGTGCAGGAGCAAATGGCCAAGGGTGTCCACTTCGGTGAAAACCACGAATTGGAAGTGAAATGGGCGGAGCTAGTCAAGAGTATGATGCCTGTGGCGGAGAGAGTCGAGCTGTGCGCCTGCGGCCAGGAAGCTAACCTTATGGCGATAAGGATTGCTCGAGCTTTCACCGGCAGGACTAAAATCCTGAGGTTTGAGGAGAATTTTCACGGATGGGCTGGCGAAGTGGCACCACTCGGTTCAGCAGGTGCGTTTATGCCTGAAGTCACCTTTGTTCCTATGCACGACCTTGACCGGGTCGAAAGGGAACTTGCGACTGAAGAGTATGCTCTCGTTATGACTGAAGGCGGCGGTGCTACTATGGCTGGTCAGATCCCGTGGGACTTTGACTTCATCCGTTCTCTGCCAAGTTTGACTAAAAGGTATGGTACCCTCTGGCTTATTGATGAGGTAGTCACCGGCTTCCGGGAGTCCCGCGGTGGATGGCAGGAGAGGGTCGGCGTCAAGCCTGACCTAGCCAGTTTGGGCAAGTGTGTGGGGGGAGGCATTCCCGTTGGCGCCGTGGTAGGTCGGGCTGACGTTATGGGTGTACTTGATCCAAAACGTCCCATGGAACACATCAATCATACTGGAACTTGGAATGCTAATCCAGTTCAATGTGCCGCTGGCGTCGCTGCCTGCACTCATTACTTAGATGGTGGGCCACAAGAGAGAGCGGCGGAAATTGGTGCTTATCTTCGAGAGGAAGGCAACAAAGTACTGAGAAAGCGGAATATTAACGGGCGCCTCTATGGCAGGACTATTGTCCATTTATACCTTGGCCCGATTGACTACGAACCGTCTGACAATACCCTGCCACCGACCAAAGATGTCCAGAAGATTATAAACCCGGCAATGACACCCGTTAAGGCACAACTCTGCCTTCATCTGCTTCAGCGTGGTGTCGCAACCATGGGGGCAAGATTTTTTGTCCTTTCGGCCTCTCACACTGAGGAAGACATTGACCAGACTATCGAAGCCTTTGACTCGGCCCTTGATGATATGGTGTCGGAGAAAGCACTTACTGTAATAACATAGAATAACTGGCGGGCTCTGCCAGGGGAAACTGAGGTGCCAGGGGTCTGTTCAATTCCCACTGGCTTAAATAGCCTCCTCCCCCTCCCGTGTGGTGCCTCAGCCGTAATCGGGCAAGTGGCATCCCGCCCTTTCCAAATGACAATTAGGAGGATGTGAGAAATGATACATTGGGCGTTCTTAATTCCAAGCTTTATTGCCGGATTTGCCGCAGGTTACGCCTTCATTTACCAGATGGCTAAGATCGCCGCCAAAGTCGAAGCGGTGATAGAAGAGGCGTCTAGATACGCAATATAAGAATTATCCCCCTCGAGAGGTGAGTACGCAATGATAGCAGGTAGGGATAGCAAAGGGCACTTCATTAAAGGTAACGCGCCCTGGAATAAAAGAGCAGTGACACAAGGTAGGGATAGCAAAGGGCACTTCATCAAGGGTAACGTGCCCTTGAATAAAAGAGCGGATAGCAGTCCGCCCGCCATCACCGGCAGTCCGCCCGCCATCGCCAGCATCATGCTGATTGGCGGGGGAGCGGTGAAGACGGATTGTGTTCAGGTCATCTGCCCCGCCTGCCAGCAGAAGGTTAAAGCTATAGCCAGGAACGGTCAGGTTAAGGGATACTGCGCGGTCGCTAGGCGGTACGTTGATTTTCGAGTTAAAACATAGCTTGTTCATATAAGGAGGAAACGATGGCAGCAAAGGCCTTTCTTCTCATTGTAACAGCGGCGGGTAAAAGCAGTGAGGTTGTTACGTCTCTCAGCAAGCTAAAAGGAGTAATTTCAGTTGATACTGTAACCGGGCCCTATGACATTATCGCTATTTTACAAGGGGAAAGCTTGAATGATGTGGGCTATCTGATAACCGGGAAAATCAACTCCATTGCTGGCATTTCCAGAGTGGTAACCTGCTTGGTAATCTAATGACGTTTATAACGGAGGTTTAAACTGGTGGCAACCGTTTATGAGCGTCTGAAGAAGATAATTGTCGAACTCCTTAGAGTCGAAGAAGAAGAGATAACACCCTCAACCAAACTTGTTGATGACTTGGGTGCCGATTCCCTGGATTTGGTACGGCTTATAATGGAAATCGAAGATGAGTTTAGCAATGGCTCCGTAAAGGTTGATATACCCGACGAGGATGCCGAAAAGATATTAACCGTCCAAGATGCGATTGACTATCTTAAAGGCCTTGGCATTAAGGATGATTAAAAGGGAATATGATTGTGGAAATTGATAGATGGGCTGTAGAGGTCTGGGCAGCTACGTCGAGAAAAGTTTTCAGCAAAGAGACATTAAACCGTTGGTGTGGGGTATGCGGCGGGGAGCTGCACGTGGAGCACGGGCGCACCAAGTTCAGGACCATGGAGGAGGCATTGCCTCAAATCAAGGCGATTGAGGAAGCCAACCTCAGGACACGAAGTATCATAGGTGGAAAGTTCTAATCGCCGGGAGGGGGACAGGAGAAGATGGACGACATACAGCGAGAGATTGAGTTGATTCTGGAAAGCAAAGGCGTTCCGCCCCCGGGCATGACAGGGGGTCAATTCTTTGAAGAATTCAACAAGAGATTCTTGGGGGCGTTTCCCCAGATTCTGGAGAAAGCGGCTACGCAGATAGGCCGCGGAATTATTATTGAAGAGATGAACCGGATCGGCAGAAGCGAGCCATGCAAGTACTCCAGGGAAAAATCCGAGAAACACTGCACCGAGCCCCCGAACTGCTATGACTGCCCCAATTACAGGCCGAGCCCTAGATGGCAGCGATGGCTGCTGCGTTTGGCTCGAAGGCCGGAGTTTTTTGAACCCCTGTTTGTGGGGGTGGTTGCGGTCAGCTTTGCAACAACCATATTTGCCGAGGAGATAAGAGTTTTCACTATGGTCTCCTGGTTCGTTATCGTTCTGATTTCACGACTGCACATTTGCTATCTATATAGACAGGTGCGAAAATTGGTGACGAGCCAATAATCGAGAAAAAACCATGAGCAAAAGATTAAAAGCCATCATAAAGTGGACAGCCCGGGGAGCAGATATACAAACCATTGAGGGGTATGATCTGCCACCGCGGACCAGCGTTGATATGAGCTTCGGTATTCCACAGGAGGTAAACCCCCCTGGGGTAGTTGAAGAGGTATTGGTTTATATTTCTGCTTATAAGTGCATGGACTGTAGTTTCAGCACTGAATCCTTTGATGCGATGATGCAGCACCAGAAGAGTGGGGAGCACTCATTTAAGTAAAAGATTAAACGCGCGCTAGGTTTAAACTGAAAGGAAATCGTGAGGGTGAAAAGCGGGATTTATGCCAGATTCGGCACGGAGAACAAGGATGTGGTTACTGAAGCGACAGCCCAAGAATTCAGAGATTGGCTGGCTGTAAAGGGACTAAACATCAACTTCATAAGCGACGAAACTCTAAATGGCTTTTTTATAGTCCGCCAAGAGCCCTTTCTGCAGTGGGAGATGCGATTGGCTTTCATAAGAGATGCCGAGGCTATAGGAATCACCGTATATAAGAAGAAAGATGAGTTCGAAGCCTTCAAGGTTGCATATCAAGAGGAAGCCGAACGTCGTTATGTATGAGGATGTTAAGCGAATGAGAGACGGACTATTTAAGGCCAAATGTAGCAAATGTGGGACAGAGTTTGATACCAAACCTGGGGAGCTGAACAGCACAGGGTATCTTGGCAAGGTTTCAATGTTGTACGGCTCCGGGGGTTTCCTGCCTCAGTGCCCGGCATGTGGAAACTGGCGAGATAATCGGCTACTTAAGAATAGTCGGCAACTAACAGAACCTTTGAGTTTTTGACTATGACGACTGACGCAAATGGAAAACCGGGGCCAGGCCCGAAAAAATGTTCCGTCTGCGGGAAGCCCTTCTTTGGTGGCAGGGAGTACACCTGCTCTGACGAACATCACTGTTTTCTACCGGGTCGGCTGCGCACGACGATTCCTCAGTGGGCGAGAGGATAACGTATAATTGGTGGTATACGCAGAAAGTGGGTAGCTGTGGATGAAGTAAAAGATTGGATGTGGCTCGTCAAGACGGATAAGGGCGATTTTTTCATGACTGTAGTGGGGAAGTGGACACAGGAAGAGGCAGCGAAGAAAGTCCAGCAAGTATTCGAGACCATAAAACTGGATATCATCGGTATGGTACCTAGAAAACGAGCTACCGGACCCGACGATATGAGAGGCACTATATATGAGCATCAGGAGCCGAAAGACATCTTGGGATTTGACTTCTTCGCTGGCAGGAAGTTCTGGGAAATCTGCGGCAGAGGTGCTGAGTACGAAGCGGAGTTGATACTTTTGGGAAAAGAGATGGGGCAGAGTTAATGTCAGGGAAAATCGTATGAAGAAAGGTGGAGAAAAGGGCTTACTGTAGCCAAGCGGGATGGGTGTGATGAGATCAAAAACATTAGCATATAAGAGAGGTTAATGAGGTGAGAGATATGAAGAGGCTAAAGAGTGCAGGAACACTGATGGCAATAATTCTAATATCCGTCTGCGGCTGGACAGCAGTGGTCGGTTTGGTGATTAAGCCAAACATCTGGGGCGGCGCAGCTCTGTCCTTTGGCGGCGGTATTGCCATTGGCTTTGCTGTTGTCTACCTGATATGCCGATGGTGGTTCAAACGGCCTCTGATAGACATGTTGAAGAGGAAGTAATGAGCAAGGACGGCCTGGCGGATCAGACAGCAGTTCCGGCTTCTTGGTGAGGAAAATTTCTTGAAGGGGATACTTTGAAGGAGGTGAAACCTAAAATGGGAGTGTTTATCAAGGTCGGAAGCCGGGACAAGCTTCTCCAAAAGGCTAAAGAAGGCAGTGGTTTCGAGACCATTGAGGTGCTGGTGACCAACGACTTTGAGCTGATGGTCCCCGAAGCAGAGCGGCCATACTGGGTTGAGCTTTACCCGAGCTGGGATTATCGGGCTATTAAAGCAAACGCTCTTCAGTGTGGCGTCCTGACGGCCATAGTGATGACGGCCAACCCGCAGGCACAGCAGGTGCTGGATAGCGTCTGGAAGCAGCTGATTGCCATTAAGAAACAGTTCGAAGGAGATGCCGGCGTGACGAAGGAAATTTTGCCTGGAGGGGCTATATTGTCTCGGGCTAGAGATGGCACTGTCATTATCCGGGAGGCCCTCCCACATGAGATTGAGAACAATTAAGAAGGCAAGATTCATGAAAGGGATAACGTGGAAGATAGGCGATGGACCCTAAAAAGGCTTTTAGCAGCTGGAAATGCCATGTCTGCGGGGAAGAGAGGCCAGACGATAAGATTTCTGTTCTCTCAAAACCCATCATGATTAATGGCCAGGTGGTCCTGGGGGGCCAGCAGAACATTAGATACTGCAATGACAGGCCAGCCTGTATTGAGGGGGCCAAACAGTTTAGCTTTTTCAAAGAGAGCAAAGTGTGATGATAGAGGCGACGCCTCTCTTCTTGAAATCATAAAAAGGACTCCCTTTGTCAGCTAGTTCTCTTTTGTAGCCGACCCAACTCAAGCCTGTAATCGAAATCTGGGCGTTTTTCAGGGTGGTGAATGGTAATCTACCTTCCCTTGGTAAGAGTTCGGTAAGAGGGGCGACTAAGTGGTGAGGTTACCCCTTCTCCTTACCAAGGCAAAGGGGTATAATACAAGAAGGCTATATCATGGAGGTTAAGATGAAGTTTAAGGTAGTCCTAGAATCGCAGGAGGAGGGGGGTTATACAGCCTCTGTGCCCAGCCTGCCCGGTTGTGTCTCCCAGGGGGAAACCAAGGAAGAAGCTATGGCTAATATCAAGGAAGCTATAGAACTCTACTTAGAAAGCCTCAGGGAGCGGAAGTTACCGTTGCCTAAGGTCGAGGAGCACGAGGTAGCAGTGTGAGGAGGTTACCCAGAGTCACCGGCAAGGATGCGGAACGAGTTATACTAAAGGCAGGCTGGTATGTGCATCACTCCAGAGGCTCACATTTCTACTATAGGCACTCGGACAAACCAAGTGGTAGGATATGTATTCCGATGCATGCCGGAGAAATTATCGCACCCAAGCTCCTTAAAGGAATATTGGAGGATGCTGGTTTGAGTGTCGAGGAATTTATTAAGTTATTGAGGGGGTGAGAAGGAACCATGGTCTCTTACAAAGTTATCATAGAGCGTGATGAGGAAGAGCAATGCTATGTAGCGAGTGTGCCGGCTCTACCCGGGTGTCGTACCCAAGGAAAGACTAGAGAGGAAACTCTGGAGCGTGTTAAGGAAGCCATCCAAGGCTATCTGGAATCTTTGCAAAAGGACGGAATCTCTATACCAAAGGATGTGGAGCTAGAAGAGGTAGCCGTACCTGTGTAGAGAAGAGATATTTCTTGATAGTGCCAAGTAGAAACTAAGATAAAAAAGGGGACCAGGGATTTGAATCCCCGGTCCCCTTACTATTAGTAATATACTAAAAGGTAAATAAGGTAAATATTGTCGCTGCTATTCCTTTCCCCTGAGTACCAGCCACCAAGTCTCCAGCGTGCGTTTCAGATGGACCCAGCACTCGCGGCGCATGAAGCCCCACCACTCGACTGTCCGCTCTACCTGGAGCGCATCCATAAGGCGCTGGCTGGACCGGTGCAGCAATTCAATCCTCTGTTCTAATTTCATAATGCCTCCTTGTTTGATACTAATTTAAGTCTAAAATTAGTACGGATTAAGACCAGTTTTGTACTTAAATTGGTGCTGATTTTGCCCTGGCCAGCTCTACCAGATTATACCATGGATTTTTCCGCTTTTTCGGGAGAAGCCCGTTCAGATATCAACCTCGATAACATACCACCTACAGACCTGCTAAGATTTGGAGCAGTATCCTTAACTCATCAATGTCGCCACCCTGTTGTTCTAAATATTCGCTTATCTGGATTATAGCTTCCCTGTTCAACTCCGTGCAATTACGGAGATATTCTTGGTACTCACCGCTGGCTGTAAACGTATCTGCTGCAATTGCTGCCATTTCCGCAATAGCATTTCGGTTTGCTTCCATCGCTTCCCTGTTCTGGTTTACAAACTCCTCAAACTCTACAAGCGTCTCCCCAACCGCTATAAACGCCCCTTTCGTAATTTCTTGGTTTGCTTCCACCTGTGTATGCAAACTCCCAATAGCATTTTTGTTTGCTTCCACTTGTGTATGTAGATTGTCATATCTTGGGTCACGTGTACCGCCCCCACTAGCCAGTGCTACGATTAGAAGGATTGTTAATATAGCGTTCCAGACTACAAGCAATTTCATTTCTTCCTCCTCTTTGCTTATTTTTCTTCGTTTCCGGCAGCGCGGTGTATTCTAGGTCTCTGGCGTGGATTCCAGCGCCCTTGACTGCTACCTTCTCTACGACTTGCCCTTCCCTGAGTATCATTTACACCTCCACATTTTCAGTCTTGGCAGGGGATAGCAAACTCCCCAGAGCATCTCTCGCACCTGATAAAGTGCCGGGGCCCTACACCGACGTAGGGTGTTTTCCCCTCGAAGGAGTCTTTGGTCATTTCGGAAAGTTTCTCGTTTTCCTGGCAGAATGGGCACTTCACGTTTTCATATTCACAGATTTTCAATTCGCACCTCCGCAAAAATAACGTTGATTATATTTATCCTGTCTGGGATATGGCACCGCAGTTTTTGCAGTGAACATGGTGCTTGTATTCCCCGCAAGGACAGGCACCGTCTTCTGGGTAACATAGGAATTCGGGCTTTTTACAGGTGCACCACTCATGTTTAAGAAACGGGGCCATTGGCGCCATGTCTGCTTTCCCAAGGGTATCCCTCACCTCGAATATAGGTCTTCTTTTCATAGCTTCCTTTCCGTGAAAATAACGTCGATTTTTTTCAGGTTTAAGGTATTTTATGGAGCTGGCTTATTCCGGTCCTGCCGATGCCGATCACCTGGCCGAATGTGCCGGAGAAGTTGTACTCATAGCCCTCGGGCAGCGGCTGTATGTTCCGGGGCGCCGTTTTCTTATCATTTTCCAGCTCGGTTATGTGGTCGGCCAACTGCACCACCTCGTCGCAGTCATTCCTCTTCTCCAGGAAGGCGATTGCGGTTTCGGCGAACTCTTTTAGAGAGCGGGTTTCCCTGTCCTCGATAATATACTGGGCTACCATTTGCTTATCCCACCTCCTTTACCGGTGTTTTAATATCCTCGGGATGGCCGCCCAGATCCGGGATGCTGGTGACTTCCAGCTTCATGTCCTGGAAGCAGTCGCAGCTGATCAGCTGCAGTCCGCATTTGGGGCACCGCTCCATGTCGCATCCCCAGTGGTGGTAGTTGCCTTTCATGTTCAGGATTTGGCAGTCGTGGCAGCGCTCATTTTCATCGAAGTAGGAGTTGTTGCGCCAGTAGCGCTCCCGGATATAACCATCTTTGTCCGCCACTATCAGGATGCTGGCCGTGCAGGTGGTGGTATCGGGGTCGGTCATTTCACGTAGGCAAACCTTGCATCTAGCCATCTTTCACCTCCTCCGGTGTCTCATTTCTATCCAATACGGCGGTGCCGAAGAAGAACCATGGTGGGCCGAGATGAAAAACGAGCAAGGTGAGGGCCACGATATTCCTGAACTGTGTTTCTTGGAGCCAGGAGAAGCAGACACAGTGGTGACCCTTGGTGTTTCGCTCCTTCCATATCTCGAAGACCGTCGGCTCGAGTTCGAGTTCGAATTTTCGACCTTTTATTTCGGTAGTAATTGTTTCCATTTTGCTCCTTCTGGAGCCCCCCACTAACGGAACAGGCGCAAGGGGTGAGCAAGGCCTGCCGGCAGTGGGAAGCACGCTACTTAATTTCGGTGATGGCACATCGGGCACTCGCGGGGGTTGGTGGTGTCTCCGGCGTAACCGGCCGCGGTGCGCTGCGCACGCCTCACCTGTTCTGGCTCCTCAATCAGGTGTGAGGCAGCCCGGGTAATCAGGTTATGGATATCGTACCGGTTCGTGGGGGGGGCTCTCGATGGCCCAAGCCCTCACCGCGTCCGCGTCTTCCGGGGGGATTCTGGCATCGCGGATCATTGCTTCCAGCACGTGGGCGCGGTGCTCGGGTGCGATTCCCTAGAAACCAAGCCCATAGAAGCTGCAGCCTTAATAAGTGTAGAAATTAAGCAGGAGAGAAAGAGAATGCGGGACGCCTTCGCTAGGTGTATTACCTTGTGCCTTCCACCTCGACCTGCAAAATAAGATAGTTATTATTTTCGCCTTGATACTAAGACCTCCCATTCCCAAAAGCGGTCTTCATCTGGCCCGAGACCGGGTCGGTTGACCAGCATGATATCCCAGATATCAAAATCCTCTTTATCCAATTTGTCCATAACCTCACCACTGCACTCGTAGTGCTCCTGCTCACACCCTGGGCAGAAATCATCCTCCTCTGGAATGGGGCCCTCTCGCTCATACCGACACTCTCCATCATGCAGGCAACCGGGTGGGAAATCATCTAAGTCGACTTTCACTGTTTTGAGCCATTTCCCTCCCAAGGTTCCTCACCTCCTCAAAAATAACGTAGATTATTTTATTCCTCGTCTTCTTCAAGACCAAGAGCATCTCTTGCGGGGCATTTCTTTTTGCGACAGTTTTTTACGTGCTCGTATGTTACGGCTCCGCACTTTTCACACCATTCATAACCGCCATCGGCGAGGCTTGCCAGCCTGTCGCAGTCTTTCGGAACGTCTAGCCGCAAGTCGTGGGTATCGAGGTATGAGGCGAATAGGCTGATTACGACCGCGGCTTGCCTGGGTGTTAGCGGTTTTTCATCAAAAATAATCCCCTCTGATTCCCGACCACGCATCGCCTCGTAATTCGCTTCCATGCGGGCCTTGTAATACTCTTCCGTCCACTGGCTCGGCGGGACATCTATCAGCTGGAGCCCATGCCAGAATATTGTTGATTCTTCCGGAGTAATCACCTCGCCATTTTTGACCGGCGACTCAGACCAATGCCCGAAACGGTCATATACCCACCGCACATAATGATTATGTTCTTCGGCAACGGCACAGAAGGTTTCATCTGAAATACCTTCTCGTGGCTTGGTGCTTTTCCAGTGCTTGGGATTTGAGCCATACTGCTCTGTTTCCAGCCCTAGCTCTTTCTCTGTCAGGGCGACCCTTTCCAATATTTCTTTCTTGGTGCCAGGGGTGGCAGTAATCGGCTTGCTTAGTCCCGTTGAAAGTGCAAAGAATACTCTGAAACTCATATTTTACCTCCTTACTGGCATGAAATAATACTCTTTATTTTTGTTACACCGAGATCAGGACTTCTGGCTCAATCTTCTCGCCCTTGATGATGACCAGGTTGTCGATGTCGCTGATCTTGCCGCGGCGGAAATCCTCGACCAGGGACCTCTCGGCGCTTTCCTCACAGGAGAATATCTCAAGGTCTTCGATACTACCGTGGTAGACGAAGATTCTCATCACGTTACCTCCTTTACCGGTGTTTTAATATCCTCGGGATGGCCGCCCAGATCCGGGATGTTGGTGACTTCCAGCTTCATGTCCTGGAAGCAGTCGCAGCTGATCAGCTGCAGCCCGCACTTCGGGCACCGCTCCATGTCGCAGCCCCAGTGGTGGTAGTTGCCTTTCATGTTCAGGATTTGGCAGTCGTGGCAGCGCTCACCTTCATCGAAGTAGGAGCTGTTGCGCCAGAAGCGCTCCCGGATGAACCCGTCCTGGTCGGCCACTATCAGGATACTGGCCGTGCAGGTGGTGGCCTTGGGGTCAAGCATTTCCTGGAGACAAACCTTGCATCTAGCCATCTTTCCTCCTTGCAACATAAATCATACTGAATAGCGTAGTAGATAATATTAATATGAATACCGCAACTTCCAGTCTGGAGCCCCCCACTGCCGGAACAGGCGCAAGGGGTGAGCCTCCAACCTGCCGGCAGCGGGGAGCACGCTTCTTAATTTCTGTTATGGCAGAGCGGGCACTCGGTATGGTCGACATCAGCTTGGGTGTATTCGGCTGCCGTGAGCTGCGCTCGCCTCACCGCCTGTGGCCTCTCAATCATGTGAGAGGCCGCCTGGGTAATCAGGTTAAGCATTTCGTAGCGGTTCTCGGGTGGGTTCTCAATGGCCAGAGCTCTTACCGCCTCGGCCTCGTTGCCGGTGATTTTCGCCTCGCGGAGCATGGCTGCCAGAATGTGCGCACGGTGTTCCGGAGCGATTTGCTCGTTAACCATCTCGCGGTAGCGGGCGACAAGCCGGTCCAGGGAGCCGTAGGCATCGCGGACGGACCTGCGGAACCACTGCCAGACATCATCACCCTCGCCACCACCGCCACCACCATAGGCGAACTCGCGCAGGATGGTGTTGTCGGTCATGCCGTTGGTGCAGATGAGGCGAAGCGCATAGCTCTGCACCATGGGGTTGATGGTGCCAATCGGCGAGAAGGTGATGTTGGCGCCGGCCTGAATGAGGTCGCCAGAGATAACTGGCTGTCGGCGCTCCCCGATTACCTCGAGACTGGCCACGAGGTCGTCAAGGATGAGCACGCGGTGGAATTCCGCCTGCGGTATGGCCTGGTCGATGGTGCGCATCAGCCGCTCGGGGTTGACGGTGTGGAACTCGCCATTCCTCACCACGCTGGTGATGGCGCCGTCCTTCACTACCAGGGAGTATTTGCGCCGGTGCCCCAGCAGCTGGGTGGCCACATCGCCGAAGGTGTTGGGGCGCAGTTTCTGGACGACCGCCTCGTTAAGGCCAATCAGCTTGGTCATGCTCATGACGCCGCCGGGCGTCATTTCCATGAGGTGGCCACCGCTACCTGGTCGGAAGGCCACACGCTGCGGCTCGACCAGCACCCTGGTCCGCGGATTGTGCTCGACCTCTCTCACTTGGGTATTCCTGATGGGCTCGAGTCGCTGTAATACCTGTTCTGTATTCAATTTTTTCTCCTTGATTTTAGTCCAATTCTGTAATTTTTGCACTACAATTTTCTTGCTTATATCACCCCCTTTTAATATCCCGGGGCTTGAGGGGCCACGTGCTTGATATTCTCGAACAGGCTGGATAGTTCATCTGTCCAGTAAGACGGCAGTTTATTCTCGAAGGTCAGGAAACGGAAGTCGTCGAGGTCGAGGACCAGATTGGCGCGTTTCACGCCGATGATTTCACGCTTCGAGAGCTGGCTGAGCGATTTGCCTTTCCGGACAACGTTGAAGTAGTCATAGGCCTTCATGGTGAAGTCCATGAGCTCGTCACGCTCGAATAGCTGATAGGCATAGGTTGGCCGCTTCCAGATGATGCGGTTGACCTCGCGGACGACATTGGGGTCGAGTTTCCTCGAGTGGTGGCAGATGAAGATGAGCAGCTGTTCTCTCTGGCCACTGCAGCCGATCAGGTTATCCAGTTCCACGGCATCGCCGCTTTGCGTCCGCCTGGCATGGGCCGTCTGTGCTGCCTCGTCATAAATCACCACCGAGCCTCTTTCCCATTCCTCACGTCTGTTGGTGACCTTCATCCAAGAAGGCACTATTTTCTGTATCCGGGTGCGCACCTGAGTGGGAGCGCTTGGTGGCAGGTGCAGCATCACCGGGGCATGCCGGCTCTTGTGCTGCTGCTCTCCGATTTCATGAGCCGTTCCGGTCTTACCGAATCGGCGACTCCCCATGATGAGGACGACCCCAGGATAGGGCATGCACTTGAGCATCGTGCTCGGCTCGGGTGGCTCCATGATGGTCCGGGCATACTGTTCTTCTTTTTCCCGGCGGTAGGTCTTGAGTTTTTCGAGATAGGATTTTGTCATCATAGGCTTTACCTTACCTTTGCTAGATAGTTGAGATTTGCTCGACCGTTTTCATTTGTGGGCTTGAAGGCACCAATGAAGCCGTTGATTGCGAAAACATCCTCTGGCTTGGAGCCATCCCGCTTGCCTTCAAGCACATAGTGGCCCATGTATGTGAGGATATCACCGAGATAGATGTTCTGGCTTTCATCACGGTAGTAATGTCTCCACTCAGTGTCCGGCTTGGTGAGGAACGCTCCACCGAGCATCACTCTGTAGAGGAGCCCCTTCCTCAACTGGGGGAGCTTGTGCCTGTGGTTCCGTTCTATCTCCGGCAGGGCACCGCGGACGCTCCTGATACCAGCCAGTAACCTGTCGACGGTTGCCTTATTCGTATAGATGAAATTGTCGAGCCTTTGGGTTACATACTGGGGCAGGTTCTTGGTCCCTCTGAGCTTGGCTGCCTTTTCCCCGATTTCGTCAACCTTGGGCTGGGCTTGTCTGGCAATGACTTCCAGACGGTCAAGTGCACCGTAGACGTGGTTCGCATCCCATTTAAGTTTTCCCATGTTCCCTCCTTTCCTTAAAAAATACCCTCTACTATAGCTAATCGATTGAGAAGCAAAAAACGTCCGCGCTATTTTTCGTCCGGTTTTTACTTCTCCAGTATCACGATCCGGCTATTCACCCCGGCCTGGTTGAAGGACTCGGCACCCTGAAAAGCTCCGTTTCCGAGGGGTTCGCACGTGCCATTCATTTCCTCAAACCATTCCCGGAAGTTCACGGATTTCTTATCGTTCCGGAAGAACGGCCCTTCGCACATGATTGATACGAGTCTCCCCTTTGGCTTTAGCCGGCTGTAAGCCCAGCGCACATGGTCAATATCCTGGCCATGCTCGAAGGGTGGGTTCATAATAATGCGGTCGTGAAATCCAGTATGGGACAGGAAATCCTCATTTCTGGCCTTGAAGCCCTTTGCTTCTAGGATTTTCGACAGCATGTGACTGACTTCGATGGTGACCAGTGAGACTTTGGGGTGCGCTCTCTTTATTGCCTCTGCGATATCCCCTTTGCCAGCCGAAGGTTCTAGGACAGACATTCCGAACCTGATTGCGGCTATCTCAACCAGCCTTTCGGCTACTTTCCGTGGGGTTGGGAAAAAACCGGGTATTTTAACCCCGATTAGGGAGTGCTCCATTTCCTTGAGTCGCTTTTCTCGTTCCTGTTCCGGGGAAGGCCCGTCTATGTAGACCATGATGGCCTCATGGGCGCTTGCCCAGCGTTCGGCCGTTTTGATGCCGGCGGTGAAAAATCGCCTGTCCTGGGTGAGTCCCGGCAGGGGAACGCCCCCATAGACCGAGCCGAGAACACCACGACCGAGGACCAGCATATTGTCGAGTTGATTGAGGGATTTCAGCTCCAGAAAACAGTCATGTTGGTCGCTGGCCATGAGCCGCTTGACGGACTTCCGCGCTTCGAGAACCACCGAGTCTCTCGAAGTCTTGCAAATACGGAGGACTTCTCGGACGTGGGACTTATGCACCCCCGGTCTTGGCCACCTTTCCTGCAGGAGAGCTTCGACCATGCCCCTCGTTGTCACCCCCCGGAGTATCGCGGGTGCCTGATTCTTCTCCAAGTCCAAGGCCAAGCCTTCCAAGGCCTGCTGTAGCTTTTCCAAAAGGTCGGCATCAGCGCTCATAGAAGCGGCAATTCTCGCCCGTCTGGCTGTGAGGTTCTGGTGAGAAATAGCCGGATTGCGCTTCGCTTTAATCTGCGGTAACAGGGCGGATGCGCTTTTCCTGAAAGCAGCGGCCTGCTTTTCTCTCAACGCTTTTCTACTTAGGTTCAATCTCTCATACCCCCGTTTTTATTTTTCGAGCATATCGGCGAGTTCCTTGATGCGCAGGTCGAGGTTGGTGTATACCACGATGAGCCTTGCCTGTTGCTCCGTGATGTGTCTGATTTCCGCATTGACCGCCTGGCACCGCTTCTTCTCCGGGTAGGAGCAGGACCAGACGCGGTCACACCGGCCATCGTCCTGGATGAACCGGCACGGATGCCAGCAGTTGGTGCCGAGTTCCGCCATGGTGACCTCGGCGCAGTTTGGCCCGAGCTGCTTTACCATAATTCACCCCTTAACTGAGGCTAAATACGCGCCTCGGCTTTAATGATTTCTTCATGTGCTTGACCCACTTGATGGAGATATCGACCAGAACGTAGTTACGCCCCAACTCCTTGCAGGCCTCGCCCGTGGAGCCGCTTCCAGCGAAGAAGTCGGCCACCAGGTCGCCTTTATCGGTGGACTGCCTTATGAGTAGCTTGAGCAGCTCCCTCGGTTTCTGGCAGTCATGGACCTGTGTCTTCTGGCTCACCCTTTTGAAGGGCAGGACGTCCGATATCCCGAGGCTGTTCAGCTTCCTCGCCTTGCCCTTTGCCAGGAAGAGCACCAGCTCGTGCTGATACCGGTAACAGTAGCCCATCCCCATGGACTGCTTATCCCACACGAGCGCCTTCTTGAATGTCAGCCCGACCTCTTCGGCCCAGCCCTGAATTTGGCTGATGGTCTTGATGGTATCCTCGTTAAGAGCTGGGTGGAAGAGATACATGTGCCGACCCTTCTGCAGCACCCTGGCCATGTGGCCGAGCAGCTCTTTGTCCACGTCTCTGGTGGAGAACCAGTCACGCTGCATGAGTCTTGTGGTAGTGCCCACCGCGCGGTGCTTATCCAGTGCAGTCCATGGTGGGTCGGTGGCGATGCACCCTAACGACTCCGAGGGCATGAGCCGGGCGAACTGCCAGGCGTCGGCATGTACCACCGTGTTCACGATTACCTTGATTGAAAGGCGGTAATAGCCTTTACCTTCCCGGACGAAAGTGCCGTCCTCGTCATTGCCGAGGTTTTCGTAGATTGCTCGCCTGATGGAATTGGCCAGCGTCTTGGTGCCATAGCCCAGCTCCATCTTCTCATTGTAGTCAGCCACCTTGAGGCAGATATCCCTCATTCGGGCTGCCGGCTCGCCCAGGTCGGCGATGGCCTGAACGGCCGTCTTAACCTGTGTGCTCATGTGCGTCTCACTCTCCTTTTACATTTATATTTTGTTAAAGGCTAGATTGATTTCATTCTGACGGCGACCGAAGTTGGATATTCGGGAACATCCATCTCAAAGAGCTTGGCGTCATTCTCCGACTCCTCTTCTTGCCCTGGCATGATGCCGTATTGAATTTTGAGACCGTCCAGGTCGGTATCCGCCTCTGCGCCATCAGTGAAGCCATTGACTTCATCAATGACACCCTGGACGACTCCCACAACCACGTAGATTTTCATTTCTCCCCCCCTTTCGTTTATTTGGAGACTAGGCGCAGTAAGTTTTGCACCGCTTTCCGTCCTCGTAGAAGTCGTATTCGTTGATTTCGATGGTTTCCTTGACGGCCTCATCCGAAATGAGGTAGTCGTATTCCTTTTCGAGTATGCGCCAGAATTCCTGACACAGCTCATGGAAGAACTGCTCGAAGTCCACTGGCAGGTCCGGAGTATTAACGCTCCGGTAGTCGGAATGGCGCAGGAAGGTGCGGGCATGCCCACCGCCGTAGTGAACCGTCTCGAAGTAAAACTCGAGCAGGCCTTTGCCTGCGCACATGGCCAGACCTTTGCTTCCGGTAGCGGCATGAACGAGGCGGTAGGGCTTCTCCACGTATACCTTTTCCCTGATGAAGTGCAGTTCCTTGTATCTCGGGTCAAGGTCGAAACAGATGCCGCTGGCCTCGAACGATATGCCGTATTTGTCCAGCCAGTCCTCGGCGATGAACTCCAGAGTGCCGTCCCACCAATTGTAGTCAACGTTGAGGTCCCTCATGCACTCGAGAGCCTTTTCCTTCGCTTCCTCGCTCAATTCGCCGAACTTGAGCGCCTTGTATTCAATTGTCCGGGTTTCCATTTTCTCCTCTCTTATCCGTATTTCTTGGGCTTGATTACGAGTATTGTCTTCGGATGCTCCGGCAGCCATGCCTTGTCGGATACTCGGAATGAGTGAGTACGGCGAGGCTTTCGGAACTCGGTCCGGTTTAGTCCGTTGGGCTGGCGCTTGAGTCTCCGCTCCATGTTGGAGCACTCGAGCTGGCCATTGGTGGTTACCAGTACCTCGTAGTCGGGGAAGGTTATGAGCCGGATTAGCTCGCGGAGCGTCTTTGCTCCGACTCTCAGCGTGCCGAACTCGGCCACGTCACCCTCTTTGAGGGCACTGAGCAGCGACTCGGTCTGGATAATCCAGCCACCGTTCTTCCGGCGCCCATAGGGACGCTGCACTATTCTTTTGTCTTTCACCTGTTACCCCCTTACCAGCAGTCAACGATAAATGATACGTCCCAGCTGTTTTCCTCAAAGAATTTGATTAGGTCTTCTGTCCCTTCCTGCTCTTGCAGCTTGGCCTTCATGGTAGCCTGTTCTTCCTCTGGAACACTCACTCGCGTGGTGTAGGTGTATTCGTCACCCTGTTCAAAATTCTCCAAAAGGTCGAGCAGGTCATTGTCCCAGTGACGCTGGGCATTCGTTGGCAGGCAATCCATGATTGGAGCGAATACTTTTGCCATACTTCCCCCTTATTCAGTTTTCCCGAGGCTAACCGCCTCGCCAGTGGACTAATTCCCACCATTTCTGAGAAATAGTCCACTTACCAGTCGGTTAGGCCGCTGCCGCTCTCGCTATCAGCGTTTGGGCTAGGTTGACCGTGACCACGTTGATGAAGTTGAGCAGTTCCTGCAGGCTTGTTATCTGCCGGCACACTTCCGCCTCGACCAGTCGGTAGTCACCGTCAATCTCGATGACTCCGTCCTCGTTGAGGAAGTCCGTATAAGGCCGGTCACTTTCATCGCTCCCGTTGAAGGTGTAGTTATCCTTCACGTAGTGCCACGCCTTTTGTTCGGCTTCCTCGTAGCTGTTGGCGCGGACGAGAAACTCACAGCCGTATTCATTCTCTCCGTCATGGAGCGTCTCCCTGCACGCCCACAGGTCGGTGAACATCTCACCGAGCAGGGCATTGCCGAGAGTCCGGGCGTCCTCTTGATAGAGAGATAGAATAACGGGGAAGTCATTTCCCTTCCGGCAACTTTCGGCCACGATGGCCTTTTTTGCGGGGTCGTAGTCCAACACTTCGACAACGGTCGGCTTGAAGTAGCCGTTCCGCCCTCGAGCGTAGGCGCACTCCCCCTGTTGCACGTTTATGACTTGCAACACGCACCCCCTTATTCAATTTTCCGGCCTCGTTGGTAAAAGCCCGCTCACCACGTCAAGGTGAGGCCATGAGCGAGTATGTAGGGGGGCAGGGCGAAACGCCCAACTTATAGCCCCCCATTTGAGCTTGTGCCCGCTACTTACGCATATCCACAGCCCCCTTATTTGATTTTCAGTTGACTTGACTTGAAGAAAGCCGAATAGCGGTATTTGCGGTTAGGCAGGCAGTTGTCCTCGACATAGACGTCAGCGAGTGCGTAATCGGTACGCATACGCAGGTTGAGGACTCTAACGGCCATCCCGAAGATACGGCTCTCGACTAGCTGGATACGCTCACGGAGCGTCTCTTTAGTCGGCATGACGCACCCCCTTTGAGTTAATCAACCGACCGCTGCGGTCGAGGCGCAAGGGGCAAACCTCAACCGCAGGAAGTCAGGCGACTAGCTCTTTTTTCCGGAGCCAACACGGACGGCGATGACCTGCACCTGGTACTTCGTCTCGCCTTCGATGACTTTCCCTTGACCTCGGAAGCCATCGGAGCCGGTCTTGAAGGTGGTGGGTTTCATCTCGACCGTAGCGGCTGCCTTTGACAGTAAATTCTGTCCTGTCATAGCACCCCCCTGTTTTATATTGTTCTAGGCGTGCGCCAGTTGAAGAACGCACGCTTTGAACTCTTTAATTCTGTCCCGACTGAAACCATCGCACCAACGATTGAGGTCGATAGTTTTGCCCTTTGGCAATCGGTCGGGATTGCGCCGAAGTAGATAGGCTTTCAGCATGCCATCGCCGTTTTTGAACAGTCCGACAACGTGACCTCGATAAGTGAGAAAATGGCGAGGTTCGGGTCGCCGTTTGCGATTGCGGTCGGCCTCGATGTGGCCGTTGCACTCAATGCAGAATGCTTCCACTTTGGCGGGTCGCTTGCTGCAGATTACGCACTTAGCCATGCGACACCCCCTATTCAATTGTTTGGCAGTTTTCACCACCACCACCACCCACGAGGAAGCCTCGTGGGTGATAGTTGTGAAGAAAACGAAGTTACCCCCTGCCAATAACAGGGGGTCTGTGTTACGGCCTTGCTCCGATAATAGCCCACCCCACCCCTTACCATCACGACAAAGCCACTCGGGACTTTTGCGAGCGGACGTCTCCCGTTTCCGGATACAGCCTAAAGGGTCTTGCTACTGCCCTTGCTAACCGCCTCGGAACATGCCCAGCGTGCCCGCAGAGCCTCTTACAAAGGATACGGGAAGGGCGGTGTTCCAGCCTGTCAGCTGCGCTGCGTTCTCTTGGTGATGGGGATAAGCCACCACAGCCGTAGAACGGGCTGCCTCTGCCGAGCCTGTTGCGTCAGGCTAGTCGATTTTTGCGCTTTAACGTCCCGCCAGACGGCCACGAGTTCGCTGTGGCTCACTATGCAGATTTAGGCCTGCAGTTCCCCGAGAGTTACCATCATCTCGGCTAGGGCACGGACTTTGGCCTGTGCCGGTGGTTGCGTTAGCCACGTAGCACCCCAAGCCGTGCTTAGGGCCGCAGGTCCCCCGGTGCTCCCTGGTCCGGTAATCGGGTTAGCATGAGTCCCCACGACCCCCACCGCAAGCGGTCAGCCCGAATATAGGTGGGCGTGAGGCCGTTTTCCCCTGTTACCATCTCACAGAGAGTAGGCCACGAGGCTCACTAAAAACAAAACCTCGAGGCTATAAAACCTCGAGGCTTGTTTTTTGCTTGCCTCTATTGTAGCTAATCGTTTGACCGTTAAAAAACGTCCGCTATGCTAAAATTAGTTGATATCCAGCTTTGTGAACCCACCTATTAAGGTGATTGCGCTCCGATGAGTTTAACGCCTTGCCGATGAGGCGCTTGAAAACCATTGGCCGAATGTCTTTAGGAAGTTTTTTCCAGATACGCTCAGCGTCTAGTTTTCCGTTGATTTTGCGCTCGAACTCACACTCACCCACTAGCATTTCAGCTAGTGTCACGGGATTGCCCTCGCTGTCTTCTGTGACGCTATCAAGTGA
>Ga0307378_10002192_pt1 | contig 30503 bp, 40 predicted proteins | sample UN1MG_FD_202238 | JGI IMG/M metagenome (GOLD analysis project Ga0307378, IMG submission 202238) | Soil microbial communities from Risofladan, Vaasa, Finland - UN-1 | ecosystem: Environmental > Terrestrial > Soil > Coastal area > Acid sulfate soil | place: Finland: Risofladan, Vaasa | collected... | reverse complement strand
TATTTTCTACTGAGAGTGTAGAAACAGAAATTAATAATAATTTAATAGAAGCAGAAAGAATAAGAAAGTCGGATGATTTTGATTTTCTTAATGATGAAATAATTGATTTGTCTAAATTAGAAAAAACAGATTATAAAGATTTTTCAAAAGAAGATAAAATAATATATCCTGATTATTCAGATGAAGCAACAAGTGCAACAAAATAATTAAGTAAGAAAGGTTAAGATGTATAGAGGAAAGAGAAAAGAACCTAAAAGAAGTGGTGGTTCCGCGAGGAAACCTGAATTTGTTATGATAAATAATATATATGAAGATTTATCATGTTTGATTGAAAATTATGGAATAACAAAAGTTATTCAACATTTAGGATATATAGCAAATGAGAAGATTTCTAGAGAATTCGCTAGTAAAATTTGGTATATAGTGTCAAAACCTGAAGAAAGAGAATTAAATAAATAATGAAAAAAAGAATATTAGTAATTGGAGCTGTAGGCTTCATTGGAGCAAATTTAATACGATATTTATTATTTTCTAAAAATAATTATACTATTATAGGTATAGATAAAATAGAAAAATCTAGAGATATACATAATATATATTCAAACAAATCTTTTGATTTTTATATAGCTGATATTTTAAATGAACATATTTTATGTAAAATATTAGAAATATCTAGACCGAACATTATAATAAATTTGGTAGATAAATTAGATGCTACGGTTAGTTTAATGAAAACAATACATAAATGTAATTTTTTAGAAAATTTAAAAATCATTCAACTTTCAAGTATTAATGTTTATAAAGATATAGAAAATACAAAAGAAGAAAATAAAACAAATTCATGTAATTTTTTTGAAGTTGAAAATAATATTTGTGAAAGTGTAATAAAAAACTATTGTCAAGTTTTAAAAATTCCATATAATATAATTAGAAGTGATTTTCTTTTTGGACCAAGACAAAATGGTATGTTTGATATTATAAATAGATGTTATCATGGTTCTAAAGAAGGTTGTATATCATTATCTAACAAAGGTGAAAATAAAAGAAATATAACTTATATAGAAGATTTAAACAGTGCAATAATATCTGTTATTGAAAAAGGTAAAGATAATGAGATATATAATGTTTCATCTGGATCCGATTTTTCGGATTTAGAAATAGCATTTATAATAAAAGAAGCTACAAAAAGCGATGCCGAAATTAATTTTAATTTTATTGACAACAATATTTATTATAATATAAATACTGATAAGATTAGAAAATTAGGATGGAAACCTAAATTACCATTAAAAAATAGATTGATACAAACTGTAGAATGGTTTGATAAAAATCCATGGTATTTTAAATAAGGGGATTATGACAAAGGTAAAAGTAAAAAAAACTGAAGTAAATAAAAAAGTAAATGATGATATAGGTTTAGATAAAGAAGAAGAATTAAATGAGGAAGAAACTTTAACAGCTGAAGAAATACTTGAACGTATAAAAAACAAGAATAAAAAATTAGAACCTGAAAAAGAAGCTGTAAGTTTAGATTTTGGTATAATTGGGTGTGGTCATGCTGGAAGTAAATTATCTGCTGAATTTAATAGGTTAGGTTATGCTTCTATAGCAATAAACACAGCAACTCAAGATTTAGTTAATATAAATTTACCAGAACAAAATAAACTTTTTCTTGATATAGGTATACAAGGAGCAGCTAAAGATTTAACTAGAGGAGAAAATGCAGCTTCTCAATATAGAGAAATGATATTTAATAAAATAGATAAAATTCTTGGAGATTCAAAAGTTATAGTAATATGTTCTTCTATGGGTGGAGGATCAGGTGCTGGTTCCTTATCTACAATTATAGAATTACTTCAAAGTGTAGGTAAACCAATTATCGTTCTTGCTGTTCTTCCAATGGTTTCTGAAGATGTAAAAGCTAAAAGTAATTCTTTAGAAACTTTAGGCAAATTAAGCAAATATGTATCTAATGGAAATATTCATAATCTTATAGTCGTTGATAACGCAAGAATAGAGTCTATTTATGAAGGTGTAAGTCAAATGGAATTTTATGATGTAGCTAATAAAGCTATAGTAGAACCATTAGATATATTTAATAAGTTTTCTATGAAGCCTTCCGCTGTTAAAAGTTTAGATAGTGCAGAGTTTGCAACAATATTATTAAATGGTGAAGGTTTCGGTATTTATGGTCAAATAATTGTAAAAGATTATGAAGATGAAACAGCTATAGCTGAAGCCGTTTTTAATGGCTTAGAAGGTAATCTCTTAGCTAGTGGTTTCGATCTAAAAGAAGCAAGATATGTAGGATTTATGGTTATAGCTAATAGCAATGTTTGGAAGAAAATTCCTGCTGGAAGTATTAACTACGCAGCTACTATGATTAATGATGTCTTTGGTAATCCTGAAGGATCTTATAAAGGAATTTATGAGTCTGATGAAGAAGAAAATATCTTAAAAGTTTATAGCTTCGCTACAGGTTTTGGACTTCCAAAATCTAGAATAGATGGTTTACAAAAAGATGTGGCAATACAAGAAGCCGCTATAAAAACAAAAGACGAAGATAGAAAAAAGAAACTTACTTTAGATGTAGGTAAAGAAAAAACAATATCCGATGTCGAAAAAATAAAACAAAGAATTTCATCTAAAAAAATGGGATTCGGTAAACTTAATGATGTTGTCATCGATAGAAGGAAAAGATAGATTTAGAAAAACTATTAAAAAGACAACTATAAATATTCTTATAATATATAAGAATTATGGAGGAAACAATGACGGTTAAAGAAAAAGAAGAAACGGTTGAAGAAATTGTTGAAACTAAAACAAAAAAAACTTGTGTAAATAAAACTGAACTTGATAAAGTAACTAAAAATTTAACAGCTTACAAAAAAGAAGTTTTATCTGATTTAAAAGTATTTTCATCTAAATTTGATGAAAATCAAAAAAATATGCAAATGTTGTTTGCTTCATTAAATGATATAGTCAAACGTGTTGATGCTTTAGAAAAGAAAGACGTTTCTCCAAATGAAGAAACAAATTCAAAATTTGAATTAATAGATAATAAATTTGAAAGTATAGAATATGATGTTGGTGAATTAATAGATAAAGTAGATGTTATCTTTGATGGAACTGGAGATGAAAATGAAGATTTAATTTCTAGAATTGAAAAACTAGAAAGAGTTTCAGGTAGGTTACACAAAAGAAATGCTTAAGCAGTGTAACTGAATAGCATAACCTTAAGGAGGTGATGCCTAACCAAGAACCCTATTTCAAAAATAGGGTTCTTTTTTTTGTCAATATAAAATATCATAATTTAATATTAAATTATGGACATTTGTATTAAAACAAAAGGAAACAAAGCTAAAATTTTTGGAGATGTTCCTTATAATATCATTTCTAGATTAGATTATCTTCTTTCCTATAGACCTTTAGGTATCGAATTTAGCCCATCTGTTAAAAGTGGAAGATGGGATGGTAGATTTCGTATCTTAAATAAAAAATTAGAATTTCCCGTAGGATTAATAGAAAAAGTAAAAGAATTTTTTGAAGCAGAAGGTTATAATGTATCTATAGAAGATTTTAATTCTTATGTTAAATATAATGGGTTTGATATAAGAGGAAGATTAAAAGAATTAGGTAAACCTCCAAGAGATTATCAAGAAGAAGCTGTAAAAATTGCTTTAGAAAAAAAGAGAGGAATTATAAAAGTATGTACAGGTGGAGGTAAAACCTTAATCGCCGCTGTTATATCCGCTGAAGCTGGAGGAAATGTTGTAATATTAGTCATAGGTAAAGATCTGTTATATCAATTTCATAATTTTTTTGAAAATGTCTTTCAAAAAGAAATAGGTATTATCGGTGATGGCATTTGTAATATAAAAGATATAAATATAGTTTCTATCTGGAGTATAGGAGAAGTCTTTGGATTAAAAGGTAATAAGATGTTCTTAGATGATGATATACCTAAAGAGAAAAGCATCAACAAAAATTTCTTTAAAGATATTAGGGATATGATGGCTTCTGCTAATGTAATAATTATGGATGAGGTTCATGCTGCTGCAGCTCAAACTGTACAAAAAATAAGTTCTGGTATTAAAAGCCAATATTGTATAGGTATGAGTGCAAGCCCAAATAGAGGAGATGGTTTAGAAATATTAATAGAAAGCATTTTTGGTAAAATTATTGTTAATGTTACAGCTTCAGAATTAATAGCAAAGGGATTTTTGGTTAAACCTATAATAAGATTTTTACCTGTTCCTAAAATGATTGGAGCAGGTAATAATTATAGAACAATATATAAAAATTATATAGTAAACAATGAAGTTAGAAATGAAATGATAGTAAAAGGTGGTACAAAGTTAGTTGAACAAGGCTTTATTACTATGGTCTTGTTTAAAGAAATACAACATGGAAATATATTATATGATATGTTTGTTGAAAAAGGAATAGATCCTTTATTATTAAATGGAAAAATGTCTTCTAAAGTTAGAAACGAAGGCGTTGACCAAATAATAAAAGGAGAATGTAAATTAATATTAGCTTCAACTATATTTGATATAGGTATAGACTTTCCTAATTTAGGAGCTTTAGTGTTAGCTGGAGGTGGATTCAGCGGCGTCAAAACAATACAACGTGTCGGGAGATGTCTTAGAACGTTTAAAGGAAAAGAAATAGCTCCGATAATAGATTTAAATGATCAAGTCAAATACTTAAGAAATCATAGCAGAGAAAGAAGGGATATTTACATGAAAGAGCCTGGTTTTGTTGTGGAGTGGAAATGAAAAAAAGAAATTTTTGTGTTTATAAAATAACAAATAATAAGGATATGTTATGTATAATAAAATAGTAAATCTTATAATTAAAAATTTAAATAAGGATTCTTTATTAAGGAGATGTTTAATTGTTGATGTTTTATCATTTGATACAATTTCTTCTTATGAAAATTTAACTAATAATACTGCAATTTGTATGAAAAATTTTAATGAATATGAATATCAACAAGATATAAATTTTAATGTTCCTATTTTAAAATCAAAAATAAGTTATTCTAAAGAATTATTAAATAATAACAATATTGATGATTTAGTAAAAATTATTTCAAATTCATTTTTAGATATAGAAAATAAAATGTTAGAAAAGTTATTAATAGAGTCTATTAAATTAAATAATTATGATAATATTTTTGATAAATCTGAAGATGTTATTAATAAAATTAAAAATAAAATAAATATAATAGATAAAGAAGTTGATATTGAATTTTATTTTGGTAATTTAATAACACCATTAACTAAAGAAAATGTTGATTATTTATTTAATAAACTTGGAGCTTTTTCTCCATTTAGAGAAGTAACTTTTGAAAATATATTTGTCGGATTTGTTGGTAGTTTAAATATTTATAAATGTAATAATATTAAAGATATTTATGTTTTATGTTATCCTGAATATGTTGGCGTAATGCCAATAAAAAAGGATATATCATTTATAGATAAGGGAGATGAAATAGAATTTTATCATGAATTTGGAGCTGGGATTGTTTATACAAATTTAATATTTAAAATAGAAGAAAGGATAAATTTATGAGTAAAAGTTTAGAAAAGCTTTATGATAAAGTAATTAGTAAGATAAAAATTATAGATAAGACAGATCCTAATGAATGGACTATAACGGATGCGATGGTATACATTGCATATAAATATAAAGAAAAATTTGGACAAGATTTTATATTTACATATGATAATGTTCCAAGTCGATGTATAGAATATAAAATGACAAGTAGGGTATGGATGATGCTTGGTAAAGCTGGCGATGGAAAAATAATTAAAGATTATATAGATTGGTTTTATGATAATTATAGAAGTAAAAGAAAGTTTGTTTCTATAAACGCATTAGCTAAGCCTAAGCTTGTCTATGAATATAAAGATTTTAAAGATAAACCAATTACAATTAATACAACTAAAGAATTAGACGATAAAATTCAAAACATATTACAGCAATATGAGGAGACTTCGTATATAGTGACATATGGAGATCTTTATTTCTTTGTTGAAAGTTTAAAGAATAACAATGATTTTAAATTTGATTTAGTAAAGAATGATATGATAAAAGCTGGATTTGATTTTGAAATATTAAATAAAGTAATATGAAAGGAACATTAGTAACATTATATTTAAAGGAAGGATATTCTTTTAGTGGCTCTCTTATAGAGATGTCCAAAGAGAAAGGTTTTTTAATAAAAACATTAAGTGGAGAAAGAATTATAATTCCTGATTTTTCTAATGTTATAGCTATAAAGTATTCTTTGAATAAAAAAGAAGAACCTATAATAGATAAAGATGTTGATAAGAATAAAGAGATTGAGCATAAACCTGGAGATTTAGAAAGTCTTACAACATTAAGAAAAATGAAGAATGAAGAAGAAATTAATAAGATAAGAATAAATTTACTTAAAGCAACTACAACACAAGAACCGGTACAATATGGAACCTACTTATCGGCATTGCGAGCAATTAAGAACGATACCTAAAAACAAAATACAATTATATAAACAAGATATAATAAATTCTTGTGAGAATTGTTTAAAGGTTAATAAAATTAGTTGCGATAAATGTATTTTAAAATCTATACTTATAGATAGATATTCTGATGCAAATATTCCTTTAGATTTTGTAAATAAAAGTATAGAAGATTTTGTTGGAGATAAAAAGATAAAAACTCTTTATGAAGATATAACAAAAGATATAGTAAAATCTTATAAAGTAGGTAAATCTATTTGTCTTAAAGGTTCTCATGGTGTTGGTAAAACTTTTATATCTTGTTTGATTCTTAAAAAATGTGTAGAAAAAGGAATGAAAGGACTTTATAGTACTTTAGGAGATATAGTTAGTGTTATTATCTATGGAGATATAAAGACAAAATTTGAAGCATCAAGAGAACTTAAAATGATTGATTGGTTAGTTATAGATGAATTTGATTCTAGATTCATGGGATCAGATGTGTCTGCTGAATTATTCGGTAGAATTTTAGAATCCATAATACGAATAAGATTTCAAAATTCTTTACCAACATTTTTGATAACTAATAATCCAGATCCAACAAAGAGTTTAGGAGACCAACTCGGAGCTTCAATTGGTAGTTTAATGAAAGGTTATGTTTGGGAAATACCTGTAATTGGTGCTGACTATAGAAAAATAAATAAGGCAACATGGCAGAAATAGATAAAAAAATAATTAATATATTAATTAATAATAAAAAAGAATTAAATGATTTTGCTGTTGTTGGTGGAGAATATATATTTTCTTCTCAATATAGACGCTTTGTTAAAAATTTATTATTATATACTAAATCTTATAATTCGCCTCCAACATTAGATACTTTTTTACTTTTTGTTGGTAAGAATAAAATTCTTAAAGAGAATATTTCAAATCTATGGGTAGATATAGAAGAAGCTAAAACTGATAAAAGAGAATTTAGCTTTCTATTAGAAAAAATAAAAAAAAGATATAATAAAGAAATAATACAAAATGTAAAAGATAGAATTTCTGATGATTTTGATATAGATGAAACTAATAATTTATTAATTAAAGCAACAAATGAAATAACAAATCTTGATGAGAGAAAGATATATAAAGAAATTATTTTAAAAAATTCTGTAGAGGATTGGCTTTCAAATTTTAGAATGAAGGCTGAAAATAAAGAACTTGCTAAAGGTGTAATGACAGGTTTCAAAACTATAGATTATTATTTGAATGGATTAAAACCTGGAGAGTTATTTATTTATGGTGCAGATTCTGGTGCAGGTAAATCAATATTTTTAATAAATTTAGCTACAAATTGCTTTCTTGGTGAAAACATTTTACCAAATTCTAAAGAAGAAGCAATAAACAATAAATGGAAAAAAACAAAAAACGTTTTATTTGTTTCTATAGAAATGGGAGCTACAGAAATACAAAATAGAATTTTATCTTGTATGTGTGATGTTAATAGTCTTGATTTAGATAAAGCTATTATAAACTCTGAAGACGCTGAAAAATTAAAAAAAGCTTTGTTGTATTGGGAGTATAGTGATGCAAATCTAAAAATCATAGATGCTGCAAGAGGTGTTAAAACTTCTACAATACAAGAGTTTTATGATAATTGCTGCTTAGAATTTAAACCGGATTTAATTGTAGTAGATTACTTGGGTATAATGGCAAGTGATTCAAATGATAAAGCCGACTGGGAGCGTTTAAAAGACGTGGCAGAATCTCTTCATGAATTTGCAAGAATAAATAATGTCCCTGTTGTAAGTGCTGTTCAGCTTAAAGTAAAGAAACCTGGTGAAGGTGAAATAAGTTTAAGTGCTATCGGTAGATCAAGCATGATAGCACATAACTGTAATTTTGTTTGTATTGCTGAAGGAAGAGAGGATGAACATAATAGAATTGATTTAAAATTACATTTTATAAAAAACAGAAGAGGACCTTTATTCTCTTTTAGTGCAAAAAAATGTTTTCAATTTAGTAAAATAATAGATGAAGGATATGCTCTTAAAGAAGATAAAACAAGTTTAACAAACGAAGATTTAACTGAGGCAATGAGTTTATTGTTAGAAAAATGAAAACCAAAAAATGTAATATCTGTTTTAAAATAAAAAATATAAATCAATTTTATAAACATAAAGGAAAATGTAAAGAATGTATATCTTTATATAATAAAAATCATTATAAAAAATATTATATTAAAAATAGAGATAAAATAATTGAAAATAAAAGAGAATATTATAAAAAAAATAAAGAAGAAATATCGAAAAAAGATAAAATTCGTTATTATAAAAATATAGATTATAAAAAAAAATATAATAAGAGTTATTATAAAAAAAATAAAAACAAAATAAAACAAAATATTTGTAATAATAATTATAATATTAACAAAAAACGTAAAGAGTATATTAAAAATAATATAGAAGAATATTTGTTATATGTAGCAAAAAATAGAGCTAAAAGAAACGAAATTGGTTTCAATTTAATATCTGAAGATGTAAAATTACCAAATGATAATGTTTGTCCATTACTTAATATAAAAATGAAAGTAAATAATGGATGTGCAAAATATAATTCTTTCACATTAGACAAGTTAGATCCTTTTGGTTCTTATAGCAAAAATAATATTTTAGTTATTTCAAGAAAAGCTAATGCTTCTAAAAGTAATTCTACAATAGAAGAATATGAAACTTTGGTAAATAATCTTGAAAATATATTAAATGGAAATATTAAAATAGAAATTGGTGGTGAACTTGATAAGTTTATTTTAAAAACAAAATTATCTGCTGCAAAACGTAGAGCTAATAAAAAAAATTTGTTTTTTTATATAACTAAAGATTATATTAAAAGTATATTTCCTAAAGATAGAAAATGTCCTTTACTTAGAATAGAAATGGTTTCAAATAAAAATATAGCAAAAGACAATTCTATTTCTTTAGATAGAATTATCCCAAGTCTTGGATATATTAAAAATAATGTTATATGGATATCTTATAGGGCAAATAGAATTAAAAATAATTTAACTTTAGATGAGATGAAATTATTATTAAAAAACTGGAAAAGAATATTAGAAGAGAGATTTTAATAATGAATAAAAAATGTATGACTTGTGTTTTCTTTTTTGCATCAAAAAAACCATTTGTTAGTGATAAACAAGGGAATTGTGTTCGTTGTAAAAAATGTTATCCTAAATTTTGTTTTTGTTTATCAAAAGAAGTTAAACCAACAAATTCTTGCAGACATTGGAAAGAACGTTCTGATGCAAAAGATATAACTTTAGAAAAATTACCTGTAAATCATGAAATGAAAAATGATGGAATAAAATTTATAAGTTAAAAAGGTAAAAATGGATTTAAATAAATACGCAGAATATGTTTATAACGTTGCAAAAAACAAAGGTTTTCATAAAAATGATATTTTTGGAAATTTTGTAGCCAATATACATGGGGAATGTTCGGAGCTTTGGGAAGCATATAGAAAAGATAAGTTAAATGAATTATGTGATAAATATGAATTAATGAGACAACATAATATAGAACCATTAACATGTATTGAAGAGGAACTTGCGGATATAATAATAAGAAGTTTAGATATAGCACATACATATAATATAGATATAGAAAAGGCTATTAAAAATAAAATGAAATATAATGAGACTAGAGAATATAGACATGGAAATAAATTAGCATAAGGAGTTTATTATGGTTGATAACGGATCTCGTTGGTTTATAATTTATCCAATTAAAAACGAAATAAGAACCCAATTTTTCACACATGGTAATGATACTACAAATTATGTTTGGAATGAATATTACAATTGTTTTAAAAAAAATGAATTTGCTTTTAAAACTTTAGAAGAAGCTAAAGAAGGATTAATAAAAAAGAAGAAACAATTATATATTCATAATGTTAATCAAATGTTGATTTCTAAAAAAGAATTAGAAGATGCTTTTAATGGAAATATTAAGATTTTTGGGAATATAGATTAAAAATAAGGAGAGTAAAATGCCGTCATACGAACATGTTTGTTTAAACGAGGATTGTAATTATGAATGGGAGGATGAATATTCTATTAAGGATGATCCGCCAAAAATTTGTCCTAAGTGTAAAAAAGAAACTGCGAAAAGATTAATATCTGGTGGAAGTGGAAAAGGTAAGGTAGAATTAACTGGAAATGAATTAAAAGAAAAATTAGCAAATGATGTTAAAGATATTAAAAAACGATTATCGACAGATGAAAAATTTGCAGCTAATTTTTATGGAGAAGGTAAATTCCAAGAAAATAAAACTCATAATGAAAAAGTAAAAAGAGAAACAAATTATATGAAAAAACAATTTAGGAGAGTAAAATGAGAGAAAGACCTGTGATTGGTTTGGATGTTGATGGAGTTGTGGCAAATATAAGTCAAACTATAATGTCAATATATAATTATCAAAGTATTTGTGTGGGAGCCCCACCTTTTGTTAAAAATGACACCTATACTGTAGATGATATTGTAGATTATAATATAGAAAATCTTATTGGAGAAAATTGTTTTATAGAAGTTATGAAAATTATGGAAAATAAAAAAGCTTGTATGCGATTGCCTATATATAAAGGAGCTCAAAGTTTATTTGCTAAATTAAATGAAATAGGAGATGTAGTTTTTGTAACTAAGCCTTATATAAAATATAAAGATTGGTACACAGAAAGAAATTTTTGGATAAAGAAAAATTTTGGTGTAGATCCAGATAGAATTATTTATACATCAAAAAAATATTTAATAGATGCTGATATTCTTATAGATGATTCTATATCTGTTTTACAAGAATGGCTTACCTTTACAAATAAGCCAGCAATTAAAGTAAATAGATCTTATAATATGGATCTTAAAGAAGATAGAATTATTTGTGCAAGTTCTTTTGAAGATGTTTTAGAAAATGTTCAAAACATAGTAAATAAAAAAAATATATCTATCAAATAGAAATAGAAAAAAATTATTATGTAATATATGGGAAGATATTAAAAAATAGATAATTAAAATTTTATATGCCAAATAAAATTTGTATTAAATGTAATCTAAATGATGATGAATCTTTTTTCATTAAAGATAAAAATATATGTAAAAAATGTATAAAAAACAAAAAGCATGAATACTATTTAAAAAATAGAAATAAAATAATTGAAAAAAATAAAAAATATAACGAAGAAAATAAAGATGTTATAAAAGTTCGTAAAAAAAAATATTATAATTCTAATAAAAAAAACATCCTTAAAGAAAGTAAAAAATATCGTATTGAAAATAAAGATAAAATAAAAGAACGTAGAAAAATATATTATAATAAAAATAAAAAAATTATAAATAATATAAATGATAAATATAAAAAAGATAACAAGTTAACTATTTCAATTAAAAATAGAAATTATCGTATTACTAATATAGAAAAAGTTTTATTCAATAAAGCTAAAGATAGAGCTAAAAGAAAAAGCATATTGTTCGATATCACTTTGGATGATATTAAAAATATAATGCCAAAAGATAATATTTGTCCGTTTTTAGGAATTAAAATGTGCGTATCCTTAGGTTCCGGTCCTTCTAATAATTCTTTTTCATTAGATAGAATAAATTCTAATAAAGGATATACAAAAGAAAATATACAAATCATATCTAATAAAGCAAATACATCTAAAAATAATATAACTCTAAATCAATATAAAATTATAGTTAATAATTTGGAAAGAATAATTAAATTTGGTATATCATATAATTATGAGTATGATGGAGACTTGAAAAGCAATTTTAATAATGCTAGGAAGCGTGTAAGAAAATATAATATTCCTTTTGACATAACTTATGAAGATGTTAAGAAAGTTTATCCTATAGGCAATATATGTCCATTATTAGGTGTTGAATTGATAAAGGGAAAAAAGATTTTCTGTGATCAATCTCCAACTTTAGATAGAATTTTTCCAAGTTTAGGATATGTTGTAGGTAATATTATGATAATTTCTTTTAAAGCGAATTTAGTTAAAAATAATTTAAGTTTAGAAGAGATGAAAAAAATTTTAAAAAAATGGATGGTGATAAATGGTAAGTGAACAAATGGTAATTAATCATAAAATTCTTTGTGATTTAATTGAATTAAGAAATAAAAAAGAATTAACTAATAAAAAATCGGATCATAGAAAATATAATATAGCTTTTAATAAAGCTATGTCTAGATTCGGTTATATCGTTGACATTCATTCTTTTAAATATAAAAGTTTTCCAAACTACCAAGATATTATCCAAGAAGGTAAGATAGGATTGGCTTTTGCTTTAGAAAAATTTAATCCGGAGAGAAGTAAGAATTTTTTTAGAATTGCTAATTGGTATTGTAAAACAAGAATAAAAAGATCCGCTAATAAACATTGTGTAGTAAATACTTCTTTAAATTCTACAGAAAGAGCAACTATAAATAGAATACAAGATTTAAATTTGGTTATAACAAGCAAAGAAAATCCATTAAAATCTTTTGAAAAAGAAGATTTGTTTCTTAAATTAAGAAAAGCTGTAAAATCATTAAAAAATCCTCATAGAACAATCGTTTGTTTGTATTACGGAATAAATTTAGAAGAAGTAGATTGTTTAGATAAATTTATGACAATACATAAGATATCAAGAATATTAAAAATAGAGAAAGAAGATATAGAATTGATGCTTAATGAAGCTCATAGTACCTTAGCTAAAGATAATCAATTATTATCTCTTTTAAGTGATAATGTTTGATAAATTAAAAAGAAACGAATATATTGACAAAGCTATGCAAATTCATGGAAATAGATATGATTATTCAAAAGTAGATTATAAAAATACAAGAGTTAAGATAATAATTATATGTTCTAAACATGGAGAATTTTTGCAACGCCCAGATATACATTTGTCAAAGCATGGTTGCCCTCGTTGTGCAGGAAATTTAAAATATAGTAATGAAGAATATATAAAAAAAGCAAAAGAAATACATGGAAATAAATATGATTATTCAAAAGTAGATTATAAAAATAACAAATGTAAAATAATTATAATTTGTCCTAAACATGGTGAATTTTTACAATGTGCAAGTTCACATTTAGAAAAAAAAGGTTGTATAGACTGTCTTAAATTAGATTTTTTAGATTTTTTAAATGAATCTAAAAAATATCATGGAGATAAATATAATTATTCAAAAGTTAAATATAATTCTCGTTGTGATAAAATAATCATCATTTGTCCTAGACATGGAGAATTTAAACAAATAGCATATACTCATATGAGAGGACATGGATGTTCTAAATGTTCTCGCGGTTTTAATTCTAATAAAGAATCATTTTGGCTTGATACGTTAAATATTTCTAATAACTTTAGAAATTATATTTTAAAACATAATGATAAAAAATATATAGTTGATGGATATGATGATAGCAATAATATAATATATGAGTTTTATGGTGATTACTGGCATGGCAATCCTAAAATATATGATCCAAATATAGAGAATACATCTAATAATAAATTATTTGGTGATTTATACAAAATTACTATTAATAGAGAAAAAGAATTAAAAAGTTTTGGATATAAGGTTGTTAGTATTTGGGAAGCTGATTTTGATAAAAAAATTAATTACAAAAGGAAAATACATGGACATTAATAATAAATTTAAGACATTAGAAAATTATTATGAAGATGATAATATGGCTATAGATGTGTTAAAAAATAAATATTTAGCACCAAACGAATCTAATCTTATTGATATGTGGAGTCGTTTAGCTAAAGGTGTTGCAGAAACAGAAACAAATAAAGATGAATGGTTTGATAAGTTCTTTAATTTATTATTAGATTTTAAATTTGTTCCCGGTGGAAGAATAATGTATGCACTCGGTAGAAAAGATATTAAAGCAAGTTTATCTAATTGTTATGTTGTACCTATTAAAGAAGATTCTTTACAGAAAATATATGAATCTGTAGAAGAAAGTGCTTTGACATATAAACAAGGTGGAGGTGTAGGTAATGATTTATCCGTTCTTAGACCAAAAGGAGCTGCTGTTAAAGGAACTGGTGGAACATCTTGTGGTGCTGTTGGTTTTATGGAATTATTTTCTACTAGTACTAAAACTGTAAAACAAAGAAAACGTAGAGGGGCTAATATGCAAACTTTATTAGTTTCTCATCCTGACATATTTGAGTTTGTAAAAATTAAAAACGATGCAAAAGAAATTACAAAAACATTGCAAAAATTATTAGTTTCTTTACCTAAGTATTCTAAAGAATTTAACGATTTATATGAATATGTCGAATCAAGAAGAAGTGTGTCTGATTCTAACATTAGTGTTAAGCTTACAGATAAATTTATGAAAGCTGTAGAAGATAATACTTCTTTTGATCTTGAATGGAATGGAGAAATTTATAATACAATAAACGCTAAAGAATTGTGGGATATCATTATATATAATGCATGGGAATCTGCTGAGCCTGGTATTTTATTTTGGGATAGAATTGTAGAAAATAATAATTTAGAATATTATAACCCTGTAGTGTCAACAAACCCATGTGCAGAATTACCTTTAGGAAATTATGGAAATTGTCTTTTAGGGCATATGAATTTGGATCGTTATACAAAAGAAGATGATGGAATTTATAAGTTTGATTATGAATCTTTTAAAGCTGATATTAAAATAGCTGTAAGATTTTTAGATAATGTTGTTACAGTAAATGATGGAAATCATCCATTAAAAGAACAAAATGAAATTGCTTTAAATGAAAGAAGAATAGGTTTAGGTATAACTGGATTAGGAGACGCTTTAATAAAAATGGGTTTAAAGTATGGTTCAGATGAATCAATTCCTTTTATAGAACATGTCATGTCAACTTTTAGAAATTGTGCTTATTCTGCAAGTTGTGATCTTGCCGAAGAAAAAGGAAGTTTTCCCGTTTATAATGAGGAAGGATTTTTTAAAAGTTTATTTGCTCAAAATTTACCTAGCGATATTAAAAATAGAATAAAAGAAAACGGTATAAGAAATGGTATGTTGTTAACTTGTGCTCCTGTAGGAACAGGTTCTATTGTCGCTATGGTTAGTAGCGGAATTGAACCCGTATTTAGAAAAGAATATATTAGACGCGTTCGTAATAGCGAAGATGAATATATTGAATATAAAGTCTATCATCCTCTTATTAATAAATTGTTTGATGATACAGATAATATTCCAGATTATGTTGTAGATTCTACAGATATAAGTCCAAAGAATAGAATAAAAGTTCAAGCGACTATACAAAAATATATAGATAATTCTATTAGTTCTACAGTTAATTTACCTAAAGAAGCTACAGTAAAAGATGTCGCCGATGTTTATGTTTATGCTTGGAAAATGGGTTGCAAAGGCGTTACAGTATATAGAGAAGGATCTCGTAGAGGTATTTTAATCTCTAATGATAATATAGTTAATAAAGAAGAAAAAACAAATGCTTTAAAAAGACCATTAAAACTTCAAGGAGAAACCTATAAGAAAAAAATAGATTTAAATGGTTCAGATCCTTATAATTGTTATATCACAGTTAATTTACATCCAGAAACAAAAAATCCATATGAATTATTAATTTCAGAGCCAGCTATAGAAAAGGATATGAGGGATGTTATGATGTTAGAATTTACAACGAGAGTAACTTCTTTAATGTTAAGACATAATGTTCCTATAGAATTTATAGTAGAACAATTTAGTAAAGTTAATGGAGTTTATCTTTATTCTTTACCTCTACAAATTTCTAATGTTCTAAAAAATTACCTCAAAAATGAGGAAAATAAAGAATGCTTTGAACAATGCCCCCAATGCGGACAAAATACATTAAAAAATGAAGGAGGTTGTTGTAATTGCATTAATGAAGATTGCTTGTATTCAAAATGCGAAGGCTAACTTTGGAAATAAAAAAAAGATATAGAAATAAAAATAAAGATAAAATAAAAAAATATCGTGAAAATAATAAAGAAAAAATATATGCCGTAAATAAAGAATGGAAAAAAAATAACAAAGAAAAAGTAAAAGAAATAAAAAAAAGATATAGAGATAAAAACAAAAATGAAATATCCAATAAAACAAAAATTTATTATAAAGAAAATTATATAAAATGTATACTTAATAATATAAAATATAGATGTAAAAGAAAGGGCATATTTTTTAATTTAATTGAAGAAGATATAATTATACCTAAAAATAATATATGCCCTTATCTTAATCTTAAAATGAAAATAAATGAAAATAAATTAAATTATAATTCTTTTACTATAGATAGAATCAATCCTTTAGAAGGCTATACTAAAAACAATATATTAATAGTTTCGTATAAAGCAAATGCTTCTAAAAATAATGCAACAATTGAAGAATATGAACTTATAGTTAATAACTTACAAAAAATAATAAATAAAGAATATGCTTTTGAAGGAAATAGTTATATAGATTATCAAATTATAAGATGTAAAATTAATAAGTTGAAAACAAAAGCTAAAAATAAAAATATACCATTCGATATAACTAAAGAATATTTACAATCAATTTATCCTAAAAATAGTACTTGTCCTTTATTAAAAATACCTATGTTATTTAATAAAGATCGTCCAAAATTTAATTCTTCTTCTTTAGATAGAATAATTCCAAAGTTAGGATATATTAAATGTAATGTAATTTGGATATCTTATAAAGCAAATACTATAAAAAACAATTTAACTTTAGACGAAATGAAAATTCTTTTAAATAATTGGAAAAATATTTTGAATGCTAGACAACTAAAAGAAAGACATTAATAGTGTATGAAAGATAATGACAACAATTTTAGTAAATCAACAAGACGCTTCAGAAGTGGAGAATGAAGAAAAAGTCAAATGGGCTTTTGAACTTCTTAAAACTATGGGTTTGCCCGTTGAGGAATGGGTAGGAGAACCCACTATGGATAAATTGCGTAAAATAAGATCCACTTTGAAAAGAAAAGATATAGATGTTATTGATGATACTAATGGTGGAATAGAAATATACTATAAAGGAACTTTAATAGGAGAATGGCGAAAACCAAGATATGTTCTTAGAGAAGATCCTAATGAGATAAATATGTATTATAGATATTATCTAGAAATGCATATAGATAGTAAGACCTATTTAGATCAATATATGGAAGATTAATAAAAAAAGGAGAAATAGTGCGTAAATATTACATATTGGATACTTCTACAATAATTTATGATCCTGAATGTTTTAAAGTGTTTCGCGGAAATAATGTTATAATACCAATCGTGGTATTGGAGGAATTAGATAAAATAAAAACAAGAACTAATTTTGCCGGAGCTAATTCAAGAAAAGCAATACGTATTATAGATAACTATTTTAAAGAATGTCCCACACCAAAAAAAGGTGTTGATATAGAAAATAATGTTGTTCTTTTTATAGATGTCTCTATGGAAAATGATGAAAGGTTTACTAGAAATGAAAATGATGATAGAATTATCTCTTGTGCAGCAAGATATAGAGATAGTATCTTAGTAAGTAAAGATATAGCTATGAGATTAAGAGCTAAATCCTTTGAAATAAATTCTCAAGATTATATTAATGATAAAATAATTCTAGAAGCTAACGATATGTATACAGGATATAGAGATATAGAATTAACCGAATATTATGAAGGCTTTACCGATTTGGGTTTAGATGATTGTACAGGAACTGTATTTGAAAGTTTATTTCCTAATGAGTGCGTTCAAGTAACTTCTAATGGAACTAAACGAATTTATAGAAAAAATTCCGATGGAGAACTTAAACCTATAATTCAAAAGAAAAAAGATATATTTAAAATCAAATCTAAAAATAAAGAACAAGCCTATGCTTTAGATTTATTATTAGATAAAAATGTTCCTTTGGTTAGTTTGGTGGGTCGTTCAGGTTCCGGAAAAACATTGTTAAGTGTAGCCGCCGCTCTAGAAATGGTTCTAGAAGATAATGCTTATGATAGAATTGAAATATATAGACCAATAGTTTCTGTTGGACATGAGTTAGGTCATTTACCTGGAGCGTTAAATGAAAAACTCGATCCTTGGTATGGTGCTATAAAAAACGCATTAGAATTTGTAATGCCTAAAAATGTAGGTTTAGAAGAATTTATGTATCTAAATAAAAACAAAATAAGATTTGAAGCTATAAGCTATATACGCGGTAAATCTCTAAATAATACTATCATATTAATTGATGAAGCCCAGAACTTAACTAAACAAGAATTAAAAGCTATTATTACTAGATCTGGATATAACAGTAAGGTGATTTTGAACGGAGATATTTATCAGTCGGATAATATCTATATGGATGCTTTATCTAATGGTTTATCTTATGTTGTTGAAAAATTTAAAACATCTAAATTATCTGGACATGTGTTACTAATGAAAGGAGAAAGAAGTAGCCTCGCTACAGAAGCTTCGATGATTCTGTAAACTTTTTAATGAAAAGACTCGATTATACAATAGAAGATATTAAAAAATATTGCTTTTCTAAAGGTGGAGAATGTTTAGAAGAGCAATATAAAGGTAATAGATATAAGTATAAATGTATCTGTGATCAAAAGCATATCTTTTTTTTAAATTGGTATACAGCAACAAGAATTAGTTCTTGGTGCCCAATTTGTAAACGTGTTATGCTAATTGCTGATGATGAAATAAAAAAAATACATAATTATTGTAGAAGCAAGAATGGTAGCTGTTTAGAGGAAGAATATAAGGGCACCAATAAAAGATATAAGACAATATGCGCTAAGGGGCATATCTTTTATTTAAAATGGAGTATAGCTAAAGGAAATGGAACTACATGGTGTTCTGTTTGTGCTGGAAGAGTAAGTCCTAAAGAAGGAATAGCTGATATTAATAAATTTTGCAAATCAAAAAAAGGATATTGTTTAGATCAAGAATATAAAGGAACTCATCATAAGTATAATTGTATTTGTCATTTAGGGCATGAATTTAAGATTTTTTGGAAAGATTCTAAAAAAAAAGAAACATGGTGTCCTTGGTGTTATACTTATTTTGTTATAAGTATATAAAAATATATAAATTTATATCAATATTTATATATTACATTATGAAACTTAGTGTATGGGCTAAAAAACAAGGAATAACATATACAACAGCATATAGTTGGTTTAAAGCTGGAAGAATTCCGAATGCAAAACAATATGATAATGGAACAATTATAATAGAAGAAAAAATAAAAAATAGACAAGAAAAAAATATTATTTATTGTAGAGTATCTAATCAATCAAGAAAAAAAGAATTAGAATATCAAGTTGAAAGATGTGAAACTTTTGCTTTAGCAAAAGGTATTATAATTCATAAAGTTTATAAAGAAATTGCTTCTGGTATGAATGATAAAAGGAAACAATTCCTAAAAATGTTAGATGAAAATCCTACTTTAATTATAGTAGAAAATAAAGATAGGTTGACAAGATTCGGTTTTAATTATTTAAAATATTTATTATTTAAATTGAATTGTGAAATCATTGTAATAAATGAAAGTAAAGAAGATGAAGAAGATTTGATAAAAGATATGATTTCAATCATAACATCTTTTTGTTGTAGATTATATGGCTTAAGAAGAGGTCAAAATAAAATTAATAAGATTAAACAAATTATAAATGATAAAATATAATAAAAACATAAAATCATCTAAATTAAATATTACTTTTGCAAATACTTTCAAAAAAGATAAATTATATTTTTTTATTGAAGAATATAGAAAAGCTGTTAGATTTTATGTTGATTATTTATTTTATAACAAAATATCCTATAAAATAAATGATAAAATTATAGAATTTTGTATAAAAGAAGATAAATTAAATTGCCCTTCTTTTCTATCTACTAAAGATATAAAATTTGATTCTCCTCTTTCTCAAAGAGCTATCAAATGTGCAGTGACTCAAAGTTGTGGTATTATAAAGAAAGAAATAAAAGAAAGACAAAAATATTTATATATTAGAGATAAATTACAAAAGAACAAAAAAAGAACAAGAAATATAACAAAAAAATTTAATAATACAATTATAAAATATCCTAAATTAAACAATGTTAATCCTGAATTAAATTCTATATGTTGTGAATATATAGAAAATGAAAATTTAAAAATGTTTGATGGTATTTTTATTTTAAAAAGTATTGGTAAAAAATTTGGTAAAATAATAATACCTATAAAACAAACTAAACATTCTAAAAAATTAGAAAAGAAAGGTAAGTTGATGAATTCTTTTCTTGTTTCAAAGAAAGGAATTCACTTTAGATATGAAGTAGATATACCTGAATTGAAAAGTAAAGGAAAAATTGTTGGAGCAGATCAAGGTATAAAAACTTGTTTGACTTTATCTGACAAACAAATTACAAAAGTAAATAAACATAATCAAGATTTAGATTTTATAATTAAAAAATTATGTAGAAAGAAGAAAGGTTCTAAAGGTTTTAATCGAGCAAAAGAACATAAGAAAAATTATATAAATTGGAGTATTAATCAATTAGATTTTTTAGATATTAAAGAATTAAGATTAGAAAAGATTACAAATTTTAGATATAAGAAAAATATTGGAAAATATTTAAATAACTTTGGAGAGTCTTTGATTAGAGAAAAAATTATTGACAAATGTTTACAAAACGGAGTCCGTTTTGTAGAACAAGAATCTTCGTATAGAAGTATACGTTGTTCAAAATGTGGTTATTCAAATCGTAAGAATAGGAATGGAAAATTGTTTAGTTGTAAACACTGTACTTTCACTACAGATGCGGATTATAATGCAAGTTGTAATCATGAACAAGATTTACCATCTGCAAAATTTTTACGATTTCTTGTAAATAAGCCAAAAGAATTTTTTTGGAAAGAGGAAGGTTTTTTTGATTTACAGGGTTGGGAGTTTACAGTCACCAATGAAGAAAAAGATAAAAATATATAGATTTTTATATATAAAATCTAACTGTTATAATAAAAGAGATCCTGAAAATCAACTTGAAAGATTACGTAAATATTGTAAAAGCAAAAATGGTAAATTGTTAAGTGATAACTATATTGGTTCATTAAATAAATATAAATGTGAATGTAAATTAAAACATGTTTTTGAGACAACTTTTAATCATTTATTAGATAGTAAATCTTGGTGCCCAATTTGCGCTCAAGATAATAATCTTGTTGGAGAAGAATTAACTAGAACTATTTTTGAATCTATATTTAATAAGGAATTTGTAAAAATATTTCATGAAAAATTAATAAATCCTGAAACTAATAGAAAATTGCAATTGGATGGTTTTAATAAAGAATTGAATCTTGCTTTTGAATATCAAGGATATCAACATTTTATATTTCCAAATCATTTTCATAAAACAAAAGATAGATTTTTAAATAGAATTAAAGTAGATAAAATTAAAAGAAAATTGTGCCAAGATAATAATATTGTTTTAATTGAAGTTATTGGTTACCAAGGTGAGAGAGTAGAAGAGAGTAAATTAAAAGAACAAATATTTAACAAATTAAAAGAAAGAGGATTAATATGACATCGATATTAAAAGAAGAAATTCAAGAATTAGATAATTTTGAAAAAAATATATCTATAGCTCAATTAAATGTAAATAATGCAAATTTATTTTTAGAATTAGAGAGATCTAGATTTGAAAATTTCAAACTTTCATTATTTAGAAAATACAAGATTGAAGATGATATGTATATAGATAAAAAAGATAGAAAATTTAAACCTATTTCTGAAATAAAAGAATAATGGATAATTTTGGGTTTTTTACAATTAAAGATAATGAATGGTTAGAGAATCAGAGACATGCGGGTAAAGTTTTAGCAAATGCATTATCTTTAGTTGAAGAAAATATTAAAGAGGGAATTTCTACTCTTTATATAAACAATCTTTGTGAGGAATTTATTCTTTCTAATGAGGGATGTATACCTACTTTTAAAGGATATATTGGTTTTCCAGCTGCGTCTTGTATTAGTGTAAATGAAGAAGTTGTTCATGGTATACCTAAAGAAGATAAGATTTTAAAGGTGGGAGATATAGTAAAGATAGATTGTGGAGTTACATATAAAGGAGCTATAGCTGATAGTGCTATTTGTGTTGTTGTTGAAGAATATTTAAATTTTAGGGATAAAGATTTAGTAGAGTGTTGTGTTAATTGTTTAAGCAGTGTAATAAAATTAATTGAAAGAAAAATAGGAATAATAAGGGTAGGAGACGTAGGATATTTTATAAAGAAGGAAGCTGCTAAGATAGGAGCTAATTCTATAAAAGAACTTACTGGACATGGTTTAGAGTTAAATAAGCCTCATTGGTATCCTCAAATATTTAATGTTGGAGATAGGAATAATGGTATAGTTTTAGTACCAAACATGACAATATGTATAGAGCCTATATTTGTATATGGAAGTTTGGATATTTTTGTAAAAGAAGATAAATTTACTATAGCTGCAAATTCTATTGGAGTTCATTGTGAACATACAATTTTTATACATGAAGATAAGGTTGAAACAATTACTAAGAGAATAAATGAAAAAACTTAAAAAAATAGATAGCAAAGTAATACATACAAATCCAAGATTTGATGTTATAAAAGAAATTTATGAAAGTTTCGAAGGTGAAAGATTTCCTTATTATGTATTTAGTGAGAATAATGGTTTTGTTGTTGTTATAGGGGTAAATGATAATAAAATAATTATGACAAAACAATATAGAATTCCTGTAAAGAAATTTTCTTATGAGTTTGTAGGGGGATATATTGAGGATAATGAAAAGCCCGAAGATGCAGCTAAGAGAGAATTTTTAGAAGAGACGGGATATTCTTGTGATAATGTAGAAAAAATTGGGGAAATTAAAGCTGGAGTAAATAAATCTAACACTACGGGTTATATTTTTATAGCAAGTGGGTTTGAAAAGAAAGAAAAGCATTTAGATAAACTTGAAAATCTTATTGGATTAGAATCTAAATGGATTTCAATAGATAAAATATCTTGGGCTATAAAAAAAGGATTAATTTTTGATTCAACGACTCTTGCCGCTTGGAGTATTTATAAAACAAAATGAATATAGAAGAACAAAATTATTTAAATTTATTAAAATATGTTTTAAAAGATGGGTTTCTTAGAAAAGATAGAACCGGTGTTGGTACTTTAAGTGTTTTTGGTGCAAATTTAAAATTTTCTTTAAAAGATAAAAAAATACCATTATTAACTACAAAAAAAATGTTTATGAAAGGTATAATAGAAGAACTCTTATTTTTTATAAGAGGAGAATCTGATACAAAAAAACTTGAAAAAAAAGGTGTTAATATATGGAAGGGTAATACTTCTAGAGAATTTTTAGATAATAGAAATTTAAAACATCTTAAAGAAGGCGATATGGGTAAGATGTATGGAAAACAATGGAGGGATTGGGGAGGAGCTAATAATATAAAAGGTATAGATCAAATTAGTAATACAATCGATTTAATTAAAAAAGATCCTCATAGCAGAAGAATTATTGTAAGTGCTTTAAATGTTAGGGAATTAGATGAGATGGTATTACATCCTTGTCATCCATTCTTTCAATTTTATGTTGAGGAAGATAATTTATCTTGTATCTTTTATATGCGTAGTGTTGATTTATTTTTAGGATTTCCATTTAACATTGTAAGTTATTCTATATTAACTCATATGATAGCAGATCTTACAAATAAGAAAGCTAAAGAAGTTGTTTTTTTTGGAGGAGATTGTCATATATATTCAAACCATTTTGAACAAGTAAAAGAACAATGTAAAAGAATACCTTTTGACTTTCCAACAATAAATATAAAAAAAGAAATAAATAATATTAATGATATTGAAAATCTTAATTTTGATGATTTTGAATTATTAAACTATAAAAGTCATAAAAAAATAAAAGCACAGATGAGTATATGACTTGTGGTATATATAAAATAACGAACACAATAAATGGTAAATTTTATATAGGTTCTTCTAAAAATATAGAACATAGATGGTATATTCATAAAAGCCAATTAAAAAACGGCAAACATATTAATATCTATCTACAAAGAGCTTATAATAAATATGGATTAAATGTTTTTATTTGCGATATTATTTGTATTTGTGATGGTTATTCTAGTGATAGATTGTTAAATTTAGAACAATATTTTTTAGATAAAATTAATACAAAATCTTATAATTTATCAAAAAATGCTAAAGGCGGAGACAATATATCTTATCATCCAAATAAAGAAGACATATCTAAAAAAATCTCTAAATCTTTAAAAGAAAAATATAAATCTAAAGAATATTTGGATAATGTGAAAGAAAGAAGGGTTGGTAATAATAATCCAATGTATGGAAAAAATCATACAGAGAATTCAAAAAAGAAAATTTCTGAGAAGTTAAAAGATTATTATAAAAGTAATAAAAATTATAAAAGCGGTAAAAAATTTGAAGATGTTTTTGATAAAGATAAAGTAAAACAATTAAAAGAAAATTTATCTAATAAAGCATCTAAAAGGATTGGTAATAAAAATAGTTTTTATGGTAAAAAGCATACAAAGAAAACTAAAAAGATTATAAGTGAGAAGAGGAAAAATAAAATTAATATAAACCAATGCGTTGCGGTTATTATAGATGATAAAGAATATTATAGTCTTGCCGAAGCCTCTCGTATATTAAAAATACCTATTTCTACCATTTTGTGGAGAATTAAGTCGAAAAATATAAAATTTATAAATTATAATTACATTTGAGGTAAAATGCCAAATTTAGATATGAATGCTTATTATGATGATACTATAGATGATACTATAGATGATACTATGTCACTATCAAACACTACAACAGTAACAGCAAATACTATTAATATAAATCCTGCTACAATTAATTATGTTCCAATAACAGTAACAGCAAATACTATTAATATAAATCCTGCTACAATTAATTATGTTCCAATAACAGTATCAGATGGATATTATAACACATATTCTAACAGATATTATTATAATCCTATATATAATCCTATACCAGCAATAAGACACGTTTCTATTATAGATGGTTATTTTGGACAAATGAGTATAGATTTTGATGATATTAATATAAACCCTGTACCAAAACTTAATATTGAAAAGATAATTGAAGATGGAGGTTTATTAATTCCAAAATTTAATTATGAAGTTGAATATAAAATATTAAAAGCGATAGGATTATTTATTAAAAATAAAGTTCGTGATGATCTTTCTAAAGAAGAACTTGAAACAGTTGTAATAGAAATATCTACAGCTTTTATTCAAAAATTACAAAAAGAAAATAAACTTAGTTATAGTTTGAATACAAAAAAATTTCGTTATGTAGAATAAAGGATAACAAATATGACAAATATTAATGTAATAGTTGCTATAGAAAAAAATGGGGGAATCGGTTTTAACAACAGTATTCCTTGGAAATTAAGTGAAGATTTAAAATTATTTAAAAAACTTACTTTAAACAAATGTATTGTGATGGGAAGGAAAACTTATGAATCAATTGGAAAACCTCTTCCAAAAAGAGTCAATATAGTTTTAACAAAAAATGTTGATTTGAAATATGATAATGTTATCATTGCGAATGATGTGTCTGAAGTTTTAGACATAGTAAGAAAAAATGATAAAGAGCTTTTCGTTTGTGGTGGTTATAGTGTTTATAGATCTTTTTTACCTTTAGCTAATAAATTATACGTTACTATGGTTTCTGCTGATTGCAAATGTGATACTTATTTTATGTATAATCAAACACAACTTATGGATGGTTGTTTAGATAAGTTTGGTTTTAATAAAGTAGAAGAAATTTTTAATTATAATGCTGATCATAAAAATGATTATGATTTTGCTACTATATTGTTTGAAAGAAATGATATATAAAAGTTAGGAGATTTATGATAAAAAAATTTAATGATGGTTCTTATTTAGAACTACGTAAATCGGATAAAGAAGGAGAAGCTGTGGTTTCTCTTTGTTCTATAGATCCAAATAATCCTAATATAGTTAGCGTTACTTCGGTAATTATCTTAACAAAGGATTTAAAAGAACTAGTTGGCGAGTTAGATAAATGAAAGGTATAGTTTTAGCTGGAGGAACAGGAAGTCGTCTTTATCCGTTAACTAAAATTTTTAATAAACATTGCCTTCCTGTTGGAAAATATCCTATGATTTATCATCCATTACATACTTTAAAAACTGGAGGCATAACGGATGTTATAATTATAAGCGGTAAAGAACATATGGGAACGCTTATAAATCAATTAGGAAGCGGAAGTAATTTTGGAATGGATTTTACTTATAAAATACAAGATACAGCAAATGGTATAGCTGGAGCTTTAAAACTTTGCGAAGACTTTATAAAAAGCGATTCTTCCGATAACTTTGTCACTATTCTTGGAGATAATATATACGAAGATGAATTAGTATTCGATGGAATCGAAATGAGCGAAAATTTCGTATATTCTTCAAAAGAAAAATCTAATAAAAAAATTCCAGCATGTAAACTTTTTCTAAAAAAAGTTAAAGATCCAAATAGATTTGGAGTTGTTAAATTAAAAGATGAATATGGTAATAAAATTGTAAAAATTATAGAAAAACCAAAAACTTTTATAAGTAATCTCGCAGTTACAGGATGTTATGTTTATGATTCTAATGTTTGGACTATATTAGATAAATTAAAAGTTTCGGATAGAAATGAATTAGAAATAACGGATGTCAATAATTGGTATGTAGAAAATGGTATAGTTCTTTATAAATATTTAAAAAATAATTGGACAGATGCAGGAACTCATAAATCATTAGTTAAAGCTAATGTTCAATGTAAAGAAATAATATATCATGATTTTATTTAGAAAGGATTTTTAAAATGTATGAGTTTTTAAAAAGTAAACAACCCTCTATATTTGTTTTAGGATCAAAAGGACAATTAGGAAAAGAATTTGTAGAACATCTAAATGATATAAAATATGATTATGTTTATGATTTTAATAGTAGTCAAATAGATATAACAAATAAAAAAATAATAAAAGATACTTTATTTAAAGTAAAAAAGAATGATATTGTAATTAATTGTGCAGCTTATAATAATGTCTATGGTCCAGAACTTGATAATGAAAAAGAAACAGAAAAAATTAAATGTTTTAAAGTAAATGCTTTAGGTCCTAAATATTTAGCAAAATTTTGTAAAAAAAATAAAGCCAAGTTAGTTCATTTTAGTACAAATTATATCTTTGAAGATAGTAGCTGTACTATGAAGAAATACTCAGAATTTGATAAAGTAAAACCATATCTATTTTATGGCTTTTCAAAATTATGTGGAGAAAATTTTATAAAAGAATTAGGTAATGATAAATTTCTTATATTAAGAACCGCTTGGCTATTTAGTAAAAATGGAAGCTTAATAAAAATGATAGAAAAACATGCCGAAGAAGGTAAAGAAATTTCTATGACTTCATCTATAGGAAATCCCACTTATACTTTAGATGTAGTAAAACAAACCATGACCTTGTTAGATAATAAAATGAGCGGAATTTATCATTGCGTTAATAAAGGAACTACAACTAAGAAAAATTATATAGAAGAAATAATAAATATTTTAAAAGATAACTTTAATCAACGTTTATTTACAAATGTTAAAGTTAAAACTATATTGGGACGATCCGGTCCTTCTATGCCCTTAAGAAATTTCATGCTAAATATGGAAGGTCTAAACCAAATGAGAGATTGGAAAGAAGCTCTATACGATTGCTTCAAAATAGAAAAATGAAAAGAAATTTATTAATTACAGGCGGCTTAGGCTTTATTGGTTCAAATTTTATAAACCAATACTATAAAACTTATCAACAAAAAGATTTTTGTATCATAAACCTTGATAAAAAAACATACGCCGCGGATATAAAAAATACCGAAGAATTCAAAAATAATAAAAACTATAATCTTATCATAGGTGATGCTTGTAATAGAGAACTGGTTGATTATATATTCGAAAAATATTGTATTACAGACGTTGTTAACTTTTGTGCAGAAAGCCACGTCGATAATAGCATCTCTAATCCATCCATCTTCATAAAATCTAATGTTGAAAGCGTATGCTCTCTATTAGATGCAGCTAAAAAATCTTGGAAAGATGATTATAATAAACATAGATTCTTACACATAAGCACAGATGAATCTTATGGATCTCTAAATTTATCCTCAAATCACCATTGGAAAGAAGATGAACCACTAAAACCAAGATCTCCATACTCAGCTTCTAAAGCTGCAGCAGAACATCTATGTATGTCCTATTATCATACATACAACTTTCCCGTCCTAATAACAAGATCTTCAAACAATTTCGGTCCAAGACAACATAAAGAAAAATTTATTCCCGTTATAATTCAATCCCTAAAAGATAAAAAAAATATTCCTGTATATGGTAACGGAGAAAATATGAGAGATTGGATTTTTGTAGATGATAATTGTAAAGCTATAGATATAGTCCTAAATAAAGGCAAAATAGGTAACGCTTATAATATAGGCGCTAATAATGAAATGAAAAATAAAATGTTAGTCGATATGATCATAAATGCTTACTGCTTAATAAATGGTTATAATATAAATAAATATAATAAACTAATAACTTATGTCAATGATAGATTAGGTCACGATCTAAAATATTCCGTCAATATAGATAAAATAAAAAATCTAGGATGGGAAAACCCTAAAAGAAACTCTATGTATGATAATATAGTTAAAACAATCAGATGGTACACTGAAAGGTAAATAATGGATTTATTAAATGGTCTAAAAATAGGTAAATTAAATAGATTTTATGACGATAGAGGATACTTCCAAGAAGTTAATACTATCTTAGATGATTATGACTTCGTTCAAGAAAATGAATCTATGTCAAAAGAAAACGTAATAAGAGGGCTACACTTCCAATTCCCAAAACAACAAGCTAAATTTGTTAGAGTCGTAAAAGGTAAAATCTTAGACGTTTGCGTAGATCTAAGACCCAAAAGCAAAACCTTCCTCAAATATTATAAAATAATCCTCTCAAACAATGATAATAACTATATCTATATCCCCACTCACTTCGCTCATGGATTCAAATCCCTAGAAAATAATACCATAGTGTCCTATAAATGCTCAGAACTCTATCAACCAAAACAACAATATGGCATCGTATGGAATGATAAAACTATCAACGTAGATTGGGAACTAAATAATAATCCAATCCTATCCAATAAAGATGCTAACTTGCCAAACCTAAATGATGCTTTAAATATATTATATAATACTAAGGAGGAACTATGTCAAAAGTATTAGGAAAAATAACAGAAAGCGAATTACTGAAATTACAAAAATCAAAAGAAAATACTTCAATTTATCAAAATGAAAAAGAAAGAATACAAGAATTGTTTAATCTAAAATTAGAAAATATTAATTTAAAAATTAATATAGAAAATCTAATAAGAGATTATACTTTTAAAGAAATTAAAAATAAATATCCAGATAATAATTTTTCAAATATAGTTATAAATGAAAATGGCGAAATAATAGATACCTCAAAAGAAGAAGAAAATAAAAACTAATATTTGCTCATTTAGTGTATGAGAATAATAAAATTATTTGTTTTTTTATTTTGTATATCTATAATATTTTCTTGCGATCCTAAAAAAGTAAATCCTACTTTAGAAGAAATTTCATTATATGAAATAACAGAAACTCCCAGAAATTTTCCAATAGATATTTTAGTAACTAACGAGTTTAATGAAACTCAAAAAAAAGCCGTTAAAAACGCTTTAGAAGATTGGAAAAAATTTACCAATAATATAGTAACTTATAACGTTACTTATGATTGGATACCTGCCGAAAAATTTAATGAAAATATATACGAAAATAATTACCCAATAACCGTTTGGAAAAAGAAATGGAACGATCCCTCAATACTTAATCTACAAATGAAACACTCTCTTGTAGC
>Ga0307378_10002191_pt1 | contig 30503 bp, 27 predicted proteins | sample UN1MG_FD_202238 | JGI IMG/M metagenome (GOLD analysis project Ga0307378, IMG submission 202238) | Soil microbial communities from Risofladan, Vaasa, Finland - UN-1 | ecosystem: Environmental > Terrestrial > Soil > Coastal area > Acid sulfate soil | place: Finland: Risofladan, Vaasa | collected... | reverse complement strand
CAATCACAAGGTTCCGCATCTATCGTCAAACTGTCAAACATTGGGGTTAGCTACCCTGTCGACAGACTGGTGATAGCTATGAATGTCCGCTATTCACCCCCCAACTAAAGTAACAAAAGAACTATTAGAGATTCTCTCTACTAGTATTTAGAGAGGCATCGTTTGCGCACATCGTCCCCATCGAGCCCGCTACTCGCCGCACTCCAAGGTCAGGTGGCCACGCCCCCGCCGCTGTGGTTGATGCGTCAGGCTGGGCGCTATCTGCCTGAGTACCGCGAAGTCAGAAGCGGGGTGGCATCCTTCCTCGATCTTTGCCTGACGCCTAAGCTGGCGGCAGAGGTGACGCTGCAGCCCTTGCGGCGGTTCCCACTTGATGCGGCCATCGTGTTCTCCGATATCCTCATCGTGCCTTACGCCCTCGGTCAGAACGTGGTGTTCGTCGAAGGCGAAGGCCCGAAACTCGCGCCAATCCGCGACGCCGAGGCGATCGCCAGATTGGATGTGACGGGAGCGAAGAATCTGCTGGCTCCGGTCTATGAGACGGTCGAGCGGGTCACCGCCGCGTTGCCCGCGGACATTCCGTTAATTGGGTTTTGTGGCGCGCCGTGGACAGTCGCGACCTACATGGTCGAAGGCGCCGGCAGCAAGGACCAGGCGGCGGCCCGCTTGCTGGCTTATCGCGAGCCGAAGACGTTTCAGCATCTCATCGATATTTTGGTCGAAACTTCGGTTGGCTATCTGGTCGGCCAAGTGAAAGCCGGCTGCCGCGTGCTCCAGATCTTCGATAGCTGGGCCGGAAGCCTGCCGGAGGATCAGTTCGAGCGCTGGTGCATTACACCAACACGAGCGATCGTGGAGCGGGTGAAGGCGGAAGCACCTGAGATCCCCATCATCGGCTTCCCAAGGGGATCAGGACCGCTCGCGGAGCGTTACGCGGCCAAGACGGCGATAGACGCGGTCGGCTGCGATACGAGCCTACCGGTGGGCTGGATCCGCGCAGCACTGCAAACCCGCCTGCCTGTCCAAGGCAATCTCGACCCTGTGCTCCTGGCGGCGGGCGGGCCTGCGCTTGAGACCCGCGTCAAATGGATCCTGGAAACACTCGGCCAAGGGCCCTTCATCTTCAATCTGGGCCATGGCATCCTGCCTGAGACCCCCATCGAGAATGTCGAACGTCTGGTCGCGCTGGTGAAGGGCGCTACCGCCTAATCGTCGCACCCGTCCTCGTCGCACCCCTGGTATTTCCATGCTGCTCGCCTATATCAAGGCCTTCCACATCATCGCCGTGATCGCCTGGATGGCGGGGCTGCTCTATCTGCCCCGGCTGTTCGTTTACCACGCGATGAGCAAGCCGGGCTCCGAGCAGTCGGAGACCTTCAAGGTGATGGAGCGGCGTCTACTGCGCTTCATCACCACGCCGGCCATGGTAGCGACCTGGATTTTTGGCCTAATTCTGGCGTTTTCGCCGTTGATCGACTGGTCAGGGGACGGCTGGTTTCACGCCAAGCTGTTCCTCGTGGTGGTGCTGTCGGCCTATTCCGGAGCGCTCGCCAGTTGGACGCGCGATTTCGCCTTGGACCGGAACACGCGTTCGCCGCGTTTCTATCGCATCGCTAACGAGATCCCCACGGTTCTGATGATCGGCATCGTGATTTTGGTGGTCGTCCGGCCGTATTAGAGACGAGGTAAATCTGTTCCGCCCGCCGCAAGGGTCTGCTATAAGATGAGTCGCATCCAATCCGGGACGCCGTCGCGACCCGCCTTTCTCCCAAAAAAGATCGGGTCACTCGGACTGGAGCAGGCGTCGCCTATCGCCATCCCGCCGAGGCCTATCCTTCCCCTTCCGACGATACCGCGCATCTAAGCGCGAGATTCGAAACACCGTCATTCCATTCACCCCCCCCTTCTGTTCTCTTTGGAGTAGCAGCGCATGCAAGAAATGAAGCTGCAGGATTTGAAGACCAAATCGCCGACGGAGCTGTTGAGCTTCGCCGAGGAGGTCGAAGTTGAGAACGCGAGCGCCATGCGCAAGCAGGAGCTCATGTTCGCAATCCTGAAACAACTCGCCGCCCGCGAGGTGGACATCACCGGCACGGGCGTGGTCGAGGTGCTGCAAGACGGCTTTGCCTTCTTGCGCTCACCCGACTCAAACTATCTCGCCGGTCCCGACGACATCTACGTCTCACCGTCGCAGATCCGCCGCTTTGGTCTGCGCACCGGCGATACCGTCGAAGGCCAGATTCGCGGCCCGAAAGACGGCGAGCGCTATTTCGCGCTTCTCAAGGTCAACACCATCAATTTCGAGGAGCCGGAGAAGCAGCGCCACAAGATCCATTTCGACAATTTGACGCCGCTCTATCCCGACGAGTGGCTCGAGATGGAGACCGAGGATCCCACCAGGAAAGACCACACCGGCCGGGTCGTCGACATCGTGGCGCCGATCGGCAAGGGCCAGCGCGGTCTGATCGTGGCGCAGCCGCGCACCGGTAAGACCGTGATCCTGCAGAACATCGCCCACGCGGTCACGGCCAATCATCCGGAGTGCTATTTGATCGTGCTCCTCATCGACGAGCGGCCCGAAGAGGTGACCGACATGCAGCGCTCGGTAAAAGGCGAGGTGGTGTCCTCGACCTTCGACGAGCCGGCGTCGCGCCATGTGCAAGTCGCCGAGATGGTCATCGAGAAAGCCAAGCGTCTGGTCGAGCATGGCCGCGACGTGGTGATCCTGCTGGATTCCATCACGCGCCTTGGCCGCGCCTACAACACCGTGGTGCCGTCGTCCGGCAAGGTGCTGACCGGCGGTGTGGACGCTAACGCGCTGCAGCGGCCGAAGCGCTTCTTCGGCGCCGCCCGCAATATCGAGGAAGGCGGCTCACTCACCATCATCGCCACGGCGCTGATCGACACCGGCAGCCGCATGGACGAGGTGATCTTCGAAGAGTTCAAGGGCACCGGTAACTCCGAGCTCGTGCTCGACCGCAAGGTCGCCGACAAGCGCGTGTTCCCGGCCATCGACATTGCCCGCTCCGGCACCCGCAAGGAGGAGCTTCTGGTTCCGCCCGATCAGCTCAAGAAGATGTACGTGCTCCGCCGCATCCTGAACCCCATGGGCACCATGGATGCCATCGAGTTCCTCAACGACAAGCTGAAGCAGACCAAGAACAACGCCGAATTCTTCGACTCCATGAACACGTAAGGGTTGGCGACAACAACGTTGTCATTGCCCGGCTTGACCGGGCAATCCAGTAACGCCAAGAGTCGGCGAGTGGGTGAACGCGTCTACCATGTCTACATACTCGCCAGGGGGCTCGGTGGCACACTCTATGTCGGCGTCACCAGCAACCTGGTTGGTCGCGTGTATCAACATCGGCAAAAGCTTGTGACGGGCTTTACCCAGAAATATGGCGTTGCACGTCTCGTCCATTTCGAGGCGTTCGGCGAGATCGCCGACGCCATTCGCCGAGAGAAACAACTGAAGCGATGGAATCGGGCGTGGAAGGTCCAGCTCATCGAGGAGAAGAATTCGAATTGGGATGACCTCTACCCGTCGATCACGCACCCCTGAGTGTACTGGATTGCCCGGTCAAGCCGGGCAATGACAAAGGCGGACATGCTTCAAGCCACCACCACCTGCCGCGCTGATCTGATGGTCTCGACGAGCTTCGCAGGCTCGGTCACCGGCGGGGAGCATTGCGGCCCGAGGCACACATAGGCTGTCGGTTTGCCGTCGACCGCGGTCTTGCCGAACGCCGAGGACGACGCCGGCAGCGCCTCCCCCTGCCTGATCTCCTGCACCACCGCGTTCGGCAGCGACACGTCGCGCAACGCCGCGCGAAGGTCAGCCGCGTCGCCGCCTTGCGGCACGATCACCACGATGAGCGACGGCGCCAGCCCGTCGAGCGCGGCACCCAACAACCCCGAATGGGCCACCGGGTTGGCGGCGATGCCGGCGCCGAAAGCTTTGAAGATCTCTTCCGCGCGCTTCGCGTAGCGTGCCTCGCCGGTCCACAGCGAGAGCTGAACCAGATTCGTCGCCATCACCGCGTTGGCGTTCGGCGCCGCGTCGTCGAGACCGCTGAAGGGGCGGACGATGAGATCGTCGGTGTCGTCGGCGGCGAGATAATAGCCGCCGAGATCGTCCGCCCAGTAATGCGTGTCGAGCACATCGGTCCAATCTTGTGCCTGGTCGATATGCGCGCGGTTCCCCGTGACCTTGGCGAGCGCCAGGCATGCGCGGATCATGTTGGCGTAGTCCGACGACGTGGCCGGCGCCTTGGCTTCGCTCGCGCGATACGCATGGAACAGACGCCCGTCCTTGGTCATCCGTGTGCGGACGAAACCGGAGGCGGTCTCGGCCGCGGCCAACCAGTCCGGCCGGTCGAACGCGGACGCCGCGTTGGCGAGGGCGGATATCATCAGGCCGTTCCAGTCGGCGAGGATCTTGTCGTCGAAGCCGGGCCGGATGCGCCCCGCACGACGCGCCAACAGTTTTTCGCGCATCGCCGCCAGCCGCGCTTCCGTTTCGTCGTCACGCAACGCGATCGCGTTCAGGCGATTGAGAATCGTGTGGCCTTCGAAATTGGCCTCCGCCGTCGCGTCGTAGACTTCGGCGAACAGCTTTGCATCGTCCGTACCCAGAACATCTTCGATCTCGGCGAGGGACCACACATAGAACTTGCCTTCCTCGCCCTCGCTGTCGGCGTCGAGCGAGGCGGCGAATGCGCCACCTCCGGGACTGAGTCCCTCCGTCGTCATCTCGCGCAACAGCCAGCCAATGGTTTCTTCGATGCGCTGCGCGTAGAGCGGCGACTTACCCTCGCGCCACGCCTCGGTCATCAGGTCCACGAGCAGCGCATTGTCGTACAGCATCTTCTCGAAATGGGGCACGAGCCAGCGCTCGTCGACGCTGTACCGGGAGAATCCGCCACCGAGATGATCGTAGATGCCGCCTTGCGCGATGTTGGTGAGGGTGATGTCCACCGCCTCGCGCGGATTGGCGAGACCGTAGCGCAAGCCGGCGCGCCACAGGAATTCGAAGAACTGCGTTTGCGGAAATTTCGGCGCGCCGCGGATGCCGCCTTGCACCGGATCGACCGCGCCGAGAAACCGGCGGGCGAGATCGGCCACGGTGATGTCGTTGAGTGGCGCCGGCGCGTCCTTGGGCGGCGACGGCTGCAGCGCCGCCTTGATGGCGTCGGCGTTGTTGCGGACCTTGTCGTGCTCGTCGCGATAAACCCGCGCCACGGTATTCAGTACGCTGACGAAAGATGGACGGCCGTAGCGGTCTTGCGGCGGGAAATAGGTGCCGCCCCAAAACGGCTCGGCGTCCGGCGTGAGGAACATGGTGAGCGGCCAGCCTCCCTGCTCGCCGAGCTGATGCAGCGCCGCCATGTAGATGGCGTCCACGTCGGGGCGCTCCTCGCGGTCAACCTTGATGTTGACGAAGAGGTCGTTCATCACCGCCGCCGTCGCCTCGTCCTCGAAGCTCTCATGGGCCATGACGTGGCACCAATGGCAGGCGGCGTAGCCAACCGACAGGAGGATCGGCTTGTCGGCGGCCTTGGCCTCCTTGAGCGCCGCCTTCCCCCAAGGACGCCAATGGACCGGGTTGTCCTTGTGCTGAAGAAGGTATGGGCTGGTCTCGTGCCCAAGCTGGTTGCCCGGTTTGTCTTGCATGATGCTTTCGATGACCTCTCGCTGCGGCCTAGGATAACCCATGGAGCGGACAATCGTTGACCCCCCTTTGACGCGCGAGGCCGCCTCGTCGAACGAAGGCGCCACCATCGTCGCTCCGGCGTCAGGCGCTGGCCCGGCCGCGGTCGCCGTGATCCGCATCTCGGGACCTCGGACGCGCGCGGTGCTGGAGGCGCTCACCGGCGGCGTGCCGGCGCCGCGCCATGCCGCCTTGCGCGACATCGGGCTCGATAAGGGCCCGCCCATCGACCGCGGGCTGGTGTTGTGGTTTCCGGCACCGAGAAGTTTCACCGGCGAGGACATGGCGGAGCTGCAAGTCCATGGCAGCCGCGCCGTGGTGCAGGCGGTAATCGAGGCGGTGCTCGGCATCGGCGGCACGCGGCTCGCCGAGGCGGGCGAATTTGCCCGCCGCGCCTTCGAGAACGGCAAGCTCGATTTGACCGAAGTCGAAGGCCTTGCCGATCTGATCGCCGCCGAGACCGAGGCCCAGCGCCGCCAGGCGCTCGCCCAGAGTGAAGGATCCTTGCGCCGGCTTTACGAAGGCTGGCGGGCCGAGCTGGTGAAAGCGCACGCGCTCATCGAGGCCGGCCTCGACTTCGCCGACGAGGCCGATGTCGCCGCCGATGTGAGCGGGAAGGCGAACGCCATCGTCGCCCCGTTGCTGAAGTCGATCGCCGCGCATCTCGCCGACCGCAGTGGTGAGCGCCTGCGCGATGGCTTGCGCGTCGTCATCGCCGGCCCACCCAATGCCGGCAAGTCGAGCCTGATGAATGCGCTCGCCAAGCGCGATGTCGCCATTGTGTCGGCGGAGGAAGGCACCACGAGAGACGTGATCGAGGTCCATCTCGACCTCGGCGGTCTGCCGGTGATCCTCGCGGATACCGCGGGGATAAGGGCGGGGACAGGGGCGGTCGAGGGGGAGGGCATCAGGCGGGCGCTGGCGCGCGCCGAGGATGCCGACCTCATCCTGTGGGTGATCGACGCCACTGATCCGGTGTTCGAGCCGCCGGCGCGGTTGCGCAAGTTAGCGCGCCTCGATGCGCTCAATAAAGCGGATCTTGCGCGAGATATGGCGCAAGTCGCGCACGATTCGGCGCAAAAAGCGCAGAATATGGTGCGCGTTTCCGCCAAGACCGGCGAGGGCCTCGACCGTCTCATCGCCCGGCTCGAAGACATCGCCACGCGCGAAGTCGGCGGCAGCGGCCAAGCCGCCATCACCCGCACCCGCCATCGCGTCGAACTCGTGTCAGCGCGGGACGCTTTGCAACGCTTCGTTAACCATGATCTCGGGCCTGAGCTCAAAGCCGAGGAGCTTCGCATCGCCGCCCGCCATTTGGGGCGCCTCACCGGGCTGATCGATGTGGAGGAGGTCCTGGGCGCCATCTTCGCCGAGTTCTGCATCGGCAAATAGCACCCTGAGGAGCCGCAGCCCAGCTCTCGAAGGGTCGATTTGATTCACGTGAAACAAGTTGGCCGTCAGTGCTTTGACGGAACAGTCCGGACCTACCTTACCGCCCGGCTCTCGAAGGGTCGATTTGATTCACGTGAAACAAGTTGGCCCTCAGTGCTTTGACGGAATCGCTTTGACGGACTACTTACCGGCCATGAGCTGGGAGAGCGCCAAGAGCTTCGACGTGATCGTCATCGGGGGCGGCCATGCCGGCTGCGAGGCGGCGTCCGCGTCCGCCCGTATGGGCGCCAAGACCGCGCTCGTCACCCACAGCGCCACCACCATCGGCGAGATGTCCTGCAACCCGGCCATCGGCGGTCTCGGCAAAGGCCATCTCGTGCGCGAGATCGACGCTCTAGACGGCCTCATGGGCCGGGTGGCCGATCAAGCCGGCATCCAATTTCGCGTCCTGAACAAGTCCAAGGGCCCCGCCGTGCAAGGTCCGCGCGCCCAGGCTGACCGCAAGCTCTATCGCCAGGCCATGCAGGCGGCGATCGCAGCCACACCCAACCTCGAAGTGATCGAGGCCGCGGTCGAGGATCTCGCTGTCGACGGCGACATGGTGACTGGAATCCTTACGGCCGAGGGCCACCGCATCACCGCGGGCGCCGTGGTGCTCACCACTGGCACGTTCTTGCGCGGCCTGATCCATATCGGCGAGACCAAGATCCCGGCGGGGCGCATGGGCGAAGCCCCGGCGCTCGGCCTTTCGGACCGCCTATACGGTCTGGGGCTTGCCATGGGACGGCTCAAGACCGGCACCCCGCCCCGCCTCGACGGCCGCACGATTCAATGGGACCGCCTCCAGGTGCAGCCGGGCGACGACCCGCCCGTACCGTTCTCGTTCCTGACCGAGATGATCACGACGCGGCAGGTTCCCTGCCACATCACCCACACGACCGAAGCGACCCACGCCGTCATCGCCGCCAATCTGGCCCGCGCGCCGATGTACTCCGGCGCCATCGAAAGCGTCGGCCCGCGCTATTGCCCGTCCATCGAAGACAAGGTCGTCCGCTTCAAGGAGCGCGGCAGCCATCAGATCTTTCTCGAGCCCGAGGGCCTCGACGACGACACGGTCTACCCTAACGGCCTCTCCACCTCGCTGCCGGAGGACGTGCAGCACGCCTTCCTCAAGACCATTCCGGGGCTGGAGACGGCGTCCGTGCTCCGCCCTGGCTATGCCATCGAGTACGACTATGTGGACCCGCGCGCGCTCCACCCGAGCCTGGAGACCAAGGCCGTCGGGTGCCTGTTTCTCGCCGGCCAGATCAACGGCACCACGGGCTACGAGGAAGCCGCGGGCCAGGGGCTCGTTGCCGGCGTCAATGCCGCGCTCGTGGCGTCGGGCGCCGCGAATCGGTTCGGCGTCACCCGCGCCGACGGCTATCTCGGCGTGATGATCGACGATCTCGTGACCCGCGGTGTCACCGAGCCCTATCGCATGTTTACCTCCCGCGCCGAGTACCGCCTGATGCTCCGCGCCGATAACGCCGACCAGCGCCTGACGCCGCTTGGTGTGAGCATCGGCTGCGTTGGCGAAGCACGCCGCTCAGCCTTCGCCGCCAAGGCGGAGCGGCTCGATGCGGGCGAAGCCCTGCTGCGGCGGCTCGCGCTCACGCCGGACCAGGCGGCCAAGGTCGGGCTCACCATCAATCGCGACGGCCGCAAGCGCAGCGCCTTCGACCTTCTCAGTTATCCCGAGATCGATCTTCCGCGCCTCGCCCGCATTTGGCCGGAGATCGCAAGCCTCGATGGCTCGATCGCCGGCCAGCTCGCCACGGACGCGCGCTACGCGGTCTACATCGCACGCCAGGCGCTGGACATCGCCGCGTTCCGGAAAGACGAGGCCATCGCCATTCCGGAAGGCTTCGCCTTCGACCGTCTGCCCGGTCTGTCGAACGAGATCCGCCAGAAGCTCGAGCGTCACCGGCCGGCGAGCCTCGGCCAGGCGGCGCGTCTCGATGGCATGACGCCCGCGGCGCTGATGCTGCTGCTGGCGCATCTCAAGAAAACTCCGGCGGTCAAATCCGCCTAGATATGGCAAGCGCAAACGAGCTCCCCACCATCGACAGTCCCGAGGCGTTCGGCGAAGCCTTTAAAGTTCCACGTGAAACAATCCACAGGCTGACGCGCTACGCCGAGCTTCTCAACCACTGGCAGAAAGCGATCAACCTCGTCGGCCCCTCGACGCTGCGGGACCTGTGGTCACGACACTTTGCCGACTCAGCACAACTGCGTAGTCTTGCTCCAGATGCCCGACTCTGGCTCGATCTCGGATCAGGGGCAGGCTTCCCTGGGCTCGTCGTCGCCATCCTGCAAACCGGAACACCGGATTTCCGCATGCACCTCGTCGAATCGAACCATAAGAAGTGTGCGTTTCTCGCCGAAGTCGTGCGCGCCACCGAGGCCCCTGTGGACATCCACGCCATGCGTATTGAAGAGCTTGCCGAAAGGGCCCAAAGCCTAAGACCGGATGTGGTCAGCGCCCGCGCGCTTGCGCCGCTACCGCGTCTGTTCGAACTCGCTGCCCCGTTTTTCGGGGAAGGATCCAGGGGGCTGTTCCTGAAAGGTCGCGAGGCAGAGTCTGAGATCGAGGCCGCCGGGCCGGGCTGGGCGTTCGACGCTCGCCTGCACGCGAGCCTGACCGCCAAGGACGCCGGCATCGTCGAGGTCACCGGTCTTCGCGCCAAGACGCCGGAAGAGTTGCCAGAAGACGGCGCGCCATGAGCCGCCCCCGCACGCGCGTGCTGGCGCTCGCCAATCAGAAAGGCGGCGTCGGCAAGACCACCACCGCCATCAATCTCGGCACGGCGCTCGCGGCCGTCGGCGAGCGCGTGCTCATCATCGACCTCGATCCGCAGGGCAACGCCTCCACCGGGCTCGGCATCGAGCACCGCGAGCGTTCCACCTTCGACGTCCTCGCCGGGCAGGCGTCCATCATGGAGGCGCGGGTCGCCACCCATGTGCCGCGCCTGTCGATCGTGCCGGCAACCATCGATCTCATGTCGTTCGAGCGCGAGGCCGCCTCCGCCAACGGCCGGCACTATCGCCTGCGCGATTGCCTCGCCGAGTTGATCGCCGCCGAGGACCGGGACGCCACGACGACCTACATCCTCATCGACTGTCCGCCGTCGCTCAATCTGCTGACCATCAACGCGCTCGCCGCAGCGGACGCCGTGCTCGTGCCCCTGCAATGCGAGTTCTTCGCGCTGGAAGGCCTGGCCCAGCTCCTGAGCACGGTCGAGGAGATCAGGGTCCGGCTCAACCCGAAGCTCCAGATCCACGGCGTCGTGCTCACTATGTACGATCAGCGCACCAGCCTCTCCGATCAGGTGGTGGAGGACGTGCGCGCGGTGCTTGGCGACAAGGTCTACACGACGGTCATTCCGCGCAATGTGCGCGTGGCGGAGTCGCCCTCCCACGGCAAACCGGTGCTGCTCTACGACTACAAGTGCAGCGGAAGCCAAGCCTATATCCAGCTCGCGTCCGAGGTGATCGAGCGGGAACGGCGTATACGGGCGGCATGACGCGAGAATCCGGCCCGGAAGGCCGCAAGCTTGGAGATCGACGATGGCGGTAAGCGCACAGAAGAAGAGGCTGGGACGGAGCTTGGCGTCGCTCATCGGCGATGGCGCCGACGAGGCGGTCGGCGTCAACGACCAGCGCACCGTGCCATTGTCGTCGCTCAAGGCGAGCCGCTTCAATCCGCGGCGGGACTTCTCCGACGCCCAGCTCGATGAGCTCGCGGCGTCGATCCGCGAGCGCGGGCTGGTGCAGCCGCTGGTGGTCCGGCCGCTCGGCGGCGGCGACCGCTACGAGATCGTCGCCGGCGAGCGCCGCTGGCGTGCCGCCCAGCGCGCCAACCTGCACGAGGTCCCGGTCGTCATCCGCACGCTTTCCGACCAGGAAGCGATTGAGATCGCCATCATCGAGAACGTTCAGCGCGAGGACTTGAACGCGATCGAGGAGGGGGAGGGCTATGGCGCTCTCATGGACGGCCACGGCTATACCCAAGAGGACCTGGCCAAGGTCATCGGCAAGAGCCGCAGCCATCTGGCCAACACCCTTCGCCTCCTGAAGCTGCCGAAGAGCGTGCAGGACCTGGTGCGCGGCGGCGGCCTCAGCGCTGGCCATGCGCGCGCGCTGATCGGTCGGGCTGATGCCGCAGCGCTCGCGACCCGTATCGTCAAGGAAGGGTTAACGGTGCGGCAGGTAGAGGCGCTCACGCAAGAAGAGCGCGCCAAGCCGAAGCGACGGAAGGCGGGCAAGGACGCCAACACGCGGGCGGCGGAGACGGAGCTTCACGACGCACTCGGCCTGAATGTCGAGATCAAGCCGGGCCGCGGCGAGAAGGGCGAGCTCAGGATCAGCTATGCGAATTTCGATCAGTTCGAGGACATTCGCACCCGGCTGATTCGGCGCCCTAGCCGTTAGCGACTTGCTGCTCCGGCGTCAGCCGGCGAGAAACTCTTCCGCCTTGAACAGCGATTTGAACGGTACGCCGGCTTCGGCGTAGAGCGCGGCCGCCCCCTCGCCGCGATCGAGAATCGAGATCACGAGCGCCACCTTGGCGCCGGCCGCCTCGACCGCCTTCACGGCATCCATGGCCGAGCCGCCGGTGGTGGTCACGTCCTCGAGGATCACCACGGTCTTGCCGGCGATGTCGTTGCCGTCGACGCGCTTCTGGGTGCCGTGATCCTTCAGCGCCTTGCGCACGAAGAAGCCGGGCAGGTAGCGTCCGAATGCCGGGCTCCGCATGGCGACCGGAGCGATCAGCGGCACCGCGCCCATCTCCAAGCCCCCCACGGCATCCGCCGTAACCCCTTGAAGTTCATGAAGAATTAGATCGGCCATGAGTCGGGCGCCATCGGGATCGAGCATTGCCGGCTTCATGTCGAAGTAGTAGTCGCTCTCCTTGCCCGAGGCGAGCACGACCCGGCCGCGCCGAAACGCACGCTCGCGAAGCAGCATGTGGAGCTTGTTACGGAGTTCCAGAGTTTCGGCGTCTTGATCCATCGGTCACCTCGGCTGAGCCCGACATGCATAAGAACGCCGATGCGTTCCGTCAAATCTTCGACGAAAGTGTCAGCACCAGGCGCTCGGCGAAAGGGCCTTCGAGGTCGGGAGAGCGCCGCGACCGTCTGATCGTCTCCTGGATCAACGGCAGCGCGTGTGCCAGGCGGTTTGCGCCCCAGCGTCGGCAATGGGCCAGGAAGACAGGCTCGCGCTTGAAGTGCGGCCGAGGCTTGAGCGACTTCACTGCTTGTTCGAGGCTTCCGCCGCTGGCTTGCGTCGCAGCCACCCGGTGCAGCTGGGTGAAGTGCCGGGACAGCGCCGACAACGCCGCGGCGGGGGCGGTGCCCGCAGTTGCCAACCGCTGGAGTTCGCGCAACGCTGCCCCAGGGTTACCGGCGCTCGCCGCGTAGACGAAGCTCTCGAGCGCGATCTCGCCCGCGTCGCCGACGATCGCCTCGACGTCCTCGTGGCTGATGCTGCCGCCCCCGTGCGCGTAAAGCGCAAGCTTCACGACCTCCGCCCGCGATAGGGCCTGGTCGGCGCCGAGCCGGCCCATCAGATAGGTCTTCGTCTCCGGGTCGATGCGCAAGCCAGCTTCGGCGAGCTCGGCGTCGATGACCCCGGCAAGGTCCCGGTCGTCGCTGTAGCAGGGCAGGGCCGCGGCCTGGCCAAGCTTCTCGAACAGCTTCCGCAAGCCGGAGTCGGGCCGAAGATTCCCCGCCTCGATGATGAGCGCGTTGTCGAACGGCTCGGCCAGCACCGCCTTAAGGGACGGCACGTCGAGCCGATTGCCGGCCGTGACGCGCACCACCTTGCTGGTTGCGAACATCGGCCGTGTGCGAAGCTCGATGTCGAGCCGGGCCGGGTCTTCGGCGAAGTCGCGGTCGTCGAGGCGCACGATCTCGGCCTCGCCGTTCTGCCGCCCCGCGAAGGTCGCGGCGAGCGCGACAGCGCGCTCAGACACGAGCCCGGCGTCGGGCCCGTAGACGAGCACCGCGCGGCAATCGGGATCCGGCGATTTCAGGAAGCGCGCGACGGCGGAGGCTTTGTAAGCAACCATTTCAGTCAGAACGGGTTGGTTCGGCTCAAGCCGAGCTTGCGAGAAACGACACCGGCGCAGGGCTACGCCACCACATTGACGATCCTCTGCGGCACGACCACGACCTTTTTGATCTTACGTCCGCCTATGGCGCGAACAACGTTTTCGAGCTTTAGCGCCGCCGCTTCAATTTCCTCCTTCGAAGCCTCCCGCGCAATCGTCAATTCGTCCCGCCTCTTGCCGTTGACCTGGACGGCGATCGTGATCGTGTCCTCGGTCAAAAGCGCCTGATCGGCCTCAGGCCAAGGCTCTTCGGCCACCAGCGTCTCATGGCCGAGCAGAGCCCAGCACTCCTCCGCCAGATGGGGCACCATGGGGGCCGAGACCCGGGCCAGGACCTCGGCCGCCTCGCGCAAGGCAAACCGCAAATCGTCCTTAGGCTGCTCTCCTGCGGCCTGCAATCCAGCAGAGAGGGCGTTGGCCAGCTCATAGATCTGAGCGACCGCCGTGTTGAAGCGGAGCTTGTCGATGGCCACTGTCACGCCGGCGATCGTCTTATGGGTTGCCCGGCGCAAACCCTCGGCCTCGGGGCTCATATCGGCGGGCGGCAACGCACCCACGTCCGCCCCCTTCGCTGCGGCCTCGCGGACCAGCCGCCAGACCCGCTGCAAGAAACGATAGGCCCCGTCCACCCCGCCCGCCGTCCACTCGATATCGCGCTCCGGCGGCGTGTCCGACAGCATGAACCAGCGCGCCGTGTCGGCTCCGAATGTGCCGATGATGTTGTCGGGGTCGACCACGTTCTTCTTCGACTTCGACATGGATTCGATCGGGCCGACGGTGATCGGGGCGCCGGTCTTCACATGCACCGCCTTACCGTCGCGCGCCGTCACCTCATCGGGCAGGACCCATTTTCCGTGGGCGTCCTTATAGGTCTCGTGGGTGACCATGCCTTGGGTGAACAGGCCGCGGAACGGCTCGTCCGCCGCGACGTGTCCGGTCTTGTGCATGGCGCGCATGAAGAAGCGTGAATACAGAAGGTGCAGGATCGCGTGCTCGACACCGCCGATATATTGGTCCACCGGCAGCCAGGCGCCGACGGCCTTCGTGTCGGTCGGTACGTCGGCGCGTGGTGAGCAGAACCGCGCGAAGTACCAGGACGAATCCACGAAGGTGTCCATGGTGTCGGTCTCGCGCTGAGCGTCGGCACCGCATTTGGGACAAGCGACATGCTTCCAGGTCGCGTGGCGGTCGAGCGGGTTGCCGGGCACATCGAAGCTCACGTCCTCCGGCAGCTTCACCGGCAAACCTTTTGCCGGCACCGGCACGATGCCGCACGCCTCGCAATGGATCATGGGGATGGGACAGCCCCAATAGCGCTGGCGCGAAATGCCCCAGTCGCGCAAGCGGAACTCGGTCTTGCGCACGCCTTGCGGTTGGCCGCCCACGGTCCGCGCGGCGAGCCGCTCGGCCATGGCGGTCTTGGCGTCGGCCACGGCCAGCCCATCGAGAAAGTCCGAATTGAAGAGGACGCCGTCGCCGGTATAGGGCTCGTCGGCAATCGCGAAGGTGGCGGCCTCCTCGCCCGGCGGCAGCACCACAGGCGTGACCGGCCTTCCATAGGCCCGCGCGAATTCGAGGTCGCGTTGATCGTGCGCCGGACAGCCGAAGATGGCGCCGGTGCCGTACTCCATCAGAATGAAATTGGCGATGTAGACGGGAAGCTCGGCGCCCGCGATCACGGGATGGGCGACGCGCACCCCGGTATCGAAACCCTTCTTCTCTTGTGTCTCGAGCTCGGCGGCGCTGGTGCCGTGATGGTGGCACTCGTCCATGAAGGCCTGTGCGTCCGCGTTGGTCTCAGCGATCGTCTTCGCCAGTTTGTGGTCCGGCGCGATGGCCATGAAGGCCGCGCCGAACAGCGTGTCGGGCCGCGTGGTGAACACCTCCAGCACGTCATGGCCTTGCGGCGCAGTGCCCGTCACCGTCTCGAAGCGGATGAGGAGACCTTCCGAGCGCCCGATCCAGTTCGCCTGCATCAGACGCACTTTCTCCGGCCAGCGGTCGAGCGTGCCAAGCGCATCGAGCAGGTCTTGCGCGTAGTCGGTGATCTTAAACACCCATTCCGGCTGCTCGCGCTGCTCGATCAGCGCGCCCGAGCGCCAGCCGCGGCCGTCGATCACCTGCTCGTTGGCGAGCACGGTGCGGTCGACCGGGTCCCAATTGACCTTCCGCGTCTTGCGGTCGACCAGGCCCGCGGCGAGCATGTCGAGAAACAGCTTCTGCTGCTGGTGGTAATATTCCAGATCGCAGGTGGCGAGCTCGCGGGACCAGTCGAGCGACAGCCCCATGGACTTGAGCTGGCCGCGCATGGTGGCGATGTTGTCGTAGGTCCATTTGGCGGGATGGACGCCGCGCTCGATGGCCGCGTTCTCGGCCGGCAGCCCGAAGGCGTCCCAGCCCATCGGGTGGAGCACGTTATGGCCCTTGGCGCGCATGGTGCGGGCGACCACGTCGCCCATGGTGTAGTTCCGCACATGGCCCATATGGATGCGGCCCGACGGGTATGGGAACATTTCAAGAACGTAGTATTTCGGCCGGGGGTCGCTCTCGCTGGCTTGGAAGATGCCTTTGGCCTCCCACGCGGCTTGCCAGTGTTTCTCGCGTTTCGGCGCGTCGTAGCGGTCGGCGGCCATCCGTTCTATCCATCCCGTCAATCGATTTGGCGCGGCAATCGAACCCAAATGCCCCAAGCGGTCAAGTTGTGCGAAAAATCGCGCGTTGCCGGAAGAGACCCATCCGATCAAAGATGCCTGCTAGGTACCCTTGATGAGCGCTGAACACCACTCTGCCACCGAGATTCCGGCGCGGCTGCGGCTGGTCAAGGAGGAGATCGCCTTGGCGGCCGAAGCCGCCGAGCGCGACCCGGCCTCGGTCAAGCTCATCGCCGTGAGCAAGACGGTGCCCGCCGCGGTCATCGAGGAAGCCATCGAAGCGGGCCAGCGCCTGTTCGGCGAGAACCGGGTGCAGGAAGCCCAGACCAAATGGCCGGGGCTGAAACAGCTTCACGGCGATATCGAACTCCACCTCATTGGACCGCTGCAGACGAACAAGGTCCGCGAGGCCGTCGCCCTGTTCGACGTCATCGAGACGCTCGACCGGCCGAAGCTGGCACGCGCGCTCGCCGAGGAGATGGAGCGGGAGGGCAAACGCCCGCGTCTCTTCGTGCAGGTCAACACCGGTGAGGAACCGCAGAAAGCGGGCATCAAGCCGGAGGAGACGCCCGCCTTCGTCGCGCTGTGCCGCGATACCTTCAATCTCTCGATAGACGGACTCATGTGCATCCCGCCGTTCGACGAGGAGCCGTCGATGCATTTCGCGCTGCTCGCCAAGCTCGCCGACGAACTTGGCCTCGATGGACTGAGCATGGGCATGAGCGGCGACTTCGTGAAGGCCGTTGCCTTCGGCGCGACCTATGTGCGCGTCGGCACGGCGATCTTCGGCGAACGCGTGCTGCTCGACTAGCGCATGACAATGATTTCCGTGCCGCGCCGGATCTCGGCGAGGAGCGCCACGAGATCGCGACGGGAGAACGCGATGCACCCTTCCGTCGGCGTGTACCCCTCACGCGCCAGATGCACGAAGATGGCGCTGCCTTTCCCTTTGACCCGCGGCCGGTCGTTGTGGCCGAGCACAAGCACGAAATCGTAGACATGGTCGGCGCGCTTTAGGCCCTCCGCGCTTCGCGGTGAGGGCAGCGTGACGAGCCGGTTGTAGTTGCGGTCCGCTGGATCGTCGCACCAACCGTCGGTCTCGCGAATGGCATGCACCGGCAGCTTCGTGCGTGGGCGAAAGCCCCGGTCGGCGCGGTAGAGAACCAGCCGAATCGGAAAGCGCCCCATTGGGGTGCCCCCGTCGCCCTCGCGCTTTAGCGCGCGCAGACCTGAGCGGCCGATTGCGGCCTGGCGAATGCCGTGGGCGAGCTGGACCCGCGCCTGGCAGGGGCGCCCCGGCGCGCGCCGGACAACGATGGGCCTCAACCGCCTAACCCGCATGCCTGATGAGCCTTTTTTGGGCCTGGATGACTGTCTCGACATGCTTGTGGCCGGGCCGCGCCCCCCTTACAACCCTTCATGAGGGAGCCAGCCCACGACGAAGCCAAGGACTTGGCCAACAAGGATCTGGCCAACAAGGATCTGGCCAACAAGGACCGCCCAATGAGCAACGCGCGCAAGATTCTCATCATCGACGATGACGACGAACTTCGCGAGTCGTTGAGCGAGCAGCTGTCGTTGCACGAGGAGTTCGACACGGAACTCGCCGCCACGGCGCAGGAGGGATTGAAGAAGGCGCGGAGTGGCCATGTCGATCTCGTGCTGCTCGATGTCGGCCTGCCGGACCTCGACGGCCGCGAGGCTTGCAAGCTGTTGCGCCGAGGCGGCTTCAAAGGGCCGGTCGTCATGCTGACGGCGCAGGCCTCCGATTCCGACACCATTCTCGGGCTAGAGTCCGGCGCGAACGACTACGTGACCAAGCCGTTCCGTCTCGGCGTGCTCCTTGCCCGCATCCGCGCCCAGCTCAGGCAGCACGAGCAAAGCGAGGACGCCGTCTTCACGATCGGTCCCTACACCTTCAAGCCGGCGTCGAAGCTCCTTCTAAACGCCAGCGGCGGCAAGATCAGGCTCACCGAGAAAGAGACCTCGATCCTGAAATATCTCTATCGCTCCGGCGAACGCGTCGTGACCCGCGACGTGCTGCTGCACGAGGTTTGGGGCTACAACGCCGGCGTTACCACCCACACGCTCGAGACCCACATCTATCGCTTGCGCCAGAAGATCGAGAAGGATCCCTCGCAGGCCGAGCTGCTCATCACCGAGACCGGCGGCTACAAGCTCGTTCCTTAGTCTCAATCAATCTCGAAATCGGCGACCACCGGCACGTGGTCGGAAGGGCGCGGCCAGTCCCGGGTCTCGTCGACTACCGTCATGGCGACGGCGGCGCCGTCAAGCGCCGGTGTGGCCCAGATATGATCGAGGCGGCGACCGCGGTTCGAGGCGCGCCAGTCGCGGTTGCGGTAGCTCCACCAGGTGAACAGCTTCTCCTCCGCTGGGACATGACGCCGCATCACGTCGATCCAGTCATGGGAGGCCCGCACCTGCTCGAGCCGGTCGGTCTCCGGCGGCGTATGGCTCACCACCTTCAGGAGCTGCTTGTGGGACCAGACATCGGTGGGGAGTGGCGCCACGTTGAGGTCGCCGGCCAGGATCATGCGGTTCTTGGCTTTGGCCCGTTGCCCGCCGGACCAAGCGGTCATGGCTTCGAGAAAGTCGAGCTTGTGCTGGAACTTGTCGTTGATCTCGGGGTCCGGGACATCGCCGCCCGCCGGCACATAGAAATTGTGCAGCACGACCGGCTTGGCGCCGGCAGCGGCCCCGTCGAAGGCGACCGCGAGATGGCGCGCGTGTCCCCGCCCGCAAAAGTCGCGCCGCCCGGCAAGCTGGAACGGCAGCCGAGAGAGCGTGGCGACGCCGTGATAGCCCTTCTGCCCGCAGACCGCCACATACGGAAAGCCGAGCGCTTGCAGCGCCAGCGACGAGAACTGCTCCTCCTCGCATTTGATCTCTTGCAGGCAGAGCACGTCCGGACGCCAGGCGCGCACGAAGCGCTCGACCAGGTCGAGCCTGAGCCTGACCGAGTTGATGTTCCAGGTGGCGAGCCGAAAACGCATGTGACGCTGAGTAGGGCCTGCAGCCCGCCACGACAAGCCTTCGTGCGGAAGCGCGGAGGGTTATGCAGGCATTCAACAGTCCGGAAAAGAAAAAGGCGCCCAACCGCTGCGCGTGGTTGGACGCCAGAAGCGCGTTTTTTCGCGCGCGTGCCGGGAGGGAAGCCGGCACGAGCAAACCACATCTTCGGCTAGACGGGGGGCACTACCGATGAAAGCGATGTGGTCTGCTTCTGCAGCAAGAGATATGTAGATCGCCGGGCGATTTCAACGCTCGTCGCCTGGAAAATTTAACAAGACGTAAACGCCTTGGCGGCGACGCGGCAAGCTATTGATCTATATCCGATTTTCCGGCACGCGACGATCGATCGCGTGGCCCCGCCTGCCGCTAGCGGAAGGGCGAAAACGAGTCCTTCGACTGGAAAAAGTCGGTGGCGACCTTTCGGCCCGCCACAACGTTCTTGACGGTCACCCGCGTGGTCAGACCCTGGGCGTCAGTGATCAACCACTCCTTCAATTCGAGGTCGGAGCTCGTCTCGAAGGAGAGCTTGATACTGCCCGCGGCCTCGCCGCCCGGGTCCTCCAGCGAGATGGCCAGCCCGTCCCCCAGGCGCTCGACGCCGACGATACGCGCGTCGCGCCCGAGATCGACGGACTCGGCGAGCAGCAGGCGGAAGGGGGTCGAGGTGATGGGATACTTCTCAACCGTCTTGAGGTCGGCGTCCTCGATGGCCAGCGAATAGCCGTCGGCCACGATGCGCAGCGCGCTCGGCGGCGCATAGTCGAAGCGGATCTTGCCGGGCCGTTGCACATAGAAGCGGCCGGAGGATAGCCTGTTGTTGGGGTCGACCTGCTCGAATCTGCCTTGCAGATTGGTGATTCCGTTGAAATAGGCGTTGATGAGCTTGACGGCTTCGTCCTGCTCTTCGCCGATCAGGGGCGTGGGCGCATCGGTGGCCTCGACGGCCGCCTCCCAGCTGGCGCCCTCATCGAGCTGCGACGGGGTCATCTCACCGACCGGTGCGGCGTTGTCGGCCGGAACGACGTCCCGCCCGATCGACGGGCGAAGCGCGTCCTCGGGGGCCCCGCCACCCTCCTCGGCAGTGCCGGCGCTGACTGGCGATTTCGGCACGGTGGTCGAACTGTCTTCGGCCAAGGCCAAGCCCATGGTGAAACCAAGGGCGATGGGCAGACCAAGGAGGAGCCCGGCGGCTCTGCGGCTTATCATGAACCCCCTCGTCGAGCGGCGTGGGCTAGGACTAAGAGTCATTGGATAGATGATTCCGCCAAATCTGGTCAACTTCTTGGCGCTTGCAAGTTGAGAACCCTAATAAGGCGCCTCAATCTCGTCGCCGCCCACCAGAATCTCGCGCTTTCCGGCATGATTGGCGGAGCCGATGAGCCCCTCGTTCTCCATGCGCTCGATCAAGGTCGCGGCGCGATTATAACCAATACCAAGCCGGCGCTGCACGTAGCTTGTGGAGACTTTGCGGTCCCGCAGCACCAGCGCCACCGCCTGGTCGTACAGCTCATCGCCGCTGTCGCCATATTCCGAGCCGCCACTGCCGTCCTCGTCCTCATTCTCGGCCTCGTCAGTGACCGCGTCGAGATAGGCCGGCACGCCCTGCTTCTTGAGGTGCCGCACGATCTTCTCGACCTCCTCGTCCGCCACGAAGGGCCCATGTACGCGGATAATGCGACCGCCGCCAGCCATATAGAGCATGTCGCCTTGGCCGAGCAGCTGCTCGGCGCCCTGCTCGCCGAGAATGGTGCGGCTGTCGATCTTCGAGGTGACCTGGAAGCTCACGCGGGTCGGGAAGTTCGCCTTGATGGTGCCGGTGATGACATCGACGCTCGGCCGCTGCGTCGCCGTGATGAGATGGATGCCGGCCGCGCGCGCCATTTGCGCAAGGCGCTGCACGGTGGCCTCGATGTCCTTGCCCGCGACCATCATCAGGTCCGCCATCTCGTCGACGATCACGACGATATAGGGCATGGCCTCGTAGTCCATCTCCTCCTGCTCGTAGATGGCCCGGCCGGTCGAGCGGTCGAACCCCGTCTGGACGGTGCGCGTGAGCATCTCGCCTTTGGCTTCGGCTTGCAGGACGCGGGCGTTGTAGCCCTTGATGTCCCTCACGCCGAGCTTCGACATGCGCTTGTAGCGCTCCTCCATCTCGCGCACGGTCCATTTGAGCGCGACCACCGCCTTCTTCGGGTCGGTGACCACCGGCGCAAGCAGATGCGGAATTCCGTCATAGACCGACAGCTCGAGCATCTTCGGGTCGATCATGATAAATTTGCACTGCTCGGGCGAGAGCCGCTGGAGCAGCGACAGGATCATGGTGTTGATGCCGACCGATTTGCCCGAGCCGGTAGTGCCGGCGATGAGAAGATGCGGCATGCGGGAGAGGTCGGCGATGATCGGCTCACCACCGATGGTCTTGCCCAGCGCCAGCGCCAGTCGCGCATCGGTGTCCTGGAAATCGGCCGATTCGAACTGTTCGCGCAGCATCACTATCTCGCGCCGGTCGTTGGGCAGTTCGATGCCGATGGCGTTGCGGCCGGGCACTACGGCGACGCGCGCGGCGATCGCGCTCATGGAGCGGGCGATGTCGTCGGCGAGGCCGATCACGCGCGACGACTTGGTGCCGGGCGCGGGCTCGAGCTCGTAAAGCGTGACCACGGGACCGGGGCGGACATTGGTGATCTCACCCTTGACGCCGAAGTCGGCGAGCACGCTTTCGAGTTCGCGGGCGTTCTCCTGGAGCACCTCGTCGCTCACGGCGCGGCCGCGTGCGGCGCGCGATTGCTGCTGTAGCAGGCGTAGCGGCGGCGGATCGTAGGGTGTGTCCAGTTCGCGGCTGCGGGAGACGGATGTGTGGCGCTTCTTCTTCTTGTCCTTCGGGTCGAGGCGCGTGATTCGGTAGTCGGGCGAGGTGACGTCCTCGTCATCGTAATCCTCATCGTAGTCGTCACCGATCGGCGCGGGCCCGAACGACGGCTCGATGCGGCCGTCGGCGTCGACCGCGGGCGGCTCCTCCGCCCAGTCCTCGGCGTCCTCGTCGTACGCCTCCGCGCGGGGTTTGCGGCGAAACAGACGCCGAACCAGAGCAACGGTGTGCATGACGAAATGCATGACGGCGCCGAGCCAAGCATTGGCCCATTCGCTGGCCGCGCTGGAGCGCGGCGCCCACAATGCGATGAGCTTCGATGTGCTCGTGCCGCAAGCGAACAGAAGGAGCGCGATGCCGACGATGAAGAAGGCGAGCCCGGCGACGAACGATACGGCGGCTTCGGGTAGGAACGGCCCGATGATATGGGCGCCGGCCATGAAGAAATCGCCGAAAATGCCTCCGAGGCCGTTGGGCAACGGCCAGCTCTTGGGCTGGGGCAAAGCGGCGAGCGCGGCGGCAAGCAGAATGACGGACGCGGGCCACGCCAGCAGGCGGAACTTGCGCCGATTGGGGACCGTGCGGGCTACCAGGTGCCAGCCCCACGCCGCCAGCGGCAGGAAGAGGATGATGGCGGCGAGGCCAAGCGACTGAATGGATAGATCGGCGATCACCGCGCCCCAGCCGCCAAGCAGGTTGCGTGGCGTGGCGCGGGTCGCGTTGTTGAGGCTCGGGTCATGCACGGACCAGGTAGCGAGGCTCGCCCACACGGCGCACGCCACGACGATCAGCCCGAACCCGTATGTGCCGAACAAGAGGCGGCGCAGACCGGATTCCACCGCGCTCGGCAGCAAGCGCCGCCGTCCCTTCGTTCTTCCTCTCGGTGCCATCCCTCTAACCCAATGTGGCGACGATGCGCGCTAAGGCCTCACGCGTTGTCTCCGCGTCGTGCACCAGCGCAACCCTGACGAAATCGTGGCCGGGGTTTCCCCCGTCGGGTTGCGGCTGTGCGAGATAGGCCCCGGGCAGAACTTTGACACCACACCCTTTCCAAAGGGTTGTCGCCGCCGCCTCGCCACCCCCAAAACGGGCCATTTTCAGCCACAGAAAGAAGCTCCCGGCCGGGCGCCGGTAGCCGTAGCGGCCCTCGAGAATCGCGTCCGCCACATCGAAATTGGCGCGGTACAGGGCGCGGGCCCGCTCCACATGGGCCTCGTCCGCCCAAGCCGCTGCCGACACATGCTGGATGGGCAGCGGCACTTGCGGACCGGCGACGTTCCGGAAGCGGCCGAATGCCGCCATAAAGTCCGGATCGCCGGCGGCGAAGCCCGATCGCAGGCCCGGCAGGCCCGACCGCTTGGATAGCGACTGGAACACCACCACATTGGCGAGGCTTCCCGTCTGGCTTTGTGCCACCTCGAGCGCCCCCGGCGGCGGCGCGTCGCCATAGATCTCCGAGTAGCATTCGTCGGCGAACAGCAGAAAGTCGAAGCGGCGCGCGAGCGCGATGGCCCGGGCCAGATATTCGCGGCTCGCCACTGCGCCCTCCGGGTTCGACGGCGAGCACAGATAGAACGCGACTGTGCGCGCGAGCAGCGCCTCGTCGATGGCCTCGAGCACGGGCAGGAACTCAGTCTCCGCCCCTGAAGCCAGGAACGCGGGCGTGGCGCCCGAGGCTGCGGCCGCAGCGGCATAGACTTGGTAGAACGGGTTGGGGATGAGAACGGCTGGATCTGTGATCTCGGGCTTGCGCGCGCGGGCGGGGAAGGCAGCCGAGAACAGGCCCTCGCGCGAGCCGTTGAGCGGCAGCACATGGCGCTCGGGGTCGATCACATCCTGAAGGGCCGGATAACGGTGCCCCATCCACCTCGCAATCGCTTGGCGCAGTGCCGGAATGCCCTTGATCGGCGGATAATGGCCGAACGCGCTCAAATGCTCCTCAAGCACCGGCCCTAAGAACGGCGGCAGGGACGCGTGCGGCTCGCCGAGAGAGAGGTTGATGGGCTCCGCCCCCGGCTCCACGCCTTCGAGCAGGGCCGTGAGCCGCGCGAACGGGGATCGGACGACCGCATCGAGAGGCGTTGGCTTTGCGTCGACTGGCATGCTGGCGGTGGTAGGCGAAGGCACGACGCGCGGCAAGGCGTCAGGGTCGCGGCAAGACGTAGAGGCAAGACGCAAAAGGCCCCGGCAACGCGCCGGGGCCCAAGTTAAGAGCTAGAAGTCAAGGGAGGAGGAGACCTAGCTCTATTTCTCCAACGTTATTGTCCCTCTTTTTGCGATCGCGCGCAGTCCTACTGAACCACCTCGCCATGCAGGTTGATGTCGAGACCCTCGACCTCGACAGCCTGGCTCACCCTCACACCGATAATGATATTGGTGATGATCAGGATGACGAACGTGGCCAATCCAGCCCACACGACGGTGGCGACGATGCCCCAGAGCTGGGTCAGAACCTGTCCGGGATTGCCTTCCAAGAGACCGGGCGTTCCGCCGATCGCTTCGACGGCGAATACGCCGGTCAGGAGGGCACCGACAATGCCGCCCACGCCATGGATGCCGAACACGTCGAGCGAGTCATCGTAGCCGATGGCTTTCTTGACGGTGGTCGACACGAAGTAGCAGATCACGCCAGCGGCGATACCGATCCACAGCGCGCCCATCGGATCGACAAAACCCGAGGCCGGCGTGATCGCGACAAGACCCGCCACTGCGCCTGAGATGATACCCAGGACGCTCGGCTTCTTGTGCACGATCCACTCCATGAACATCCAGCCGAGCGCGGCAGCCGCCGTAGCGACTTGCGTCACGGCCATGGCCATACCCGCGCTTTCGTTAGCGGCCACGGCGGAACCGGCGTTGAAGCCGAACCAGCCGACCCACAGAAGCGAGGCGCCGATCACGCTATAGACCAGGTTATACGGCGCCATATTCTCGGTGCCGTAACCGAAGCGCTTGCCGAGGAAGATAGCGCAGACCAGACCAGCGACACCGGCGTTGATATGCACCACCGTGCCACCGGCAAAGTCGAGGACGCCCGCGTCGGCCAGGAATCCACCGCCCCACACCCAGTGCGTGATTGGCGAATAGACGACCAGTGACCACAGCACCATGAACACCACGAGTGCCGAGAACTTCATGCGATCGGCAAAGGCGCCGACGATGAGGGCCGGTGTGATGATGGCGAAGGTCAGTTGGAACGTGAAGAACACGCTCTCAGGAATCGTGCCCGACAACGTATCTTTGCCGACCCCGCTGAGGAACGCCTTAGACAGTCCGCCGACATAGGCATTAAGGCCGCCGCCGTCGGTGAAGGCCAGCGAGTAGCCCGCGAACAACCACACGATGGTGATGAGGCAGGTGATCGTGAAGCACTGCATCACCAGGGTGAGGATGTTCTTCTTCCGCACCAAGCCGCCGTAGAAGAGGGCGAGGCCCGGAATGGTCATCATCAGCACGATGGCCGTGGATGTGAGCATCCACGCGGTATCGCCCGTGTCGAGCTTTGCAGTTTCCTCGGCGACTTCCGCAAGGGCCTCTGGGGCATCCTGCGCGAGCGCCGGGTCGATGTGGTAGAGCGCAAGCAATACGAGCGCTGCGACCACGCCGAATAGATATTTGGCAAGGGTCGTCATCTTCAAATCTCCCCCTCTTACAGTGCTGATTCGTTGGTTTCGCCGGTGCGGATGCGCACCGTCTGCTCGACGGGAACGACGAAGATCTTGCCGTCGCCGATCTGCCCGGTCTTGGCCGCGGCGACGATCGCATCTACGGCTTTGTCGACCATTTTGGCAGGCACCACGACCTCGATCTTGATCTTCGGTAAGAAGTTCACGGCGTATTCCGCGCCGCGATAGATCTCAGTGTGGCCCTTTTGCCTCCCGTACCCCTTGACCTCAGTAACGGTCATGCCTTGCAACCCAAGCTCGGTGAGGGCTTGACGCACCTCGTCGAGCTTGAATGGCTTGATGATTGCCATCACCAGCTTCATTTGTTTGAGCCCTCCATGATTTACGGCTGTGCAGGTTTGTTGCCGTCTCGGTTCAGCCGTGCGAACCCAAAAGCAGAGTCAAGCTACGTGCCAACTCCGCATGATGGGCGGCAAGTCATTGGTGTTAGGGATTCTTTTACGATTCCCGCCGGCATCGCTCAGGCTCTGACGCTGGTCAATGAGCACAAAAGTTAGGCAAAGCCGCCTGATTGCCTGCGATTTGGGCGCTTACTTGGGCTTTCGCTCGCGGACAAGGCCTTCCTGGGCCGTAGAGGCGACCAGGCGGCCATCGCGCGTGAACAGCGTGCCGCGGCAAAACGCCCGCCCGGCCCCGGAACTTGGGCTGTCCTGGACGTAAAGCAACCAATCGTCGGCCCTGAAGCTCTCATGGAACCAAATGGCGTGATCGAGGCTCGCCAGCATCAGGTTCGGGTCGAAAACGAAGCGTCCATGAGCGATCAGCGCGGTGTCGAGCAGCGTGAAGTCCGACGCATAGGCGAGCACGCATTGGTGAAGTGCGAGGTCTTCGCCGAGGTGCCCGGTGGCCTTAATCCACACCTGCTGGCTTGGGGTCCGGTTCTCCGGCGACAGGTATCGGGAAAGATCGACGGGGCGGATCTCGATCGGCCGTTCCTGCTCCCAATAGGCCTTCACCGGCTCCGGCAGCCGCTCCATGAGCAGATCCTTGAGCTCCGCCTCGCTCGGTAGGTCTTCCGGCGGCGGCACCTCCGGCATCTTCATTTGATGCGCCAGACCCCCCTCTTCCTTGTGAAAAGAGGCCCCCATGGAGAAAATCGCATGCCCGTGCTGGATGGCCACCACGCGGCGGGTGGAGAAGCTGCCGCCGTCCCTAATCCGGTCCAGTTCATAGATGATCGGCACAGCCGGATCGCCGGCGCGCAAAAAATAGGCATGTAGCGAATGGCACATGCGGCCCTCGACGGTCCGGTTGGCGGCAACCAGCGCCTGGCCGATCACTTGGCCGCCGAACACGCGCTGCCAGCCCACCTGCGGGCTCAAGCCCCGGAAGAGGTTGTGCTCCAGCGTCTCGAGATCGAGGATCGACAGCAGTTCGTCGAGAGCGCGGCTCATGGACCTGCCTTTATCGTGAGAGTTTGCCGGTCCGCCGCCATTTAGCAGGTTCGCGCGCCTGGCGGAATGTTCCCCGTGCCCCGTGAGCCACCGTGACGCGCGTGAGTGACGCGCGCGAGTGGCGCCGCGCACGGCCCTCCCCTATACGGGAAGCATGAACACCCAGACCAAGGGCGTCGTCTACGATGCCATCATCGCCGGCGGTGGCTTTGTCGGCGGCACGCTGGCGCTGGCGCTGGCCAAGCTCGCCCCGCCAGGATTCCGCATCGCCCTGGTCGACGCCGCGCGGCAAGAGGTCGGCGCGAACGGGCCAAAGGATGCCCGGGGACTTGCGCTGACGGCGGCGACCAAAAGCCTGCTCGACGCCGTGGGGCTGTGGCCGGCCCTTGCCCCAAACGCAGAACCCGTGCGGTCCATTGAGATCACCGACAGCCCGCTCAATGCGAGCTTGCGTCCGCACTTTCTCGGCTTTGACGATGAGATGAAGGCGGGCGATCCTGGCGCCTACCTGGTCGAGGCTGGCGAGCTGCACCGCGTCATCTCAGCTGCGGTGGAGGAGGACGCTCGAATCGACCTGCTCGCGCCGGAGAGCATTGGCGACTTCGAGACGGACGCATTTTGCGTGCGCGCCCATCTTGCCAGCGGCGCGACGCTGGCAAGCCGTCTCCTGGTCGCGGCGGATGGCAAGCGGTCGAAGGTTCGGCAGCGCGCCGGCATCAAATGTATTGGCTGGTCCTATCCCCAAGTCGGCATCGTCGCCACGGTGGCGCATGAGCGCCCGCATCACGGCAAGGCGGTGCAGCACTTTCTGCCCGCAGGCCCCTTCGCCATCCTGCCGCTCAAAGGGAACCGCTCGTCCATCGTGTGGACCGAGGAGACGGTGCGAGGGCAAGAGCTCATGGCCGGAAGCGAGGAGGCCTTCGTCGGTGAGCTCACCCGTCGCTTCGGCCACCGGCTCGGCGCTCTCACGCTCGAAGGTCCACGTCAGTCGTTCCCGCTGGAGTTTCAGATGGCGCGGTCGTTCATCGCCAATCGCCTCGCCCTCGTCGGCGATGCCGCCCATGCCGTGCATCCGCTCGCCGGCCAAGGTCTCAATATCGGCATGCGGGACGTGGCGGCATTGGCCGAGACGATTATCGACACGGCGCGCCTCGGCCTCGATATCGGCTCTGGCACCACGCTCGACCGCTATCAGCGCTGGCGGCACTTCGACAGCGCCTTCTCTGCCACGGTCATGGATGGGCTGAACCGCCTCTTCTCCAATGACAGTGCGTCGTTGCGCGCCATCCGCGATCTCGGCCTCGGCCTGGTCGACCGGACGCCCAGCCTGAAGCGCTTTCTCGTGCGCGAGGCGGCTGGTGCCACCGGCGACGTCCCCCGCCTGTTGAAGGGCGAAGGACTGTAGCCGCGTGGTGCGCGACCGCACGATGTCGGTGAGCTTCGTCACCCGTTTCGCCCCGTCGCCGACGGGACTTCTCCATCTTGGCCATGCATTTTCCGCCCTGACCGCTTGGGACGCAGCGAAGGTGGCGGCCGGGGAATTCCTCTTGCGGATCGAGGATATCGACCGGACGCGTGCGCGGGCCGAATACGAGGCGGCGATCTACGAGGATCTGGCCTGGCTGGGCATGACATGGCCTGAGCCAGTCTGGCGGCAATCGGAACGGGCCGGCGTCTACGCGGCGGCGCTGGAGCGGCTTGGCGAACTCGGCGTGACCTATCCTTGCCGCTGCACGCGCGCCGATATCCGCGCCGCGCTCATCGCGCCGCAGGAGGGGGCGACGCATCTCCCTCCCGACGGCGGGGTCTATCCCGGCACTTGCCGCGGCCGCTGCATGGCGGAGTGCGGACCCGGCGATGCGATCCGGCTCGATCTCGATCGGGCGCTGGCGCTCTTAAGCGGACGGGCGCTGACCTGGCGCGAGACCGGGGCGGTCCATGCCGGAACGCATGCGCTGGACCTGGAGGCCATGCGGCGGCGGATCGGCGACGTGGTTCTGGCGCGCAAGGATATCGGCGCGGCGGCCTATCACCTGTCGGTGGTCGTGGACGACGCAGGCCAGGGCGTCACCCATGTCATCCGGGGCGAGGACCTATTGGAGACGACGCCGATCCACCGGCTCTTGCAGGCGCTGCTCGACCTTCCGGTGCCAGTTTGGCATCATCACGCTCTCATTCGCGACGAGGCGGGCAAGCGGCTTGCCAAGCGCAACGACGCCTGCGCGATCCGAACCTATCGCGAAGCGGGGCGCACGCTGGAGGATGTACGGCGGATGGCGGGTGCACAGCGCGTCTGATGAGAGGCGAAGCGCTATAAGGCAGCGACTAACCCGCGTCGAGCTTGCGCGCTTCTTCCAGCAGCATGATGGGGATGCCGTCGCGGATCGGAAACGCAAGACCCGCGGCGCGGCTGATCAGCTCTTGGTGCTCCGCGTCATAGTCGAGCGAGGTCTTGGTCAGCGGGCAGACTAGGATTTCGAGCAATTTGGGATCGACGCGCCGTTCACCGCGCTCCGCACCGCTCGTCTGTTTGTCGTCATGTGTCATTGGATTGAGGTCCCTGATCCGTCGTCGCGCTCCGCGAGGTCCATCTCGGCAAGGGCCACCAGCGCGGCGGCCCTCGCCCGCAAGTCCGTGGCCTCGAGCAATGCCTGTTTCTCCTCCGGGCCATAAGGGCTCAACACCGCCAGCGTATTCACCAGCCGCTCGTTGCTCGCGCTGTTGATGCGGTCCCAGTCGGCGCTGAGCTTGTTGGCGTCGAGATAGCTTCGAAGCGTTTCTATCAAACGCGGCCGGTCGACGTCGTCCTCGCCATGGCCACTGACGAAGTCCATGGGGTAGGGCGAAAAGTCGATATCGCACATGCGGAACGGCGCATCCGACGAAATCTCGTCGCCGAGCTGGAAGCGGGCGACGCCGGAGAGCGAGATGACGAGCCGACCGTCGTCGCCCTCGTTGAACGCTGTGATCCGTCCCGCGCAGCCGATGCGCCGCAAGGGAATGCTCCTGCCTTCGGGCGACTCGTCGTCCCCCGTATCGGGCCCGGGCTGCACCACACCCATCAGCCGGTCGTTGGCGAGCGCATGGTCGACCAGCGCGAGATAGCGAGGCTCAAACACGTTGAGCGTCAACGTGGCGCGCGGCAAGAGGATGGCGCCCCGCAACGGGAACACCGGCAGCATGTTCGGCAGGTCATTGGCATTGTGATAGCGGTCAGTCACCCCAAGACAACGCTCCTTGGCGTCTACGCAAACAGCAACGAGGAAAGTCTTTGGCGCCCGCCGATCGACGCGGGGTCGGCCGGCCCCCAAGCGTCGAACAACTGCACAAGCTGTTTCCTCGCCGCGTCGTCATTCCACTTGCGATGCTTCGCCACAAGCTCCAGCAACTCATCGAGCGCGCCCTCGCGGTCGCCCGCGGCGTTCAGCGCAAGCGCCAGATCGAAACGCGCCTGCACGTCGCTCGGGTCCGCCGCCACCGCGGCGCGCAAGCTCTCCACGTCGCCAGCCTGGTCCGCCTTGCGCGCGAGTTCAAGCGCCGCCCGCGCGCTCGCCACCGGCGCGCTATCGGCTTTGGTGGGAGGCACCAGCGCCAAAGTCTGCTCGGCG
>Ga0307378_10002190_pt1 | contig 30506 bp, 16 predicted proteins | sample UN1MG_FD_202238 | JGI IMG/M metagenome (GOLD analysis project Ga0307378, IMG submission 202238) | Soil microbial communities from Risofladan, Vaasa, Finland - UN-1 | ecosystem: Environmental > Terrestrial > Soil > Coastal area > Acid sulfate soil | place: Finland: Risofladan, Vaasa | collected... | reverse complement strand
GCGGCCGCACCGAGGGCAGTGCGGATGCCCCACCCTGGCAAACAAGAGCCGGAGGTAGTCGTAGATCTCTGTGACCGTGCCGACAGTGGAACGCGGATTCTTGGTCGTGGATCTCTGGTCAATGGAGACGGCGGGCGAAAGCCCCTCGATGTAGTCCACATCCGGCTTGTCCATCTGGCCGAGGAACTGCCTGGCATAGGCGCTCAGCGACTCGACATAGCGCCGCTGGCCCTCTGCGTAGATAGTGTCGAACGCAAGCGACGACTTCCCCGACCCGGAGATGCCCGTGATGACGACGAACTTGTCCCTGGGGATTTCGAGGTCAATATTCTTGAGGTTGTGCTGCCGCGCTCCGCGGATGACTATGCTATCGGCTCCCATGCTCGGACGACCATCCCTGTGCATAAGTTTGCGGCGGAATTCTGTACTCCGCGAAATTAAATTCTATCAGGAATCGTGACACTGGTCAACAGAATTCAGGGCCGGATTTGCACCACGGAGGCACAGAGGGGAGGGCGAAGCGGTGTTCCCGCTTACTTCGGGGCAGGCATGCCACCAGCACTCCATAAGGGTTGGCTGCTAGTCCCGGATTTATCCTGTCCATCCTGTGCATCCCTGTGTACGAAGGCACGGCTCAGCAGGAGCTTCGCCCTCCCCTACTTCGTCGGCAGGAGCTTCTTGAGGCGGATGATCTCGTCCCTTACCTCGGCGGCGTGCTCGAAGTCGAGGTCCTTGGCCGCGCGTTTCATCTCCTTCTCAAGGTCGGCGAGCACGAACATGAGCTGGTCCAGTGGCGTGTTTTCGTCGGGCGACGGGCGTACACGGTAGTAGCTCTTGCTTTCAGCAACCTTCTTGGCTTCGATGACATCGCGCACAGCCTTCTGAATGGAGGCGGGCTTGATGCCATGCTGCTCATTGAACTCCCTTTGGAGCCGGCGGCGCCTGTTGGTCTCCTCGATCGCCCGGTGCATCGAGCCGGTCGTATCCTCCGCGTACATGAGGACTTTGCCGTCAATGTGGCGTGCGGCGCGGCCGATCGTCTGAATCAGCGCCGTCTCCGAGCGCAGGAAGCCCTCCTTGTCGGCGTCGAGAATAGCGACAAGCGAGACTTCAGGCAGGTCCAGCCCTTCGCGCAGGAGGTTTATGCCCACGACCACGTCGTAGACGCCGAGCCTCAGATCGCGGAGGATTTCGTTCCGGTCGAGGGTGTGAATCTCCGAGTGCAGGTACTGCACCTTGATGCCCAAGTCGGCAAGGTATTCGGTCAAGTCCTCCGCCATCTTCTTCGTCAACGTGGTGACCAGCACGCGGTCGCCCTTCTCGGTTCGCTGCTTTATCTCGTTGATCAAGTCGTCTATCTGGCCCTGCGGTGGACGTATCTCCACCTCCGGATCAACCAATCCAGTCGGGCGGATTATCTGCTCTGCAACCTGGCTGCTGTGGGCAAGCTCGTAAGGACCCGGCGTCGCGGAGACGAACACCACCTGGTTGATGCGCTCCATGAACTCCTCAAAGCGAAGCGGGCGGTTATCCAGAGCGGACGGCAGCCTGAAGCCGAACTCCACCAATGTCTCCTTGCGCGACCTGTCGCCGGCGTACATAGCGTGGAGTTGCGGGATTGTTTGGTGCGACTCGTCTATGATGATGAGAAAATCGTCCGGGAAATAGTCCAGCAGGCAGAATGGCGGTTCACCGGGAGCACGGCCGTCCAGGATTCGCGAGTAGTTCTCGATGCCGGAGCAGTAGCCGATCTCGCGCATCATCTCCATGTCGTACTTTGTCCGCTGCTCGATCCTTTGCGCTTCAAGCAGCTTCCCGTGCCGCTGGAAGTACTCGACGCGCTCCTGAAGCTCGCACTCGATCTCGGTCAGGCCGCGCTCCATCGTTGCCGGAGACGTGACGTAGTGACTGCCTGGATAGACCGTAAGTTCCTCCTGTCGGCTCAATACCTCGCCTGTAAGCGGATCCACCACCGCGATCCGCTCGACTGTGTCGCCGAAGAATTCGATGCGTATGACTATCTCCTCATCCGCCGGCTGAATCTCCAGGATGTCGCCCTTGACGCGGAATGTAGCTCTCTGGAGCGCGACATCATTCCGACCGAACTGCATGTCAATCAGCCTGCGCAGAACCTCCTCGCGGTCGTATGTCTCACCTTCAGTAAAGCTCAGAACGATCCGCCTGTACTCTGCGGGCGAACCGAGTCCATAAATGCAGGAGACGCTTGCCACAACAACGGCATCACGCCGCTCCAGCACCGCCTGAGTCGCGGAGTGGCGAAGGCGATCTATCTCGTCGTTGATTGAGGTGTCCTTCTCGATGTAAGTATCTGTCCGGGGAATATACGCTTCCGGCTGGTAGTAGTCGTAGTAGCTGACGAAGTACTCCACCGCGTTTTGCGGAAAGAACTCGCGGAACTCGCCGCATAGCTGTGCCGCCAGCGTCTTGTTGTGGGCGATCACGAGCGCAGGCTTCTGCACCGCCTGGATGACGTTTGCCATCGTGAAGGTCTTGCCGGAGCCGGTCACGCCCAGAAGCGTCTGAAACCGATATCCGGCATCGACCCCCTCGACTAGTTGTGCTACAGCCTTGGGTTGATCGCCCTTGGGTTTGAAATCCGAGATCAGTTTGAACTCGTCCACGTCTCTTCCCAGTCCATGATAACGCTACTGCTCAATCGCACATGCGTTCGCCGCTGTGCGCAGACTTGCTTCACCTATTTTACACTAAAAGCCGCCGGAGCCCAACTCGAACATGATCTTTCTCTGCGACTGCGACCACACAGCGATCAGCTCCCGGCTGCCGACCATCTTCCCTACAGAGAGCTCGAGGTCTCTATATGACCGGCCGACTATCTCATTGAACGTGGAGCTTACTGTGAATCGCCAGTCTGGACTCAAACGGAACGTGAGATCACCGAACACGTTGGCCGTCGGATAGTCCAGCCCCTTTATGGCATAGATGGAAGCCCGCCATTTCTTCCCATCGCTAAGGACGCAGGTCGCCGATAGGGTTTGCTTGCCCGCGTACGACGTGTACACACTGGCTCTATCGGCAAATCGGTAGCTGAGACCAAAACCACTGTACTCGGAGATCCTCCATTCCAAGACGGCCGCTCCCAACGTAGACAGCCCGGATATCCGGCTGCCCCACAGGTAGCCGAGCCCGAGCGAAGTCCTGAGCGAGAGCTTGTCAGCCAGACGAATCGGCGAGGAGTAGACGTTGCCCTTTACCTCGTACCTCATGTCGGAATATGTAGAGTATGCTGACCTAGTCGAGAGCGTATATCGGAACGGTGACTTGCCAAGCGGCCTTGCACGCATCTGGATGAAGATGTCGGCGTTCGTCGAGTCTTCGCCTTCTTGCAGGTCGCTCCTGTCCAGACTTAAGCCAACGTCAAACGCCTCGAACGATTTGTTGATGCTGACGCTGCCGAAGAAGTCCCTATGGGAAGGGTAATCCATGTAGACATAGCCGCGAGTCTGCCTCCCCAAATCCTGGCTGTGATAAAAGTGGGCTCCCCAGTCAGCCCTCGTGACCTGGCTGAGCAGGAGCGAACCGTCAGAACGCTCTGTAGAATACTTCTGGCGCAGATCAACGAACCATCCAGGTTTCTGGCCGTAGTCGCCCCAGCCCGTACTGTCGCCGTGCCTCACCAACAGCGCCCCGCTGGACGACGAACTCAGCGAGTAGTAGACAGGGAGGTTAAGGGTCACACCGCCGGTGCTGTAGCCGACATATTGTCCTTCCTCAGGCCCGGCGCCTGTCAGCCACAGCACATACAGCGGCAGGGAGACCACGCGCTTACCATCAACGTAGACGCTGGCCCTCTTGAACTGAATCTTCTGGTTCGGAAAGACCGTGGCCTCGCGGGCCTTCACCAATATCGAGCTGTCCGAGAGATCGTGCAGGCTCATATCCTCGGGCATATAGGAAGCTTCTTGGTCGCTGATCTCAGGTATGCTCTTCGAGACGTTCACCTTCTGAACGCGGCCACGCTCCGCCGACAGAAGCAATCCCTCCGACCCCGACAGGTCACAAGCGAACATGTCCCCCACCACGTCGCCGCCGGTCGTGCGGATGCGGATAGGGCTTGCTCGGCCCTCACCTCTAGCAACCACCCTGCCCCGCTCAAGATTGATCTGAGCCTCCTCCGCCGCGAGATCCAGTGTGCGGCAACGAATGCGCACATTCCCCAGCGCTTCCAGCACTTTGTAGTCCACGCTGTAGGCAAGATACTTGTCCGCAGTCACTGTCAAGTAGTCTGGGCCCTGAGGCAGAGACGGGGCGTCCCCGAATTCTACGTTGATCTGCGCTACAGCTTGTCCCTCGACCCAGGTAGCTGTGACCACGCAGGTGCCTGGAATATCCGCGCTCACGAGCTTCACCCGGGCGACCCCAGCGGAGGTCAACCCGGACTCTTCGATAACGCCGAGCGATGCAGAGACGCGCACTTCTGTGCCATCGGCGACGAATCTTCCCTCTCTATCCCTGACCTGAACCGTTACGGTACACACGCTCTTACCATCCGCAAGGATAGCGCTGGGATTCGCCGATAACTCAATGCTCCCCACACCTCTGTCGCATGCTGCAGGGCACAGAATCGCGGAGAACAGGAGCAGACTACCTGGAATCAAAAGCTTCGTTCGCATACGGATCCAATATTAGTAGGGTTCACCGGCGTCGTCAACAGTCAAGCCTGCCAGCGCCAGAACCTGATGAAAAAGGCCCGTACCCTCCCTAGATGGACTACGGGCCTTTGGTTCTATGCTTGGCTAGCCTAGCTCCATGTTAACCGCTGCCGATCACAAAGCCTACTATGATGGCTCCGATCATGGCAGCGATCAACCCTCGGTTCTTCTTGGAGTGTGATGGCTGCGGGACCGCCGGGCTGGTCGGCTGAGTGAGGCTCGCAGCCGTCACCTCCGCCAGCAGCTTCTCCGCAACTTCGTAAGTCGCACCGATTCCTAATGCCTCCTCCCCCTGCCCAGTCTTCCCCTCAACCGCCGCAGCTCTGCCTGTCGCGGTGATTGTGCTGAAACTGCCGCTCCTAGCGTCTATCAACTGCAGCGTGACGGTCAACTCGGCCTCGGCTTTCCTTTCGTTGAAGTCATATCGGTCTATGGAACCGATCATGGCCAAGTTAGCGCCCATCAGGGTGGCTAGCTTCCGCGCCTTGGCGACCCCTTGAACTCCGGTATCAATCGGCTGTGCGATTTCCTTCTCGGTGATCTGCTTCTCACGCACAGCTCGGTCCACAGAAGCGGCTCTTGGGTCGAATAGGACGACCGAGTAACGCCGCGTCCCGGCCAGACCTTCGTTGACGAGCAATAGCAGGTCACCGGCACATTGCTGGATGAGTTCCTGCTTCGAGGCTCCAACGTCACTTCCTATTGCAAAGGGGAAAAGTGCCAGCGATTCCTTCTGGAGGACATCATCGGCATTTAGCGCCTGTGCACACTGGAAAACCAGCAGACACGTCACAGCTAGTACCCGACATATGCGGGTTCCGGTAAGTATTGGCCTCACAGTCTGGTATGCTCCTCTATTGCTATGGGACTCATCTATGCCAAGGGCAGCCGGCAAGCCTGTCACCTTCCCTGCAATGTGGCCGCGTCAGAACGGTATGGGAGGTGGCTGATCCGGTACGGGGTCGGCGCCGCCTCCACCGCCATCACCGCCGCCGCCCGAGCCTCCAAGCAGCAGTCCAACGCCAAGGGACAGCAGCAACAGCGGAATCCACGACTTCTTGCTGCTCTTTTTCCTCACAGCCACGATAGGAGGTGGCACTGCGCGTTCTTTGTATTCCTCGCCCGTTACCTCCTGGATGACCTTCCTGCCCGTGTCCCTGACAGCCTCAGAGGCAATGCTCGACTCTCCCGCCGGCGCGGTAGGAGATGGCTTCGTACCGCGTCCCGTGACCGTGATAGTCTGCACAGCCTTCCCCGTCTTCGTATCCACCAACCGAACGGTAGCCGTTATCTCCGCTACACCCTCCCTGTCGGCGAAGGTGTACTTCTCCACGGACCCAACGAGAAACAGGTCTGCTGATATGGCTCTTGCGAGCACGGCGGCGTGTGCGATGCCCGCGTCGTCGGGTGAGAACGGACCCACCGCTATCAGCTTCATCTCCGACTGCATGGCCGCTAAGCGCTCCACAGCGGGCAGACGCTCCGTGTACTCCAAGACGCTGTACCTAGGGCATGAAGCCAGCCCCTGCCCAAGAAAAGCATTCAGCTCGGAGACCACCTGTAACTTGGTCACCGTGGCCGCCTTATCTAACGGAAACAGGACCATGGTTTGCGGCTTGACGTCGCTGACCTGGGAGGCTGCAAGAGCACCGCTCGCCATGTATGGCACCAGTACGGTGCTGGCCAGAGACCAAGCCAACCACTTGGCAGTCCTGAATCTGACCATTGTGCGCATGGATGTCACCCCTCTCGGAATTGTCTCCCGTCCTACTTTGTCTCGAAGAGGATGCGGAATGATCTGCTGGTGTAAACCTGGCGGGCCTCGAACGTATAAGAGCCGCCAGAGACCAACTCGAGAGAAACGCCGTTCTGCTCGTCCACGAGCGTTAGCCGCGCGTTCGCCGGCACGCTTTCCAGGCCCTCCCAGGTCAACTGGACATCGCCTGGGCTGTCCGTCGCCACTCTGAGCCGCCAGCTATCGCCGGAATACAGGCTGCCTCTCACATCAGCCGCATAGATGCCGTCCCTTTCATCATCGGTGAAGTACAAATCCACATAGCCCTCCAAACACGGCGGGCTCTCGATCCGCTCAGGCTTCGAGGAACTCTGGCCGAAGTAGGCGCTGTCCTGCAGTTCGCCGCTAGTGGCGATCATGCGGACTGTCCACTCGCGCGGGCGGTATGTATCTGCACCCTCTATCCCATGCTCAGAGAGACCCAAGGGCTGCCCGCCCATCGGCGGTGGCGGCGGCTCGATTCCCCCGCCTGTAGGAGACGGAACTATTAGCTGGCAGTCAACCAACGCTCTCACCCAGTAGCCGAGCCATGGGCGCATTGTCCGGTCCGCTCCCACTCGGTTTGCATCAACGAGCTTGTAGTTCCTGATACTTGGATCATACGTCCACGCATACTCGCGAACCCAGCCATTTGCGTGAGCAGTCGCTAGGCTGACGGTCTGAGCGTTGTATCTGACCTGCAGATTGCCCCAGACTGTTTCCTGCAGGAACGGATAGCCTATCTGGTTCCAGCCAGCCTCGATTGGTATGCTGAAGGACCAAGTGGTGCTGACCAGACTGCCGCTGGGAGCGATCACCTTGGGCTCCAGAGTCTTGATCCAGTATGCCTGGCCGGCAGCAATCAGCGGGAAGTCGTAATCCGACGCATAACCAGGCAGCAGCGAGTAGAGCTTGTATGCGCCGGATGAAGGCTGCCATTTCGCCAACGCGAATGGCGGTATGCGGCCGAAACATCCCTCGGGATAACCGATACTCGGCTGCAGCGGCAGGGAGATCATATGAAGCCCGGTGATGGTCAAACTCGGACCAGCTACCACTACGGTGAGCTCGGATGAGCTGCTCGGGAGATAATCTCCTCCTCCCGCCCAGGCGGTCGAGATCTTCCATGTCCCATTTAACTCAGGCGTCCAGGAGAGTGAATAGCTCCCATTCGCCTGAGAGCTCACCGATCGCTCGAACTTTGTGCCGCTCGGCCTGGTAAACTTGATCGTCAAAGGCACTGCCATTGCGGGGCTGACCGTGCCGCTTATGATTGCCGCCTGGCCCACCATCGGCGATGCGCTGCACCGTATTGTGATGGTTGCAGTCGGCCTTCCAGTCACAATCGGCCCGTTGTACTCGCCTGACGCAGGATCTCTAACCGTATCCAGATAATCGGAAGCCTTGAAGTAATACGTATGCGACCCAGGGCCGAGGCCCTGCTTCTGGAATCTGTAAGTGACGCCCGTCACGAAGTCGTTCTCATTCGGATCCTTCACCATCACATCAGCGTCCGCGTTGTCTACGTAGACCTTCACGTATTCCGGACCGTCTCCGTCGGGGTCACTATAGACAACTGAGTAGGTGTACGTGTCCGTGTTCCATCCGCTAGCCGGGGACACGTCCGCCTCACTGAAAGCCGGGGCGGAGTTTGAGTAGATGGACGGGCCATCCATCTGAGTGGTGGGCGTTGCGGCCTCAAGCGCGTCCACCGCCCTGAAGTAATAGGTGTGAGACCCTTCTGTGAGGCTGCCGCCCGGCAGCGTATATCGGTACACTACTCCGGTTGCATAGGTGCCGCCCGGCACCACCACCATGCAGTCCGTTATGTCCGTCTCCTGGCCGTCTATGACTACCTTGACCGATGTGGGCGCGTCGTTGTTCAGATCAACGTACTTGACGCTGTACACATAGGACATACCCGTGTTCCCGCGCACAGGCGTGATTGAAGGTTCGCCCAGAGCCGGCGGGTAGTTGACCGTCACAGTCAGCTCGCCGGACACCGGCAGCCTGACCGCTGCCCAGCCATCCGACGCCTCGAAGTGATAGTTGCGCTTGCCGGGACTCAGAGTGGATGAATACGTGAACTCGGCGCCCGCGGTATAATCCGGCGAGGCCGGCGGCGTCATAGCGTGAGGCGCTCCATCAATGAGAACCCTGACAAATCCCTCAACCTTGTTGATGGGATCCACCGTGGGCGCATCACCGTCCGGATCAGCATACGTCACCTTGAAAGTGAACACCGTGGAAGCCGTACCCCGCGACGGCGTATGCGAGGCGTTGCTTAACGTCGGGGGTTCGTTGCCCGCCGGCGCCTGTATTGAGACCTTCGGGCCCTGCAACTCCGACGCTGCAGGGAATCTCAGAGTAGTGTCCCTGGTCGCCGCGTCCGTCGGACCTACAAGTATTTCTTTCGTGTTCGACCTGAAATGAGCGGTATGCACATCGTTCGGCAGAAGGCCGACGCTTACGCCGAGGCCCGGCACGATCGCCTGATAATCCACTCCTCCGGGCCCGAGGTAGTCGCTGTCGTCGGCATCGACCTTCGTCATGATGAGCTTGCCGATGCTGAACTCATCGCCGACCTTGACACCGAACTCGTCAACGAGATCACTTGTCAGGATCGTCAACGTATTGCTGGTATTGCTCCCGATGGTAAAGACTTGATAGGTTGCCTTCGGGCCTGCGCTGGTGAACTGCATAGGCATACCTTTGAATTGGTCTACAGTCCAGTTCTGCGAGTCATCGGTTATTGCGGTTGCGCCGATGGCGGTCACGGTGCCGTCATAGGCCGTTTCACTCGCGTTATCTACATAGACGACCGGGTAGCCGGCATCCGGCGCGTCCCCGGAATCATCCCTATACTTAACCGTGTAGACGAACTGCTGCGCGGTGCTATGTCCCAGCGGGTTGTTCGGGGTTACCAGACCATTCGAGAGGATTGGTCGGTCATTGACATACGGCCCTGTGATCGGCGTGATCGGCGCGATGGGAGCGCCGGACGACCTCGAGCTTGGAGTGCCAGCGTCGAAGACCGCATACCCAGCGCCGTCCGAAGCCTCGAAGTAGAACTTGTGAACGCCGTTTGCAAGGTTCATCTGGGCCTCGTACGTCACGCCTTCCTTGTAGCTGCCGGCCTTGCTGGTGAGCGCCTCCGCCCGCCCATCCAGGATCAGACGCGAGTACTCCGGGGCTTGGCCCTTCAACCCATCGGTATCCGTGTAACGCACCGAAAATGTGAATAGAGTAGTGCTCGATCCGGTCGTGGGAACAACCTTCCCGAGCGTCAGTGCAGGCGGCGTGTTCGCAACCACCTCATCCGGACCTTGCACGCCGAACCAGTATTTCGCGGTCACTTGGCCGGTCGGAGCACTCGCAAACGTGACAGTGCCTTGCAGCAGATCTATGGTGACATTCGTCGTGAGTGTGCCGCCCACGTAAATGGACGGGTTCGTGTACATACCGGGCAACTCGGGAACCGACAGGTTCCCAACAACGGGTTTGTGCGCAAACTCGTATACTTTGCCGGAGCCGCTGAGAACTTCGACAGGCTCCCATATCGTGTGGGCGCTGGGCGACGTGGTGGCGTCATACTGGGCCATCGCTGTCGAGGCATCCGCCGCGACAAAGCAGTGGTAATACGGATCAGTGCTCTGGTCCAGGCGCGTGGAATAGACGTACTCCTTGCCGTCGCTGAACACCCTGTCACTTGCCATGGCTTCGTCCATCCCATGCCCGGCATCCCACACAAGCTCTCCCGTCGTATCCTTCCGCCCGATGTAGAGCTTCACGTATGCGGGCGGCTGGTTGTCCACATCTTTGTAAGTAACGCGGTAGTTCCACATAGTCGCGGCGTTATTCGACCCATCGTTCGACTCTACCTTGCCGCCGTACAGCACAGGCGCTGTGTTCGCTGTTATGACCGGTCCAGAAATCCAGCCCGTAGTTGTCGTCTCGCCTACCCTCAGATCGTTCGGGTCCGTCTGCCGGCCCCAGTCGTCCGTGAACTCGAACCGGTGCGTGTAGGTGACCCCTGGTTTGAGGGCAAGACCCGCCAGGCTGGCAGTGTTCAAATAATACTGGACACCCGTGATGTAATCCGTGCCGGCGCCCTTCTGCATGCTGTAGCGCTCTTCCGTCGCCGACCCTTCCGGCTTGATTACAAGATACGCGGTGTAAGGCCGCTGCCCGTCCGCGTCCGAATACGTCACACGAAACACGAAGTCGGTTCCTGCTACGCCGGAACCGGGGGTCAAGCTCATCCCGCTCAACACGGGCTTGTTGTTGACATAAGGGCCGTTTATGACGTCGTTGTCAACGGGAAGCCAGGGCGCCAAAGGGTCGAGGGGATCCGGCGCCTCGATCTTCGGGACGTAGTAGTCATTGAAAGTGCCGCCGTTGTATATGATCTCGTCCGGGCGCCTCGGGTAATGGCATACTCTGGTGCCGTCGCCCGCCTCGAACCAGTAGTAGTGCGGCCCGGTACCCAACTTCTGCCCGGCGTTTAGGGTGACCTTGTAGACAACCCCATTCTTGATTTCGTCTGCCGAGGGGTCGCTGTCGCGGTGCACCGACTTCATTTCGTATTTGGTCGGCGCAGTTGGGTTGTAGGGGTTCGCGAAGTTGCCATTGTTCATGCACAGCCAGACGCCCACAGGCGGCTTGCCTTGGGACTGTTTATAGACAACCCTGAACTCGCACAGCGTGGAAGCGGAGACGGCAGCCGACTCGGCCCACATGCGCCAATTCCAGCTGCCCTGGTTCGCTATCATCGGATTGACTGCGCTCCTGTACGGGTAGAGCGTTCCCAGGAAACGCGAGCCCCCCAGAGGATATTCGTAAACATTCAAGCCGCTGATAGTGCGGCGGCCGTTCTCGAAGCAGGCTCCAAGCCCCGGGTCCACCCTAGGATGCGTTTGGATCGCCGCGTCGCCCCACGCCCACGAATCGTATAGGTATGTGAGCGAATTGAGGAAAGGGAAGAACCGCCCCGGGAAGTACGTGGGCTTGTCCAGGTAGAGCCCGGTATTGAAGCCTATCTGGTGCGAGCCATAGAATGGATCGTACTGAGAATAGGTACTACTTGCCGGCCGGTACGGCGACTTATCGTCAAGCCCCGACGGATTGTCGGCCTGCGAGATGTCGTCGTCACTGCAGGCAAAGAAGTAGTGGTATACACCGGGGGACAAGGCTACGTAGTAGGGCCACCGGCGAATCCCGTCCGGGCCTGTCTCATACGGGCGCCTATACGGCCAGGTACATATCCAGTCGTCCCCGCCGCTCCTTAGTATTGTGTCGCCAACCGGCACCACGCGGAGAATATGCTTGACACCTACTTCAGTCCCATAGCTTACATCCTCGTAGTCCTCTCTGTACATGAAATGCGGCTTGAAACCAGGGACAGCCACGTCGGCGCGGTCCAAATAGAGCATCACACCGGTACGCTCGTGACGCTCGGCGCTTGGCGCCCAGACGTCGTCCCCCCATTCCAGCCAGGGGACCGGCGCGCTGTTATCTACATTGATGTAATGGATGCGAAAGGTATAGTCGCTGGACGACGTGCCATCGTCGGGGAACTGCTCTACGTAGGGGGTGACATGGAGAGGATCTATATAAACGTCCTTGTTCGGCCACTGGAACGGGTATGACGTGAGGAAGTCCCGATCGCCCCGCACACCACCATATTTGTCTATAGGGGAAAAAGACCCTGCAGGCCAAAAGTAGAACGAGTCGTGCACGGTGACCGTCCCCTCCGACGAACTCACCGTCTGCGTCTCCCCTTCACTGTCCGTGTACTCAGCCGTCCATGTGAACTTGACGTCGTCCGGCTTTCCGTAGTCATCAGCGTGGTCAGGGTCATACTCCTTCGCCCGCAGGCCTGAACAGTATAGAATGGACGGATCCTCCGGGCACGGGTCATACATCAGGGCGAGACCGCCGCTTACCTTGACTTCGACCTTCCATTCCCCAGCCTCTGTCGGCAGTGGACACGAAACCTCTATCTTGGCTACTTTCAGGGTCAGCGTCTGGATTTCGTTGTCTTCGCTGCCACGGTCCCACGTAACCTTGAAAAGGAATATAGAATTCGCAGTTGCCGCTGTGGGCTTCACGCTTACATCGCTCAGGGACTGCGCAAGGCAGCTCGGGCCTGCAGCGAGTGTCACCGCTGCCAATGCCAAGGCCAACTTCAAGTTAGAGAGCTTGTGCATGTACGAACCTCCACACCCGGACTCGAGTGACGAACGCGGTCAAACATCAAGCATTGTACTCCGCCGGCTTTATGGCACGGGCGGGACAGGCGGCACACCCTCACCCGGTTCGGGCATTCCTCCAAGGCCGGCGCCGATCTGTGAAACAGGGCTCATGATTAAGGTCAGACCCGGACGCATGACCCTCAGCCAGTAGCCCTGCCACGGTTTGATCTGCATACTTCGCTCGCCGTATTTGTTCCAATTGTATGTCCGAAACACAGGATCCCACCAGAACACCGTTCTGCTGATCAACCCGCGTGCCACAGCCTGCTGGTAATCGAGTACACCATAGTCCAGGTGATAGAACCTGGTCTCTCCGATTGTGATTGCATAGAGGTAAGGATTGCCCACCAGATTCCACCCGACCTGGAGCGGTATGTGATATCCCTGCGTTCCCCCCCAGGGTATAGGCGTGTACTGGCCAGGTGTCATCGTGGTGCTCTGCGCCACCGGCAGGCTCAGCCAATACCCGGCGCCCGGCTCGACCTTCTCCGCATACACGTACTGCTGGAGATGGGGGTCGTATTTCCATAGGACGGCGCCGGGTAGCAGCCCGAGACCTGTCTGCAGATCCGGGTCAGCCAGTTGGAACGGCACCGACATCATCTGCCACCCCGCCGAGAGCGGCTGCTGCTCCGTAGCAGGAATGACGACCTGTCTGCTCACGCTGGTCGCGCCCACGGGTCCGCAGCTAAATGAAACCCCGTAATTCAGGATCCCTGATCGGCTTCCGTCCGGTACTACCTGCCATGAGACCTTTCCCTCACGTCGCGCGGGGATTGTGCTCAGGCCTTTGGTGTACTGGCCACCTTCCGACGAGTCCAGCGTAAGTCCCTGCGGAAGGGTCAGGGTAAAGGTTGCGTTCTGCAGATCCATATACTTCTCTGTATTGTCCAGGTAGGCCGATATCGTCATGGGGTTCGGATACAGTTGGCCGACACCGTTTTCCATGTAGTATTTCAGCGCCCTCGGCCCCTGGACGGCGGCGACGTACTCCGGCGAATCCATGGTAGGCTTGGTGAAGTCAGACGTCGCACAGGCGATACCGATATAGTGAATAACCGTCATGCTCTGCCCGGGCAAGAGTCTCCGAGGTTTCCAGAATGCACCGTAGGCAACATCATCAATGTAGTCGTACTCAATCGGCTTGTACTGCCACGTTCTCCATGGGTCCTGTCCCAGCCCGCCAAACCAGTACGACCACCCCTGACCGCCAACAATGTACCAGTCATCAATGCTGACCCTGTCCGGCGGCGTCGCGCCCTGACCCTTGAAGATCAGCCGTATGGAGTGAACCGGATCCGACTGGGAGTTGAACAACTCGATCGCTGGCGGAATCTCAGTACCGGACAGGAGGGTGCGGTTCTCAAGCAGGGGGCTGCCGGGGATGCTCACGATGTTGCGCAGTTCCCGGGTACCGCCGTCCTCGAGATGCGTCGGCGTGAGGTCTGCAACCACCTTCATCCCAACCATGTGATCAATCGTATCCTCGTTCTTTAGGGTCCACTTGAAGCGGATGGTATCGCGCATGACCCTGGCGTCCAACTCACATCGGACGACCGGCCGAAGCACGGAGACCTTGTTCAGAGTGGTCGGCGATATGCCATTCTGCGGGGCGGGATACCACACAGCGTAGATGGCGTTTCTATTAGTAGGAACGCGAGGCGAAATACTCCAGTTGCCATCGGTGCCTTCTCCCCAGATTGCGGTACGTCCGTTATCGGAGCCGCCATCATCGTTGTCAAACACCGCCCAAACGCGCTCGGGGTTATCCAGGTTCGACGACACCGCGTCAACCATGATCTCCCAGGAGCCCCATCTGTCGCCCGGGCCAGGAGGCTTAACTGACGACCAGTTAATGAAGCACGAGTTGTCTATCAAAGTCGTCGGATCGCCTTCGATATTCCAGATATGAAACCGGCCGCCCACGCACGGAGTAGATTTTGTCATGGTGTGCCCGAGAGCAAGGCCTGACAACTGCCCAGTCACACCTATGGCAAGCGCTATGTACGGGCTCTCGGCGGTGACCACCACCGGAGGGCCGCTATCATCTTCTTGGGCAGCGGCTCGACCGACAACGATGCCGCAAACGATTACGGCAATAACAGCTATGCGGATGGATTTTGTGCCCGGCATAGACATGCTTACCTCCTTGACATGCGCGAGACCAGCTCTTTCCCTAACGCGGAATGCCCGTATACGGATTTGGCGAGACAATGAGTTTGAGGTCCGGCTCAGGCCACCCATTCGGACCGCGGGCCAGGACTCTCACCCACTGCCCCTCCCACGGCCTCATCGTCGAACCGTCAATGCGCCCCGATGTGTACTGACGGTATATGTTATCGTACCTGAAGGTGTAGGCGAACAGCCACCCATTCTGGACAGCTTCGGCAACAGGCGCTCGCATCCCCGCGTATTCCACCACTGCGCTCCCCCAATCAATCATGAAGGGGAACGGGTTGCCAACCATGTTCCACCCGCGGTAAAGCGATATCACGTAGGGTACTTTATCCACAGCCTCACCGCTCCACTCGGGAAATTCGATAGGCTCGGCTAGATACGCCCAGTAGCCAAGACCGGCCGGCGGTGTAGCATCAAATGGCAGGCCCAATGGATGCACCACCTTCTCCTCAAGCCGCCATGCTTCATCCAGCACGCTCGGGGGCGCGAAGCTCGCCTCCGGGTCCGTCCTGCTGCCATCCAGACTATAGATGGCATACTCGGCAGAAGTGCTATTGGCATAGTGCCACCGCGCGAGCATACCAATGTTGCCGAAAAACAAGTCCTCCGGCGTTGTTCCTATATCGAACTTGAACGGGATAGACAAGAGATGCCAGCCCCGCCTGAGCGTCTGAGGCACCACCGTGAAGGACGCCTTATCGTCATCCGTCAGCGGCGTCGGAGGCGGTGTGTCAAGCTCCATGTCCGACTGCGCTTTCGCATATATCGTGTGTGTTCCCGGCGTCAGTTGGTATTCGAACTCCACATAAGACTTCCCCGCTGCCGGATCCACCACGAAGTAATACGGGGTGAATGTGGGATCGGTGCCAGTCAGCACCGGCGCGTTGTCGGGCACCCCATCGGCGTTGCTATCCACCGGATCAACCCATATGGAAATCGTCTCAGGATCCGCGTGTCGGAAATCCACACGAAGCTTCGGTCGTTTGGTGGGAACGATGCCGCTTTGCGTGGGCGACTGTACCCTCACATCTATGCAAGCCATTCTGACAGCCTTGTAAACGTTCAGCAGTCCCCAGCCATATGCGTCATTCGGGCGGCCGACGCCCGTCGGCGTCGCTGTTTCGCGCAGTATCAACTCAACGTCGCTCGACGGGACGTCAAGCGAACGCAGCAGCCCAGCCGCCGCAGACACCATCGCGGCCGACGCGGAAGTACCACTATAACGCCCGTATCCATTCCCCCAGATGTCGGCCTGCCGGTCGCCGACCGAGGGCGGCTTGCTCGGCGGGTTCTGTCTGGGTAAGGTTGGATCGCAAAAACGCGGAAGCAGATAGAACTGGTTGATTCCGTCGTTGTCCACCCATTGCCTGCTCCACCATGTGCTCACAATGTCATCTCCAGGCGCAACGATATCCACCCCATTGCCCCGGCTGGACCACGCCGAAATCGTGTCCTTGGGGCCGGTGGAGCCTACGCCGATAACCCGATCAAATGAGGCGGGATACAATGGCGGATATGGGCCTAGGTTTCCCTGGTTTCCTGCAGAGGCAACGAGGATGATGCCCCGGCTGGCGGCCTCCGCTATCGCGTGGCGCACCATCGAGGACAGACGAGTGCCCCCAAAGCTCATGTTTGCTACATCAACCCGAAGATTCGCACCCTGGACTATCGCTGAACTCCTCCACTCCACGCAGTACCGCAAAGCCTCCACGAGAGCCGTCTGGTCAAAGGAGGCGCCGCTGTCCGGGTATATCTTGAGCGGCAGTATCCACACGTCGCTCCAGGCAAGCCCGGCAACACCCTCCGAATTGTTCGTCTTTGCAGCGATGATTCCGGCCACCCAGGTGCCGTGCCATGAAACACGTAGGACATCAATGTTAGTTGATTCCGACGGGGATGGATCCTCCCGTCTGGTGGGGTCCTTCGATGTGAAATCGTATCCCTCGCCCACCAGCAGCCTGCCGGCCCACCTGACGCCGGGGGCCGCCGCCTCGCCAGCATACAGGTCCCTGTCGGTGGGGCAATAGCGACAATAGTAGCCGAGATCCGGGTGTGGGAACCTATCAACATGGTCTCCAGACTCTCTCACCCGGTCGCGGACTCCCGTGTCAAGGACCGCAACGACCACGTCGTTTTTTCCCTTAATGATGTCCCATGCCTCCGGCGCGTAGATATGCTGCTTGTCCCACAGCGTGTCGGGCTGAAGCGCCCACTGCCCCCACAGGCGTGATGGATCGTCACTCTGGTGAATCGCCGGATAATATGTATCGTCTGGCACCGCGGTCGGATAGAACTTGTAAACCCGCTCAGCCACAAGTACAAAGGGCTTGCTGTTCATCGCTGCCAGGACGGAGTTGTCCACAGGCCTTGGCAGCCACAGCTTATAGAGACCGGGCGTGTATCTGCCTTCAAACACGACCGTGCTCCCGAACTCCTCATTCAGCGCCTGCACATCCGCTTCGGTTGCAGACGGCGTCAACAGGAGGGCAACCTCGTTCTCCGTCCACGGCAGCTCACCCGCCGGCACTCGGAACGGCCCGATCTGCTCGTCGTCACCAGCTGCGTGCCCCAACGGCGCTATGCCGAGAGACACGAGAACAAGGAAGACGAGCAGGAGTCTGCCGCCCATACGAGCTTCCTTCTTGCTACCCATTCTAACTCAGCTCCTTCGCATCGCACATCCGCCTCGGCTGCCACGGAGTGCTGCCATCGCCATCGCTTAACCGCCGGGAGGAGGCGGCACGCCGCCCAACATCTGGAACATGAGCACTTCGTTCGGATCGCTGTATATGTATCGAGTGTTCTTCTCTCCCTCAATCCCCGGCGACGGCCCGGCCGGATATGGACCCGGCTGGTCCTGGCTGTTCCTTACGCCCACACGCCAATAGAGCATACCGCCCGGCTGGACGTCTTTCAGCTCCGGAGACACGTTCAGCACGTTAGCAAACGTCCGCGAACACAGAGTTCCGTCCTCGCTTACAGGCTGGTATACCTTCCCGACCCAAGTCCGGTCGCGCTTGAACTCCCAAGAAGTAGATACCTCGATCACGTATACGTCGCCGCTCCGGCAGCCTTCCCACTCGAAATGAACATCATCCAGGCTCACGTACTGTGCTCCACTGGTGTCGCCGGGGTGCAGCGGCCTAGGACGCTGGAGGAAGTAGGTGGCGCGCCCAGCGTAGACGGGAGTCGTCTCCCAGTAGGTCACGCGGCCCCCTTCTTCCTCTGACTTCGCAGGCTGGCGCCTGTAAACGCAGGAAACCCAGTAATTGTGCGACTTGCCCGGCGTGATACCAGGCATCGAAGTTACAGTGGCCGCGGTCGCCGCGGTGTGGTCGTTGCTGGGAAATACATAACTGATCGGAACCCGATCAGTAGCATCGTCTATGCTGTGGTGGTCGAAACTGCCAAGGGCACATGAGATCGGCAAGGCTGTGGTCTGATCCGGCGCAAGCACAGGTCCGGCGAAATTTGACGCTGCACCGCCCGAGAAATAGGTACTATGGTTATCGCGCCATACATGATACTGTATGATATCGGCGTATCGAACACCCTCGGGGTTATTCCACGCGATCAGTATCCCGCCCTCGTGGCGGAGAGACCCGAACTCCGCGGGGCTCATGAACGCAGCCGCTACAGCCCCGCCGAGCTGCTCCGGCGTATCCTTACCCGGCTTCAGAAGCGCGAAAAGGCCAAACGCCAGCAGAACCGTCCAAAGCAGCTTGCTGCCCTTTTCGATGCGCTTAGTTCTGTCCGTCCTCGCGGCCTCAGTTCCGGCGGCACCCATATCCCTCGGGAGTTCGTAGACCGCCCTGACCCGATCTTCGGGCTTCACACCGCGCGAGGACCTTATGACAGATGCGGTGGCGTCCACACTCGTAACCCTTGAAACCCTCACACGACCGACAACCTCGTCCGCGCCGCCTTCCCCGCGTCGGAAAACTATCATCTCAATGCCCGCCTCGATACCGTCCTGGGACCCTTTGTTCAGCAGCACTTCGTTGGTTCCCACAGTACCGATTATCGTGGCTTCGGGGATGATGTACTGAACCATGGTGTCCACGGCCTTGCGGGCCGCGTTGTTAATGGCCTCGACGATCCAGTCAGTATCCTTATCAGCAGTGTACCCGATGCGCGGGTTGCTCGCGCCTGTGGCGATTGCGCCGTTTACCCACTCTCCGGATGCCACGTCCAAAATACGGACTGACATGCGCACCTCGGCACTTTTCTTATCCGGATTGACCTTTATCGACAGTACCTCACCACTCGCTACAGAGTTCACTCCAAGTTTCTGCCCAAGGCGCATCATCATGTCTGGAGTTAAGAGGAACTTGGGGACCCTATCGCCTTTACCCTTATATCCTAGCCCCTCCATCGCTGCCTGGAGTGCATCTGCCGGGGTCGGCGTGAACCTACCTGACCGTATGAGCTCAACCGCCACGGCGTCAGTGGCCATTGTGGCGAACATTTCGTTCGGCACCTTGCTGACATTCCTGAAATCTACAACAGCGACCGAAACCGCTCCTATCTGAGCCGCAGCAGGAGCCGAAACGATAAGGCCCCCGAGAATAGGGCCAATAAGGATTGAAATACAGAGCACGCCCATCGGCCGGCGTGTTGCGGATTCTCTAAACAGTCTCACGAGAACACTTCCTCCTAGGACGATTTCGTTCTATTCACGTGCCGGCTAACCAGCTTCGGGTCCCACACCGGCAACTCCTTTTCCCGCTGGGAAGAGGACACGACGACGCAGATTGCGACCTGCCGCCAAGATATCCGGGCTTGTGAGGAATGAATGATATTCATGAGTCACACAGAGCGCGCTGACCACAGCCAAGGCCCGCAGCAAGTCCAGAGGATTGCAACGCCCGGCCCGCACGTCCCCTCGTCGTGCGGGAAGGCTCCGATATCTCGTTGATAGCAACCGCTTTCGTCGCCGCCCCGGTCCGACCAAGCCAAGCCGGGGCCAGACCAATTATAGCACAGCTACTTGCCCTGCGCAACCGATTCTTGGATGGTACTCCATACCCTCTCTACCTGTTCCCTTGTGCTGCGCAAGGCACCTTCCGTGCTAACCACCCAGTCGGCATGTTTGATCTTCTCCGACATGGGCAGTTGGGACCTTATGCGGAGTTTCGCCTCCTCGCGAGTCAGACTGTACCGCTTTTGTAGACGCCTTATCTGCGTGTCTTGTTCCGCGCTTACGACCAAAACTTTATCTACCAGCCCGAGAGACGCCGTCTCGACCAGCAGTGGGATCTCAAGCATGAGTACGCCCTGTCCAGTATTTCGAAAGCGCTCTGCTTCCGCCGCTAGAAACTCCAGGACAGGAGGGTGCGTGATGGCCTCGAGTCGCAACCTCTTTTCCGTATCGCTAAAGACTGTTTCCGCTAGTTTTCTCCGATCAATCCGGCCGTCCTCGCCCAATATGCCGTCGCCGAATTCATCCACTATCGCGCTCCACACATTCGATCCAGGCTGCAACATTTCGTGCACAATCTCATCAGCGCTGAGCACTTTCGCACCCAGAGCCTTGAACATGCCAGCCACCGTGGTCTTTCCCGTCGCTACCCCGCCGGTAAGTCCTATCACAAGCGTTTTTCGGCCACAAAGAGAGCCAGCCCGCTCCGATTGCGTTATGCGGACTGGCTCACCTTGATAATTCTGCCTGCGATTCATGGCATCTCTCAACTCGATCATGAGACAGGGAAGACATCCGCTGAGATGAAAGTGGGACCCGCCTTATGATGCAGCCTCCTTGGCTTTCGTGTCGGATTCCTTCTTTGATCTCGCTCGACCCTTGCGCTTGGGCGACGCACCAGACTCACCAACATCCGCAGGAGCTTCCGCGCTGGGCGCAGGTTCCGCCGAAGCCTCGCCTACCGTTACTTCCTCGGCCTCCAAAACAGGCACGGACACTTCCGGCTCCCGAGACTCGACCGCCGCCTCAGCAGCTCCTGGGCTCTCTCCTATCTCGACAGCCTCCGCCAGTGCGGCTGATTCCTCTGCCTCCGGCTCTGGAACAGGCTCAACGGCCTCCTCGGCCTGCTTCTCATCCTCCGCGAAACGACCCGACGACACCAGCTTCTGGAGTTGGTCGCCGACCAGATCGCCCAGCGTCATACCCACATCCGACCCCGAAGACTGATAGGATTCGTAGTCCTTACGCTCCTTATCCTCCTGGATCTGCCGCGCGCTCAAGGTCATCCGACGCTCTTCCGGCCTGATGTCCACGATCTTCGCCTGAATCGCTCCACCAACTGAGACTACGTCGTCCGGCTTCTTCACGCGCCTGCGACTCAGCTCTGCGTTCGGGATTATCCCCTCGATTCCACCGTCCAGATGCACGAACGCGCCGAACGGTACAAGCCTGGAGATCGCGCCACTGACAATCTGACCGACCTTGTACTTTTGGTCGATCTCGGCCCAGGGGTCAGGGAGTATCTGCCTGAGGCCCAGGGACACCCGCCCGGCTTCCAGATTCAGCTTGAGGATCATCACCTGGAGCCTCTGGCCAACCCTCACTACCTCAGATGGATGATTGACCCTCGTCCACGACATCTCGCTGACATGGAGTAAGCCGTCAATCCCGCCGAGATCAATGAACGCGCCGTAATCAGTGACTCTCCTGACCACACCGTCGCGAATCTGGCCTTCGACCAGCGAAGCCATGGTCTTCTCGCGCTGCTTTCCGCGCTCCTCCTCGAGGGCTAGGCGATGCGACAGAACCACTTTGCGCCTCTCTCGGTCCACCTCGATAACCTTGAAGGGCAGCGACTGGCCCACGTATCGGTCGAGGTTCCTCACCTTCCCGGTGCCAACGTGCGACCCAGGGACAAAACCCCGGATGCCCAAGTCAACGACCAGGCCGCCCTTAACCCGGTCTGTGACCATCGCCGTCAGCCTCTTGCCCTCCTCATAGGCGTGCTGAACTCGCTCCCATGCGGTTTCGAAATCCGCTCGCTTCTTCGATAGAACCGGGTTCCCATCCTGGTTCTCCGGTTGGAGCACGTAGACATCAATTCTGTCTCCAACGGTCACCACGTCCTCAGCCGACTGCACAGGCGATGCGGACAGCTCGCCCGGCCAAATTATCCCTTCGGACTTCGTGCCGACATCAACGAGAACGCCTTCCTTATCTATATGCACGACTATCCCGTCTACCACATCGCCCTCTGAAAGCGACCTGAACGTTCGAGAATAATCTACCTGGCTTCCAGCTTCCTCGCGTTCCGTCCTCTCCGCTCGCACGGTCTCTGGCTTGACCTCCTGCAGGGCGGCCAGATCCTCGGCGGCAGACTCCTCGCCAAACAGAGGTACTGATCCGAGAAGATCGGGCTTTGCTGCTTCGGCCTCGACCGTCTGCCCCTCTTCGATCCGTTCCCCGGGCTCGACGCTGGACTGCCTGTCAACCTGAGAACCCAGCCCGGCCTCATCCGTCGGCGAAGCCTCCTTTGGCTCGCCCTCCAGTTCCATGCCCTCGTCTGTCATCACTCAATGCTCCCCTCTTCACCAGGCAGTGACCGGCTGTTCTTCAAGGCCACCGCCCAGTCCGGACACCAACTTCGGCCCGGTCTGATCTCTAGGATGCAAGTGCCATGTGCATCCATTCCCACATCTTCATCGGCGCGCTGCCGGTTTCACGGCCTATACGCAAAGCGAAAGATGTCACCAGCAGCTACGAGCAGTGAACGGGCGGAGTCGCAACGTGACGCCAAGAGCCCTTCCAGACCGCCCTGGACGAACTCCGCCGCCTGTTCTCCACACCGCGCTACATTATAGCACATCGGTTGCAAACGCGCCAGGCCAACCCCGTGAAGCATGGCTGAAGAACCTACCGGCCCCAACACCCCAAGATCATGCCTACACAGCATTCCCGGCCAGCGCCCTCTCCGCCCAGAACTTGTTTGTATGGTAGAGGCTCTCGAACGTTCCGGCGTCGCTCCAGAATCCCTGAAGCTCGACCCAATCCAGTTCGCCGGACTTGATGTACATGTTGTTTACATCGGTTATCTCCAGCTCGTGGCGAGCCGAAGGCTTGCAGTCTCGGATGTAGTCAAACACTCTGCTGTCGTAAACGTAGAGGCCAGTCACCGCATAACTTGACTTAGGCTCTTTCGGTTTTTCCTCGATCAGGACTATCTTGCCATCGGAGTCGAAGACCGGCACGCCAAAGCGCCCGGGAGTAGCGACCTCTTTGAGGAATAACCGTGCTCCCCGTTCGAAGGTGCGCACTGCGGGTCCGATGTCGGCATCGGTTGTGTTATCGCCGAGTATCACAGCGATATCCTGGCCGTCTGCAAAGTCCTCGCACAGTGCGAGCGCCTGCGCGATGCCGCCTTCGGATTCCTGGTACGCGTACTCCAGATGCGTCAGACCAAGCTGGTGACCATTCCTTAAGACCCCGAGGAAGTGCCCCGCGTGCGGGCCGCCGGTCACAACTATAACTTCAGTTACGCCCGCACTGACGAGCGTCTGGATCGGGTAGTAGATCATGGGCCTGTCGAACACAGGCAGAAGGTGCTTGTTCGTAGCGTGAGTCAGCGGATAGAGACGGCTTCCAAGCCCGCCTGCGAGGACCACACCCTTCACGTGCATGCACTCCTTCTCCATTGGGATCTCTCGCAGCGATTATACCAGAAGCCCCTCCAGAACGTCAAAAACTAGTGGTCACGGCTTGCAGATCTTGCATGGGACATAGCCTTCGTTGATCGCTTCCTCGCGCGTGTTGAAATAGACACGGTTCTTCTCAGCCGGCAGGTACCTGCAGGTAGGGAGATGGAACTTGAGGCTGCGCTTGTTCCCGATGTAATTGCCCACTGCGCTGTCCTGCGCTACCAGCAAAGTCCACCAGCAGTCGGCGACGCTATTCGAAGCCAACGAGAAAACCGCCGAGCGTACTGCAGGATCGGCATTTCCCGGAGCGCCCAGCTTCTTGAGCTCCTCATTAGCCACTTTCGCGATCTGAACAGCAAACTCCGATGGATTGCTTACCTTTTGATACTCGTCGAAATCCGCCTTCAGCAAGGCACACCCTTCATCCAACCCCTTCTCGAACACCGCGTGCGCCGGACCCTTGAACGCTGCCTCACCCGTGTGATAAGGCTGGCATAGCGCGATCACGCACCTGGCGAGCCGTCCCAGCGCCGGCGCAAGCGCTGCGTAAGGCGACTTCTGCCCTACCGCCTTTCGCGCAAGCCGAAACTGCTCGGCTAGCTCGGCGGGACCGTTACCTTCCTTCTTCTCCATAAAGTAGACCAGCTCGGGCAATGCCTTTCCTGCCTTCACATCGGGCTTGAGCCCCGCCATCAACTCCTTTTGGACCGCAGAAAGCTTCGCTTGCTGATCGGCTGGCATGAGGCTGATGGCTTTTTCGATGACCGCCTCACCGAAGCTCACGGGCTTCTTCGGCTCAGCGCCGAGCGCGCTGCTCACCCCAGACATCCAGACAAGAGCGACAAGCCACCACGCCATTCCTGGCCTATTCATCGGCCGACCCCTCCTTCATCTCAATCATGCGGCGATAGACTTCCTTCTTTGGAACCGGATACATCGCCGATACCTTCCTGACAGCATCGCGCTCCGATGCCCCTGCCGCGAGGAACTCCCGCAGAGCGGCCTCGATCTGCTCTGTCGAAGCGCCTTCCATCGGTGCCGTAGACCCGGCAACAACTATAGTCACCTCGCCCTTCGGCTTGACGGATGTGAAACGCTCGATGGATCCGCTGATTGTGCCGCGACAGACCTCCTCGAATAGCTTTGTCGCCTCGCGCACCACTCCAATCTGTCGGTCGCCCCAGACGGCCAGCATATCGGTCAAAGTCCCCACAAGCCGGTTCGGGGATTCGTAGAACACCATCGTTCGGGGTTCGCCTTTCAAGGATGCAAAGAATGTCCGCCGCTCGGCGGCACGCCTTGGGGGAAAGCCATCGAACGTGAACCGCCGTGTCGGCAGTCCAGACACAACCAGCGCCGTAACGATCGCATTCGGCCCGGGTATGCAGACGACCGGTATGTCGTTGACAATGGCGAGAGATATTATCTCGTGGCCGGGGTCTGAGATGCCGGGCGTGCCGGCGTCCGAGACAAGCGCGATGTCCTCACCAGCCTTTAGAAGCTCCAAAAGCTTCTCGGCTTTGCGTCCGAGGCTGTGTTGGTGATAAGGGGTTGTGGGAGAATCAATTCCGTAGTGATTCAGCAGGTTGCGAGTTACCCTGGTATCCTCGGCGGCGATGAGGCGAACCTCCCTGAGAACGTTCAGCGCCCGAAGGGTGATATCCGCAAGGTTTCCGATGGGAGTTGCCACTACGTATAGGGTGCCGGCCATTCGTCATCCATTCCCATGAGCCGGTCCATACTACTCCAGCTCGATCATGGTGAAGCTGTAGTTCGGCGCCTCTTTGGTAACGACCACATCGTGCGGATGGCTCTCGCGCAGGCTCGAACCGGTTATCTGCATGAATCTGGCCTTCTCCCGCAGTTCAGCAATCGTTCGCACACCGCAGTACCCCATGCCGGAGCGCAGTCCGCCGATCAACTGATGAACCGTATCAGAGACGGGGCCTTTGTACGGCACTCGGCCTTCTATTCCCTCAGGAACCAGGCGGCTCTCATCCACCTGCGCGTATCTGTCGCTGCTACCATCCCTCAGCGCTCCTATGGACCCCATGCCGCGGTAGACTTTGTAGCTGCGATTCCGGTAGATCTCGATCTCGCCGGGGGTTTCATCCGTGCCGGCGAACAGATTTCCGATCATCACGCAGTCAGCACCGGCCGCCAGGGCTTTCGTGATATCCCCGGAGAGCCTCACTCCACCGTCGGCTATCATGGGGACCTCATGCTTTCTCGCTTCTTTCGTACATTCCATGATTGCGGTGACCTGAGGCACACCCACGCCCGCGATGACCCTCGTGGTGCAGATTGATCCCGGACCGACGCCGACACGAAGCCCATCGGCCCCGGCATCTATCAGGTCCTTGGCACCTTCTTGAGTCACTACATTGCCGCCGATTACGCGCAGGTCTGGGAACGCTTTCTTCAACTCCCTGACAGCATTGAGCACGCCCGCTGAGTGTCCGTGCGCCGAGTCCACTACGATGACATCCACACCCGCCTTCACGAGAGCGGCGGCACGCTTCACCGGATCGCTCAACGGGCCAACGGCTGCGCCGACGCAGAGACGCCCGTTGGCATCTTTCGTAGCAAACGGGAACTGGCGGATCTTCTCGATATCCTTAATGGTGATAAGGCCCTTCAGCCTGCCGGTCTCATCCACGATCGGCAGCTTCTCGATCTTGTGGCGCTGAAGTATCTCCTTCGCCTCGTCCAAAGTCGTGCCGACAGGACCCGTGATTAGGCCCTCCTTAGTCATAACCTCGGAAATCTTCCGGCTGTGGTTGTCCTCGAATCTTATATCCCTATTCGTCAGTATCCCGATGAGCTTGTCGCCCTTTGTGATGGGCACTCCCGAGATGTGGTAGCGCTCCATGATCTTGAGCGCATCGGCGATAGTATTGTCGGGCGAAAGGTATACCGGATTGAGGATTATGCCGTGCTCCGTGCGCTTGACCTTATCAACTTCGGCGACCTGCTGCTCGACAGACATATTTCGATGAATTATGCCCAGCCCGCCTTCTCGGGCGATGGCGATCGCCATGCGTGCTTCTGTAACTGTGTCCATTGGCGAAGTGACAAGAGGTATGTGGAGACTCATGCCGCGAGCAACGAACGTGGACGTATCACACTCATGCGGCATAACGTCAGTCTTATTGGGCACTAGAAGCACATCGTCAAAGCTCAAGCCCTGCTGCAGGCGACCACCCAACGACATCGCAAGAGATCCTTTCCAGGCGCACGCCAACTCGTCGCTGGCCTAATGAGAATGAGCATTGTCGGGTATTATATTCGAACGAGCAGCGGGTGTCAAGCGATTCCGGGCTCAAGAAACAGCTCACGTTCCTCGATGGTAATGTCATGCTGAGCGAAGCGAAGCATCTCCCCTACGCCCGATAGATTCTTCGTCCCGATTCTCGGGACTCAGAATGACAACGGTCGGGGTTTCATCATGAACAAACGTGACCTGTTACGGCCTCGTATCTGGGGCATGGTCTTGCGTGAAATGGATTTATATCTATGAACAACTCCGCCGGATATGCCGATAATTGTTGTGGCGCTCCCCGGACGCCTATCTGTCCAGGGTGCAGCGTACAAGAACTCGAGGATACTTCATGCACGTTGAGGACAACCGGCGGCGCTTTGCCAAGATAGCCGATCAAATCCTGCGCACCATTTGGCAGTCGAGCCCCGTGTGCGCTACTCTATATGGCATCCACGAATATGATTCTACCCTAGGCGACCTCTCAGCGGACGGTTTTCACCGTTACGCAAGGACATTTGAGGGATGTCTGGACGCTCTCCAGTCTGAAGTGAGCCCTGTGCTGCTTGATTCCGAGCAGGCCACCGACTACTACGTGGCTCTTTCCCTTGCATCCAGCAACCTCATAGCTCTGGACCGCCAGCGCCTTTGGATGGCTGATCCAGGCCTCTACGCATCCACAGCCATCTGGGGCTGCGTCAGCCTTCTGACGCGCGATTTCGCTCCGTATGAAGACCGGCTGCGTTCGATGCTAGACAGAATGCGGGAGATACCCGACGCCCTGATGCTCTCCAGGGGCAACATATCCCATCCGCCTTCCGTTTTCGTGCAGATTGCGCTTGAAGTTATGCAAGCGGGCCTCTCGTTCTTCCGCAACGTCGTTCCGGGCATCGCGCAGCGCACAACGTCGCTACGCAAGGACCTCCTGGCGGCAAATGAAGCGGCTACGTCTGCCCTCGAAGCCTACGACCAATGGCTCAGAGAGGCGGTTCTTCCGAATGCGGATGGTGATTTCGCCGTGGGCTGCGACGTGTACGAACAGTTCCTGCTCGCCGAGCACTATCTCACCTATAACGCGCACGACCTAGTCTTCCTTGCTGAGCGCGTACTCAACGAAACCCTCGAGCAGATCAAGCAAGTCGCCAGGTCCATTGACCCATCACTGAGTTGGCAGCAACTGGTGGACAAGCTGAAGAGGGATCATCCCTCCAAGGATGCGCTCGTCAGCTCTTACCGTGACGCGGTGGAGTCTGCCAGAGACTTTGTGATGGAGCGAGACCTCGTCACGCTGTCTCCCGGTGAGCATCTTGAGGTAGGGGAAACTCCCGAATTCGAGCGCCCGGCGCTTCCGTATGCGGCATATTTCCCTCCAGCACCGTTCGAAGCCAGCAGAAACGCCCTGCTTTGGGTAACGCCAATTGATCAGAGCGCGCCTGAGGAGCACCAGCAGGCCCAGTTGCTCGGCCATTGCAGCTACACCATACCGATGATAGCGCTTCACGAGGGGTATCCCGGCCATCACGTGCAGCTCACTCGCGCGTACGACTCCACTTCCGCGCTGCGTAAGCAGGCAGCGAACAATTTGCTCGTCGAGGGCTGGGCGCTGTATTGCGAAGAAATGATGCACGAGCAAGGGTTCTATTCGGACCCGCGCGTCCGCCTGTTCCAACTGAAAGGCCTGCTCTGGAGAGTGTGCCGCATCATCATTGACGTCGGCTTGCACACCGGAGACATGACCCTGCACGAGGCCGTGAGGATGCTCGTGGATGTCGCCCGCCTGGAAGAAGTCAATGCCCTAGTGGAGGTTAGGCGCTACACCTTGACACCGACTCAGCCCATGAGCTATGTTGTCGGCAAGCTCCTGATCTTGGGCCTCAGAGACCACATGAAAGAAAAGCTGGGCAGCGCCTTCGATCTCAAGGCATTCCACGACAAGTTGCTCGATTTCGGCTCGATTCCGCCGACGCTCATCGCGCAGAAAATGCTCCCAGAGACGTGGCAGAAAGCGCTGCGGCGCTCAGCATGACATCACCCCCGCCATGAACGGACCGGGCTGATTTGGCCTCCCCGCGCAACGCGCACTCGGCCCTCCCTCAATCCCGTTGTCGTGGGAAATCTTTCCCGATCCCCCGTTGCCGAGGGAAATCTTTCCCCTCGGCAAACTCCCTCCTTCGCAGTACATCAGCCGCACCTTTGCCATATCGCCGAGCCGCGGCGGGGCTTGCTTGACAACTCTCACTCCTTCCGCTAGCATCTAAGTAACTCTTGCGGTGAGAGACCATGAAGTTTCTCCTAGTACATCCTCCCATGGACGGCTCCGAGCCGCCGGTCCGCCGGACCGAGGGCCTGGGGCTTGCCTACGTCGCCGCCGTGTTGAGACGCGACGGCCATGAAGTCGAGATGCTGGACGGCTACCTCCGGCGTCTCAGGCCGCGAGCGCTGATCCGCGAGATCCTGAGGCGCGACTTCGACTGCCTGGGAATTACGGCCTCCGATGTACACAAGTGGACGACGATCTCAATCGCACGCGCAGTCCGAAAGCGCAGGAAAGACGCCCTGATAGTCGCGGGCGGCTACTTCCCCACGTTCCACGCACAGAGACTGCTGACCGTCTGCCCGGAGTTCGATTTCCTCGTCAGGGGCGAGGGAGAGACGGTGGTCTCAGAGGGATTTGGGCGCATCGCCCGCGGCGAAGACTGGCGCGAGACGCCGGGCCTGGCCTTCCGGCAAGACGGGACAGAGGTTCTGAACCCGCTTCCACCTCTCGTTCACGATCTCGACTCCCTCCCTTTTCCGGCGCGCGATGAGTTGAAACTAGTGGGACAAGGCATGCCGGCGCTGATCGTCGGAAGCCGGGGCTGCAACCACCGATGCTCGTTTTGCTCCATCCCGAGCTTCTATGCCCTCTCCGGACGCAAAGCCCCGCGTTCTCGCAGCCCGCGGAATGTGCTCGACGAAATCGAGGAAGTGACCGCTGCTACCGGCATCAAGGAGTTCGTTTTCGCAGACGACAACTTCATCGGCCCAGGGACGAAGAACAGAGAGCGGGTCTTTCAGTTCGCGGAAGAGATCCGAAGCCGCAAGCTGGACTTCGCTTTCACCATACAGTGCCGCGTGGACGAGATTGACGAGGAAATCCTGAAGCTCCTCAAGGACGTGGGGCTATTCCGCGTCTATTTGGGAGTCGAATCCTCGGTTGAGCGACAGCTCCACACCTACAACAAGCGGACCACCGCCGAGCAGAACAGACGAGCAATCGAGCTGATTCGCCGCGTGGGCCTTGACCTACAAATCGGATTCATCATGCTCGACCCGTACACCACGTTGAAGGAAATGCTGGAGAACATGCAGTTCTTGGACGACATGGACCTGAAGGAGTTTCGAAGAAACATGCTGCGCCTGCAGTACACGCCCAAGCTCGGCTTGTACGGTGGGGTGCCGCTTATCGAGCAAGTCCGCGCGGACGGCCTGCTCCGCAAGAAGGGATTCGACTGCGAGTTTGTGTTCAAAGACCCGCAGTTCCGGCTGATTTACGGCGCGGCGCAGGCACTCGGCGCGCCCCTGGGTTTCCTGGCCCGCCTGTATCGCCTGGTTAGATCGTGAGGCCGGACGGTCAGCTTCATTGACCCCGCTATCAGCCCATGATAGAATTCGCAGCATGAGCGTTGCACTGAAACGAACTACGCTGATTTCGGTTTTCTTGACTTCCTTTCTGACGCCTTTCATGGGGAGCG
>Ga0307378_10002187_pt1 | contig 30519 bp, 36 predicted proteins | sample UN1MG_FD_202238 | JGI IMG/M metagenome (GOLD analysis project Ga0307378, IMG submission 202238) | Soil microbial communities from Risofladan, Vaasa, Finland - UN-1 | ecosystem: Environmental > Terrestrial > Soil > Coastal area > Acid sulfate soil | place: Finland: Risofladan, Vaasa | collected... | reverse complement strand
AGCACCATAAGCCTCTCGGACACGGTTCCAGGGTGGGAGCAGAGGGATTCGAACCCGGCAGATGTCCTGCCTACCTGTCTTCCCAGAGCATCCTCTGGGAGACTGCTGCAACCCGAAAGTTGGCGGAGTCGCAGGGATTCGAACCCTGGGTGGTGTTACCCACACTCGGTTAGCAACCGAGCACCATAAACCGCTCGGACACGACTCCAGATTTGATCTGGCGAGCCGTACTCGTTCGGCTTCGCCCAGTAGCGTGGACCTTGGCACCCCCGGCAGGAATCGAACCTGCTCTCTAGGGATTAGAAGTCCCTTGCCTCGTCCAGTTGGCCTCGGGGGCGTAAAAGCCCTCCGGGGTTGTCTAACAGCCCTGGAGGGGTGTTAGACGCGTCTGGACGAAGCGCAGCTACTGGGCCACGTACCTCGCCATCCCGCACACGAACCGGAGCACGATCCGGCCGCGGCGGCAGATGAATCTGCGGCTGCTGACTGGAAGGCTCGACGGTCGATGTTTTGGACGGCGGTCATGGTTCAGTACCTCGTCAAACCGAAATACGCCCGTTTCTAGGCGAAGTCAAGCGGGGTGGGGAAATTAATTCAAGGTGCGCCCCTCGGGAGTCGAACCCGAACTGGAGACCATGGCCGGAGAAGAAGCCGACTCCGCTCGCACCTCACGATGACGAGGATCTCCAAGCAACCCGCCGGCGCCGAAGATCAGCAGCCCGGGATGTACTCGTAGTTTTCCAGGTCGGCGCACATGACTTGAAGGTCCTCGATGGGGATCTCGCCCATGTCCGGGTCGCACCCCTCCATGAACTGGGCGTCCTCCCAGCCTTCGTCGTACTCGGGACATTCGCAGGTGACCTGGACGGGGGCGCAGGAACCCCCTTGGTGGAGGAGGGCCTCGTGCAGCTGCGCCTCGAGGACGTCGTTGTCATCTTGAAGTTTCTGGAGGCGCCAACTCGAGCCGATGGTGACGATGACGAAGGCGGCGGCAACGTACAGGAACTTGTTTTTCATGCTCCTCCTACCCTACCGCCGCCTATCGAACGGTCACCGCGCTAGTCGAGGACCTCCACGTCGTGGCCCTTGAGGGCGGGCCACACTTGGCACGCGAGCTCCCATGCCTCCCGTGAGCTTCGACCGAGCCTCCCGGAGCCGTCCGCGATGAGCCACTTGAGGGCGTCCTGTGCGGCTGGGTGGGCGCCGGCCGCGTGACGCTGTCGCTGCTTCGTCTCGCCCCGTTGCCACTGGTGGACGGCCGTCACGATCTTGTTGGATTTCGTGACGAAGATGGTCACCCGGGTGCCCCGGGCCACCGAGAGGTCCACGTCGTTCCACCCGACGAGGTATCCCTTGAACTGGAGGGGGAGGTTGTCGTCGCGCTCGAGCGTGTACTCCTGGAGCGCCATGTCGAACTCCTCCCTGAGGTCGGTCTCGCCGTTGTTCGCCATGAACTTCGGGGGCGCTTTCTCGAGTTTGCCTTCGCGGTACAGCTTGAGCATCACGTCGTTGCCCTTGATTTGCGCCGCGGTGCGGGCCTTGTCCTCCTCCGAGAGGGTCTCCGGGGGCGGCTGCCACTTGGGCTGCTCCGAGGTGGCCGGCAGTTTGCGGGATGTGCCTTTTTTCTTGTCGCTCATGTCGTCTGTTCCCTGTTTGGGTGACGGATCCGCGTTGTACGGACCCTCTCTACCATCGTGCTCGGGATAACCCCGTCAGCGAAAAATGACCCCCTCCCGGCAACCGCTGCATCCGGGAGGGGGTCCAGTCCCTCACCAACGAGGAGACCCATGGCTGCCGTCACCCTACCCGCCGGAACGATCCTGTTTCGCGCGGGTACTATTTTCACGATGCGGACACCCCGCGTCATCCCTCTCAAAACCAACAGATGGAGACAAACATGACTGCACCCCGCAAAACCGCCACCGCGGCCGCCCCGGCCACCCCGAAGAAGGCCGCCAAGAAGACGACCGCCGCCGCGAAGAAAACTTCGTCGAGTTCGCGGGCCAAGAAGAAGGTGACCGCCAAGAAGCCGGCCGCCAAGAAGAAGGTCAGCGCGCAGAAGATCAACAAGACCAAGGCGCGCAAGACGACCCCCAAGAAGAAAGCCACGGCCAAGAAAGCCACGGCCAAGAAGGTCACCAAGACGGCGCCCAAGAAGAAGGCTCCCGCAAAGGCCAAAGCCCCGGCCCGCAAGCCCGCGGCCCGCAAGGCTCCGAAGACCAAGGCCGCCTGACCCACCCGGGCTAGGCGACACCCTCGAGCCCTCGCGGCTCGAGGGTGTTGTCACGAAGGGGAGCCGACCGCGCTACCGGTCCTCGGGGATGTGGCGGAGGTGCGCCTCCCCCGTCTCCAAATTCCGCTGCGTGATCCAGACGGTCCCCTCGTCATCGAGGTGTTCGTACTCGAGGACGAGCGGAGTGCGCCCGTCCTCCGCGTAATGGACCACGCGAACCGACCGCTCGATCTTCGCGGTGTCAGGCACCGCGGCCGCGTACTCAGTGAGGATGGCCTGGAGTGAGACCCGGTCGTTCACACAACCGGGCCCCCGATAAGCTCAATAGTAGCGGTTCTGCACGAAGCCGCCATCGAGCGAGTCGTTGTAGAAGCCCGTCAACTTGTCGCCGAGGTCCTCGTCGGTTTTCACGATCGACGTCTTCTGCCGGTCCTTCTCGGAGACCGAGTGGTCGTTGGGCTTGCGGGACATCGACGCGACGATCCCCACGAGCGCCCGGTACCGCTCCTCATCGAGGATGTAGCGGTGGGCGTGGTCGTCCCCCTCGCGCCCGGCGTTCTGGGTGATCATCACGGGCTCGTTGTCGAGGTAGACCGCGGCCAGGCGCCAGAACCGGCGGTGGTCGAAGTCGAAGTGCTTGAACACCCGGATGTCGACCCGGTCGTCCTGGGGGCACACGAACTCGTTCATGTCCTGGGTCGCCTCGGGCACGAAGTTGTAGTAGCAGCCCACGAGGATCGAGAGGTCCATCTCGATGGACTCGACCGGCCGCGCCAGCAGCTCGTCTGGGGTCATGGGACACCCTACCCATCTACGCGGCCTCTTCGTACTCGAGGCCGTCGTCGTCCTCATCCCATCCCGCATCGATCCACGACCACGTCCGCCCGGTCCGCACGTTGGACACGGCGGCAGGCGACACCCCGAGCTCACAAGCGAGCGCGGTGTTGCTCTTGCTCGAGCCGAGGATGTAGCGGACCTTGGGAAGGTCGAGCTTGCTGTTGTGGTTGCGACTGCCTCGCTTGTCGGGTCGGACGGACATGGTGTTTACCTCATGGACTTGAGTACAAATCTATCTGGCTCCGAGGGAGGGATTCGAACCCCCGACCTGTCGGTTAACAGCCGACTGCATCTACCAACTGAGCTACCTCGGAATGAATTTGGAGGGCCAGGTGAGATTCGAACTCACAACCGACGGGTTAACGGCCCGCAGCTCGACCATTGAGCTTCTGACCCAGGTGAGGGTGAGAAGCGATCCGAGAAGGACGTGGTGTCCTGTGGGGGAGTCGAACCCCCGTTACCGCGCTGAGAACGCGACGTCCTAGGCCACTAGACGAACAGGACAAGTGTGGTGACGGAGACGGGATTCGAACCCGCGCTATCCAGATTGAAAGTCTGGAGTCCTAGCCGCTAGACCACTCCGCCAGGAAAGGGTGAGCCTTCCTGCGCGGGGACTGTCGTTCGTTTGCTTTCTAGGCTCTCGAACCGCTCAGTTGTCTTCCCCGCGCAGGCATGGTTCACCCTCACGCTCTCGTTCCGAAGAACGGAGAGCGGGCCCGGCGGGGTAGATATTGAGCAGGAGTGCCATATCGAGAGACGTTGTACGGTCACACAGAACGGCCGTCAAGGGGAGTTCGTGAAAAACCGCGCCGCGCCTGAAATCGGACGGTTGGAGTGTAACGATCGGCTAGCCGTTCCCGGAGCCGCCGCAGCTGTGGCACTCGTAGGGGTAGTCGCCGACCCCCGAGCCGCCGCATCCGCGGCACGGAGGACGTACTCGGTCGCGATTCTCAGGGGCCCCCCACCCTGAAGGGGCGCCGGGGCCGGTCGCCGGGTACGTGCGCTTGTAGACGCCGGTGATGAACGCGTCCTCGTCGGCCGTGGTCATGTCGTCCCCCGTTCGCGTCTTGAGGGCCAGCAGCCACAGCTTCCGCAGCCGATTCGTCAGCGCCAAGGTGAAGTCGTGCCGGCGGTCCCCGAATGCCTCCTGCATGTGCTCATCGAAAAGTGGGTCGAGGTGTTTCATGTCGAGATCCCATGCCTCCGCCGGTCGTCCCGGCACACGTCGTCCCCCGGGCTGCACGAGCTCCTGCAAACCCGCGGGCGGCGGCTGTAAACCGAGCATTTGACCGCGACGCCCACGTCACCCTCTAAAGCCACGCAGACGGCCTCACCGCCGCGCTGGACGGTCTTGATGGCGCCATGGGGCACCTGCATCCCGCGGTCGGTCATGCCCGCCCTCGTGGGGCGCACGATGTTGAGGCGCACGAAGGCGCGCCCGAGTTTGCGCTCGTCGGTCCAGGTCGTCTCGGCGTAGGCGTCCTGCTCGGGGACCGTGGCGACGCAGCACGCCCCGCAGCTGAGGCAGTCGAACTCCGTCACAGCAACTTGAGATGTCCGGTCACGGGGTCGATGTCCTGCGGGTACGCGGGACCGATCGCGCAGCAGGTGAGGGTGGGGATGCCGCTGAACTCGGTGAGGCCGGCGTCCTGGATCAGGGCGCACGAGAGCCGGGCCTTGAGGGCGGCGTCGCAGATGCGGAGCAGCTCCTCCTCCGACTCGACCCGGCAGCACACCTTCGTGAACCTCCCCATCAGCCAGTCCATCATCGGGGCGTTCAGGGGGATCAGGATGTCGCCCCGCGTCACCGACTCGTCGGGCGCGCCTTGGGCCGGCCTGTCGTAGCGGTCCGCGAAGGCCGGGTTAGGCCGAGCGGGGTTGGGGGCGCGGGAGTCCCGGACGATCGGCATGTGCACGCGGTCGAGGAACACTTTCAAGGCAGCGTGGGCAGCCTGGGCCGCCATCTTGCCCTTGCGCATCTTGAGGTCGGTGCGCACCACGAGGACCTGCTTGGCCACGCGCTCGTCCGAGAACTGGTTCCGGGACCATGCGGTCGCGTCCAGGCGGGCGACGAGCCGGGCCCGGAGTTCGTCCAGGGACTCGTCCTGGGGGAGGCCCCCGTACGCCTCCTTGAAGGCGCCGAGCTGCCCGGCTTTCCTGGCCGCCTTGGGGTCCGCGGGATCAAGGCGGTCCAGGGTCTCCCCCACCGCCGGGAACTGCTCCACCATCTTGTCGCGGAGGCCCTGTGCCTCCTCACGGGTGATCCCCGCTTTCTCCATGACGCGCTCGGTGTCGGCCTCGGTCGTGCCGTAGCCGAGCCCCTTCAACCCCTGTTTGGAGGACATGTAGTGGGACCCCTCGTCTGATCCCCCGAAACCGTCCGGATGAGGGGGATCATTAATCGCCTCGGGGCACGAATCTGCGTGGGGTTCCGTGGACCGGTTCCGGCCGCAGTGGGGGCAGCGATCTCGTGTCATCTCACTTCTTATACCCCGCTGCCCTCCAAGGGCGCCCCCGAGGGGTATAAGCCTCGATGGGAACCAAGCTTGGCAAGAAAGAGATGCCCGCGGGCTACGGCCCCGACGACTTCTCCTACAAGGGCCGCCCCGCGGTCGACCAGGACGACTTCGGTCCCGAGGTCGGCATCGCGGACGGCGCCTGCGTCAACCAGTTCGGTGACGCCAACAACTCCAAGTACTACCACGCAGGCGTCCTCCAGAGCGGCGACGGCAAGTGGTGGTGCTACTTCGAGTTCGGCCGCATCGAGGGGGGCAAGACTTGGGAGAATGGCAGCTGCAAACGCTCCGTGACCTTCCAGTTCATGGCCTGCTCGGGGGAGGCTGACGCGCGCGCCGAGTTCGAGAAGCAGATGCGCTCCAAGAACATCAAGCGCCTCGTGCAGAAAGGCAAGATCTGGGTCTCCAAGCTGGACTCGAAAGGCAAGTCGAAGGACGGCTACATCGTCCAGCGCCTCGCGCTCCGCGAGCGCGGGCTCCCCGACGCCTACAAGATCGTGGACGACACGGGCGTCGAGAAGAAAGCCAAGAAAGCCGCCAAGAAGCCGGTCGCGCGCAAGAAGATCGATGCACACCCGCAGGTGGTCGCGCTGACCAAGGCGCTCGTGGGGGGGACGGCCGACTACGCCCGGGCCAAGGCCACGGAGTCCGGCATCACCCCGACGATGGAGGCCATCAAGGAAGTCCGCGACGACCTGATCCCGCAGGCGCTCAAGATCCTCCAGAAGATCGGTGACGACGAGGACAAACAACTCAAGAGCAAGCCGCTCCAGGAGCTGTCGAAGTACGTCGCCACCATCGTCCCGCGACCCATCCCGCGCAGCGGGGACGCCAGCGCCATCATCCTCTCGCAGGGCAACATCTTCCTGATCCAGCAGGACCTCGACGCGTTCGAGGCGGCCCTCAAGAACGAGGAGTTCGAGATCGAAGATCAGAAGGACGACACGATCGACCCGAACAAGGTGCTCGGCCGCAACGTGACCTGGATCGACCCCAAGTCGGACCAAGGCAAGTGGGTCGAGAACACCTACCTGTCCATGACCAACAACCGACACGGGAACCTGAGCGGCAAGTTCAAGGTCCTCAACGTGTTCGCTGTCGAGGACGAGGCCAAGCGCAAGGCGTTCGTGCACCGGGCGCTGGGGATCGCAAAGGTGCACGCCAACGCCCGACACGAACGTGCTGGCCTACAACCCGGCAGCCGCATCGACGTGTCGGACATCAGCGACATCTACACGGACGCGAACATCTGCCTGGGCATCCACGGCACCCGTGCCGTCAACGTGCAGCCGATCCTGTCCTCCAACCTGAGGCTCCCCAAGGCGCTCAAAGGCGTCCACATCAGCGGGTCCGCGTTCGGACACGGCATCTACTTCGCCACGGACATCAAGAAGTCACACGGTTACACAGGTGGCGGATTGTACGGAGGAGGCGGCGGAATCAAGTCGCGCGGGTTCTTCATGTTCCTGTGCGACCTGACCCTCGGGAAGCCATACATGGCGACGACAACCATGTGGAACACGGTCAGCTGCCCGAACGGCCATGACTCCGTGTTCGCCAAGCAGAGGGTGACCTCGGTGCAGAACGACGAGCACGTCATCTTCGACCCGAACCAGCAGTTCATCCGCTACATCGTGGAGGCGAGGACCTGATGGCGACGGGACGCGGTCGAATCGGAAAGAGGCGCCTGAGCCGATGACCTTCCTGTTCGTCACCCACGTGATGTACGAGCGCAGCGGCAAAACGCTGCTGCTCCAGAACATCCACGTCATCCGGGCCGAGGACAAGGACGAGGCGACCACCCACATCGAGGCGTGGCTCGACCAGAGTTACCCGGAGCCGGCCTACTTCGGCCACGAGTACGACGCCCACGACATGCCGGGGGTCACGATGGACGATGAACATGCTGCCCTGGAGTTCGCGGTGTCCGAAACGCCGATCACAGTTTCACCACCAATCGAGAAGACCTGAGCTCATCGAGCCAAGGAGACGAGACAATGCAAAACGAAGACGCACTGAAAGCATCCATCATCAGGTCCCCGACGTGGGAGCAGGCCATCGACGACTTCATCGCCTGCACGACGCAGCTCGAGCAGTCGTTCACCAGCGGGCATGTCACGACCATCCTGCGGGTCTACCGGCCAGAGCTGCGATTCTCCCACTTCAAGATCGGGGAGAAGTGCCAGGACAAGTTCTACTCGGGCGAGATCCAGTACGGCGGCCAGTCCGCCGTGCAGATCCCCCGTGTCTGCGCCGGCCTCGGCCGCACCCCAGCGGGCACGACCGTGTTCTGCTACGGGCCCGACGAGGATGCCGCCGAGGAATTCCCCTTCGAACTCGACATCCCGGAGGCGGGGTCGCAGCTGACGGTCATGCCGACCGAGCACCCCATCCAGCAGGGCATCCAGATCAAGCCCACCCTGCCGAGCAAGGTGGACATGCGGGCCAAGGTCCACTCGGACCACCGCCTCTGCGTGCCCCGTATCGCTCTTGAGGGCCTGCTCCACGCAACCGGCCGGGCCCTCCGAGGGGGCGACCGCGTGTGGGTCCGTTTCGAGGACACGCCCGACCGGGCCCTGATCAGCTTCGACCAGGTGGGCAACGCCGTGGACTACGGCATCGGCGAAGAGCGCGGCCGCGTGCTCGTCCCCAAGCCGGGCAGCGGCCAGTTCAACCACGGCGACATCTTCGGCGTCGAGATCGTCAATGACGAACTCGTGGTGGACCTGAGCAAGGCGCTGTGAGTCGTAGCGACGAGTTGGACGCGATGTCCGAGGCCGACAAGGAGGCCGACCTCCTCAAGAACATCGAGGCCCACGGGATGGTCCGCATCGAGGGACGCCAAGCCTTGGCGTTCTGGGGTGCGGCCATCGACAGCTTGACCGCGGCCGGCAAGGTCGAGCACGAGCTCATCGAGAATTACGAGGGCCAGTACTCCTACATCAAAGTGACCCCGCGTCAATCGCGCGTGTAAGATGTGCGCCCCCCTCGTGAAGGGGATGAGGACGCAGATCGTCCTATGGAACACAGATGACAGGAGACAGCATGGCAACCCCCAAGAAGCTGACGGTGTACAACATCTCCCCCCGGGACCAAGAGGAGACCAAGATCGCGGTCTTCCGCCTGGAGGACGGCGACGTGCACGCCGAGTATTTCGGGGACGACGAGGATGACAAAGCGCGGCACGAGGCCATGCTTGACGGGGTCATCGACTCCAAGACGGGCCACGTGCTGACCACGGACGACGGCACAAAGTTCATGAAGATGCTGCCGCTCGCGTGGCAGAACACCAGTTTCGTGTCCGTCCGCGAAGACTAGCGCGCGGTCGCCCGCGAGCCGCTGGGCGCCGACAGGGCAGCCTTGATCTGTGCATCGATCTCCCGGAGGGTCTCCTTCGGGTCGAGCGACGTGTGGTCTCGGAGAAGATCCTCGGGATGCTTGCCCGCCATCCAGTGCCACTCCTGTCGCCCGGACTGGTGTTTCGTCAGCTGACGGTTCGGGTTCGGTGACGCTTGGTCGATGAACTTCGCGAGCACCTCGGGGTTGTCCTGCAGGGACCGGAGGCGCACGGCGAGGGCCCTGAGCGCGCCCTTGTCCTTGATGCCGCTCTCGACCATGTTGCGCAGCACGTCCTCCACCTTGAGCGCCTTGAACTTCTCGTGGAGTTCGGGCGGCATCTTCCTGAGGACATCCTCGTACACCTTGGGGCGGAACGGCAGGATGCGGTCCCGCTGGAGGACCATCTGCTCCTTCTTCCTTTTCTCGTCGAAATCAGCGAGGGAGAAGCCGTTGTCGATGGCGTGGATCTGGAGGTTGTCGGCCGTCTTCGGACCCGTGGGGTCCTTCCACGAGTACATGACGTTCCTGAAGTGACGGTCCTCGTGGCCGATCAGGTCATCGAAGAACAGCATCCGTTGGATGTCCGGGTGACTGGCGAGGTCCTCGTCGCGGATGCCTCCTGGTGACCAGAGCATGCCCCAGTCATCAGCCTCGACGAACTGCTGGTAACTCCCGGTGCCGTCGGAGGCCGTGGGGGGCACGACGGTGCCGTCCCCGAGCAAACGGTCGATGCCGTAGGCCGCGGCCTCCCGCGTGTGGAGGACGGGGGTGCCCTGCCGGTAGACGGCCGGCTCATTCTCGAGGCGCTTGAAAACGTAGTCACGCTCCTTGCCCGAAGCGTCCCGCACCCTGCGGATCTCGGCGTCGCCGGCCCCGCCGCCGAGCATCTTGTCCATGCGCCCCCTTGGGGCCTCCGGGTGTCGCACGACGACACCCTCCAAGACGGCGCGGCGCACCGCGTCATGTGCCCGGGCCCAGTCCACGTCGGCCGGGAACTCGACCAGCGACGGCCCCTTCCACTTCCAGTCTTTCCCGATCCCCCGGTCCTTGAGGATGCTGTCGACGTGCTGCTCGAGCGTCCTCTGGTGCGTCTTCTCGTCGTCCGCAACCTGATAGTAGGGGGACCCCGCCGAGTTCAGGAATTTGTCCATGAGCCACGCGCGGTAGGAGTCGTAATCGTTGGCCGCGCGGCCGGGATCGGCGGCGGAGTTGGCCGCGAACCGGGCCGCGTCGTCCCGAGAGACGGCAGGGCGCTGGATGGGATCCGTGCGGTCGTAGGTCCGGCGCCCGAGCTCCCGCGCGTTGAAGGTCATGTGAGCGCCATCGGGGCGCCCGTTCGATCCGATCCGGACAGCTTTGAAACTCAGGCCGTCGGGTTCGAAGGAAATCACCTTCCACCCGTGCCCCCCGCGCTCCCGGAAAAAATGCCCCACCTGCAGCTGCGCGGGGTGGTGCACACGCTCCCCCACCTGGACTGGAGGCGGTGGCGCCCACTTCCAGCTTTTGCCGACGCCGCGATCCTCCAAGATCTCGTCGACCTGCTTCTTGAGCAGGGCTTTGTGCTCAAGCTCATCCTCGTCATCAAGGCCGAGGTAAGGGGACTTCTTGGTCTCCCTGAGTTGCTCATCGAGCCATTTCCGGTACTTGGCCTGCGAGTCCACGTCCGACGGGGGAAACCCGATGTGGTCGTCCACGAACTTCTTGATCTCGTCGATCGTCGGCCTGGGGCGCTCGACGGTCTCGACGCGTTTGTAAGCAGGGGTGTACTCGTCTTGGAGGGTGTCGAGCCCGATCTCCCGGTTGCCATACCCGAAGGGACGCCCGTTTTCATCGATGTACACGAGTTTGATCTGGTCGTCGTCGGTGACCTTCTTGACCCGGTACTTGAGCCCGCGCTGCTGCACGAAGTCCCCCGCCTCCAGCTGCTTGGGATGCCTGATGCGCTCGCCTACCCGGGCCCGCGGGGGTGCCTCCCATTTCCAATCGTCACCGACGCCGATTTCCTCCAAGGTCTTGTCGATCTGTTCGTTGAGACGTGCCTCATGTTCGGGCTCGTCCTCGCCCAGGCGGTGGTACGGGGATTTGGAATTCTCGCGGAGATTTTTGTCGAGCCACGCCCGGTACGCGTCGCGGGAATCGATGCTGCTCGGTGGGTGGCCCAGGTGACCATCCACGAACTTCTTGACGTCGTCGGACGAAACCTCGTCGCGCTTGAGCTCGTCGAGCCGACGCAGCCTCTCCTTGCGCACGGTGGACGGTGTCATGCGTCGCACCCGATCGGAGGTGGGACGCCCGCGCGTATCGACCTCAGCCAAGACCACCGACCCCTTGGCCGTGAACCGGAGCACCTTGTACCGCTGCCCGTGGAGCCCGTGCTGGATGAAGTCCCCCCGTCGCATCTGCGCGATGTCCCTCACGCGCTCACCCAACGCGGCACGCGGACGCTGCTGTTCCATCTGCTGGTTCCACGCCGCGAACTCGCGTTTCACCCTCTCCTTGAAACTCGGGTATTTCATCGCGGTCCAGAACTTGATCCGCGGCTCGTCCCGGTCCCGGCGCTGCTCCCGGAGTTTGGGATCGGGATGGTCGACCAACGCTTTCCCGTCCTCGTACTTTTCACGAAGGAACGCCTTGAAATCCTGCTGGCCCTTCATCTCCTGGACGCCCGGGGTCAACGGCTGCGGACGCTCCTTCCCGCCCGGGGCCGGTCGAGCGGGCTGTGGGGCGGCTGGAGGCTGTGGGGCGGCTGGAGGCTGTGGGGCGGCCGGAGGCTGTGCGGGCGGCGTGGGGGTTGGAGGCTGTGCGGGCGCCTGTGGGGGCGGCGTGGGGGCTCTGGGGGCGGCTGGTGGGCTTGGAGGCCCGGGAGCGGGCTTCGGGGGCCCGGGAGCTTGTGGGGGCGGCGTGGGGGCTCTGGGGGCGGCCGGCGCCTTCGGGGGCTCGGGAGCGGCCCCGGGGGACTCAAAAATGCCCAGGCCCCGGTGTTTCGGCCGTGCCTTGCTCGGGGACACGAAGATGCCCCCGAGACCATCAGCCGTGCGGACGCTCGCTGACTGGGACCGCAACCACGCGGCAGCCACTCTTTTCGGGACGTCAGCCATCTACCCGGGGACCGTGTATCGGGAAATTACCGCTGAACTCCCGATAGGTGCCAATTGGTGTGGGACTCGCGCTCCTGCTGCTGCTCCATTTCTGGCCCTCGTGCCCGGCCGAAGGATGGGTCACGTCCGAGTACGGCTACCGGCGCCATCCGATCAGCCACCGCCGGCAGTTCCACCGGGGCATCGACGTCGCCAACGAGGCCGGGACCCCGGTGCGTTCGCCTTGGAAAGGACAGGTTGTCAAAGTCACCCGGAGCCGTCACGGCGGCCGGTTCGTGGTGGTCCAGTCTGGAGTCTTCCGACTCACGTTCTTCCACCTCCAGAGCACCACGGTGACTCGGGGGGATCAGCTGGACCCGGGGGATCAGTTGGGCCTCATGGGGAGTTCGGGACGTACCACCGGCCCCCACGTACACCTGGAGATGCGTTCCCGCGGCAGAACGCTGGATCCCTCGGTGACCCTTCTACGGTGTCCCACGCGGCCCTAGCGTATAAGCCCTGACCCAGAGGACCCCCACAAGGGGGCGAGAGGCCACCCCGAACTTCGGAATGAAGACCTCGGGAACCCTGTTCCTCCTCGCAATTCCCATCCCGTCGGAAGGCTCATCGTGATCTTCAGCAAATTCTTCAAGGCTCTCGCAGCGCAGTTCAACAAACTGGCCAACGTCTTCTGGGAAGCCGACCCCATCGCCCAGATGCAGTACGAGTACGACAAGGCCGTCGAAGAACTCAAGGCGGGTCGTGAGGGTCTGGAGGAGTACCGCGGCCTCGTCGAGAGGGTGACCCGTCAGGTCCAGACCGGCGAGCGACACGTCGCCAAACTTGAGGCGCAGACCAAGGCGTACCTCAAGGTGGGCGACCGCGCGACCGCGGCCAAATTCGCCCTCGAGACCAAGAAAGCCCAGACCGACTTGGCACGGAACCGGGAGCAGCTGGTCCAGCACGAGACGGCCTACGGGAACCACCTCAAGAAGATCAAGCACGCCAACGGACAACTCGCTGATCTCAAGGAGAAGATCAAGCGCCTCGGCGCCGAGCTCAAGATGTCCGAGGCCGAGGCTGAAATCGCGAAGCTCAGCGAGAGTTTCGACTTCAACATGACCACCGACTTCGGACAGATGGAGGATGTCATCCAGAGTCGGATCGACACGAACCGTGGGGCGGTCCGCGTCGCCTCGGACCTCAGCGAACGTGGGATCGCTGAGATCGAGGCCGAGGAAGCCATGGAGGCTTCCCTTGCCGAGGACGCTCTCCGCGAACTTGAGATCGAAATGGGCCTGGTCACGCCGGCGACCGTCGATGCCCCGGAAATCGAGAAACAGCTCGGTCCCGTCACCGAAGGACAAGGCAACTGAAAATGAGCAGTCAACCGAAACCCGCTTTCTACCTGGCCATCGCCGCGGTCGTCGTCGCGCTCCTGGGGTTCGCCTTCTGGCGCCTCGGGGGCACAGACGAGGCGACGAAGACCGCCGAAGCCACCCCCGACCTCTCCAAGGAAGAAATGGAGAAACTCGCGCAACACGCGGAGGACCCGAACCAGACGGGGGCCGTCACCACGGTCAAGGAGTACACCTTCATCCCCGGCGAGAAACTCCCGGAGGTGAAGGGCGTCAGCGACTACAAGGCCCTCGACAAGGACAACGTCGTCAAGTTCTCCATCAACGTGTGGGCCGGGTGGGCGCCGATCATCCACGCCAACCAGGGGTTCAAGCCGGGCAAGGTCTGGAAGACCCCCGATGGCAAGGATTTCAAGGTCGAGCTCGTACTGATCGATGACCCCGTCGCCATGCGAGACGCTTTCGCGGCCGGCAACATCCACGTCGGGTGGGCCACCGTGGACATGCTCCCGCTGTTCTTGGAGTCCCTCCAGAAGGACTCGCGCGCGATGCCCCGCGTGTTCCAACAGGTCGACTGGTCCAACGGCGGCGACGGCATCGTCGTCCGCGACAATGTCAAGACCATGGCGGACCTGGAGGGCAAGACGGTCGTCCTCGCCCAGAACTCGCCGTCGCAGTTCTTCCTGCTCAACGCCCTGATCAACGCGGGCATCCAGCCCAGCAAGGTCGACTTCAAGTACACCGCCGACGCCTTCCAGGCAGCTGCGGCCTTCAACGCGGACAAGTCGATCTCCGGCGTGGTCAGCTGGGCTCCCGACATCTACAACCTCAGCGAAGCGTCGGGGAACCGGATGCTGGTCACCACGCAGACCGCCAACAAGCTGATCGGCGACGTGTGGTACGCCCGCGCCGACTTCGCCAAGGACCACCCCGCCATCTGCGAGGGGCTCGTCCGCGGCATCTTCGACTCGATGGAGGCCCTCAAGGCCGATGGCGAGCAGGGGAAGGTCGCGGGATGGATGGCCGCCGGCTACTCCATGCCGGCCGCCGAGGCCAAGGGCATGCTGGCCGATGCGCACTCGACCAACTATGCGGAGAACAAGGACTTCTTCCTGAACCAGAACAACCCGACCAACTTCGAGCGCACCTACGACAACGCGTACTTCCTGTACAACAAGATCGGCGTCGTCAACAAGAAGGTGGCCTTCGACCAGATCGTGGACTTCTCCATCCTCCAGACGCTGGGCAAAGAGAAAGCCTACGCCGACCAGCAGAACGAGTATCAGATCCGGTTCACGCCGACGACGGCCACGACCGTGCAGGCCGAGAGCGAGGAGATCCTGACCAAGACGATCGTGGTCCACTTCGCCCCCAACCAGCACGACATCAACTTCATGGTCACCAAGACCATCGACGGCAAAACCGTGCAGGTCGTGTACGACCCGGACGCTGACGCCGTGGTCGAGGAGGTCAGCAAACTCGCCGGCCAGTACGGGGCGTCGCGCATCATCATCGAGGGCCACACGGACTCCTCGATGAAGGGGAAAGGCGTCTCGGGCGACAGCGTCAAGGAGCTCGCCCGGCTCCGGGCCGATTCCATCAAGGGAGAACTCGTCCGGGAGTTCAAGCTGGACCCGAACCAGTTCGCCACCAGCGGCGTGGGGTGGGACCGTCCCGCGGACCCCAAGGACCCGTTCAACCAGGCCAAGAACCGACGGGTCGAAATCAAGGTCTACCCGCTTGAGGCTGGATGAGGCAGCAGAGCGACATGACCCGGGACAAGCCTGCGGACGACGCAGGGTCCGAACCACCCCGGCCCGCGACGGGGCCGGGGTGGTTCGCCCTGCGTCGTGAGCTGCCGGCCTGGGGCAAGATCGTCCTCGGCGGCGCGCTCGTCCTCCTCCTCTGGGGTCTCTGGGTGTGGGTCACTTCCGGGGAGGCGGAAGCGCGGATCGTCGCCCCCACCATCCTGCCGAGTCCCGGAGAAGTCGTCGCCAGTTGGGACTCCCTCGTCAATGAACGGCACCTCGGGAGGAGCATCTTCGCCACCCTCAAGCGCGTCTTCTTGGGTTTCGGTCTCGCCGTCCTGATCGGCGTGCCTCTCGGCATGGCAGCTGGAGCGTGGCGTCCCCTGGGCGCCCTGCTGGCCCCCGTCGTCATGTTCAACCGCAACATCCCGATCGCGGCCCTCGTCCCCCTGACGATGGTGTGGTTCGGGCTGGAGGAGGGCCAGAAGATCATGTTCATCTTCATGGCCACCTTCGCCTTCATTTTCTCGGATGCCGCGGCCGAGGTGACGAGCATCCACGAAAGGTACGTCGAGACTGGACAGACCCTGGGCGCCAACTCGCGCCAGATCTTCACGAAGGTCCTCGTCCCGCTCGCGCTCCCGAACATCTGCACGAAACTCCGGCACCTGTTCGGTCTCGCGTTCGGCTACATCATGCTCGCTGAGTTGATCAACACCGATTCGGGACTCGGGTTCTTGCTCCGCATGAGCCAACGCCGCGGGCCCATCGAACACGTGTACCTGATCCTGTTCATCATCACGGCGCTTGCCGTGGTCATCGACCGGTCCTTGGCATGGTTTCAGCGTGGTCTGTTCCCGTACCGAAAGGATCTCAAGTGACGGACGAAACCGCAGTACCAGAGCCCCTCAAAAATGAGGCGCCAACGAACAAAATCGAGATCGATGCTGTCATCCCTGAGTCCCAGAAATCGACGCAGACGGTCCCGAAGATGACAGAGGTCGTGGAGAACGAACCTCCCGCCGAGCCAGAACCCAAGCCTCCGATCGTGGAATTCCGCGGCGTGACCAAGGTCTACGGCAACGGACGCAACGCGTTCACCGCCGTTCAAGACATCAACTTCGTCGTGGAGGACCTCCCCGACGTCGGCGAGTTCGTCGCCATCCTGGGACCTTCGGGCTGCGGGAAGTCGACCGTCCTGCGCATGATCGCCGGGCTCACCCCGCAGCATCCCCCCACGCATGGTGACGTGCTCGTGCACGGCAAGCCCGTGCTCGGGACCGGGGCCGACCGGGGCATGGTGTTCCAGGACTACACGTCGTTCGACCACATGACGGTGCTCAAGAACGTCGCCTTCGGCCTGGAGTGCCGCGGCGTCGCCCGCAAGGAACGAGAGGATGCGGCGCGCGAGTGGATCCAGAAGGTCGGCCTCGACGTGCTCAAGGACTCCAAGAAGTACCCGCACGAGCTCTCGGGGGGCATGCGTCAGCGCGTCGCCATCGCGCGCACGCTGGCCCTGCGTCCCGACATCATCCTCATGGACGAGCCGTTCGGTGCGCTCGACCCCTCCACGCGGATGCGCATGCAGGACCTGCTCGTGGACCTCTGGCGCGAGCTTGAGGCCACGGTGTTCTTCATCACGCACTCCATCGAGGAAGCCGTGTTCCTGGGAGACCGCATCCACCTGCTCTCGGCATCTCCCGGAACGATCCTGCGCGAGATCAAGGTTCCGGCCCCGATCCGTCCCTCCAAGGAGATGCAGTCCGACCCCAAATTCCTCGACTACGTGTTCGACATCCGAGACACCATCGAGACGCTCGAGGCGTCCACGAGGGCCGGGGACGACTAGCCATGAAGCGCCCCACACAGCTCAAGTGGCAGCACATCGTCGCCAAGGCGTTCACCTGGCGATGGAACCTGCTCGTGTTCGGCGCCGCCGTCGTGGCGGCCCTCATCAGCGGGATGCCCGACGTCGCGCTGCCGCTCGTCGTGGCGGCCGAGGCGACCTACCTGGGTGCCATGGTGGCCAACCCGAAGTTCCGCAAGGCAATCGAAGCAGAGCACCACAAGTCGCTCCACGCCGCGGAGGCACCGGCCCGGGCCGCGTCGCGACTCAGCGACGCTCTCCAACGGCTCGACACGACTCGGAACCGACGGTTCACGCAACTGCGCAACCGGTGCTTGGAGATGGGGCGTCTGGCCGCCGGAGTCCGGGGCGACACCAGGAGCGAGACCCTCCACACGGAGTCCCTCGACCGGATGCTCTGGGTGTTCCTGAAACTGCTTGCGTCGCAGCAGGCGCTGGAGCGGTTCTTGGAGACCACCGACGCGACCTCGATGCGCGACCGCGTGGCTGAGCTTGAGACGAGGATCGCCGCGGCCAAAGACGACGGCAACGACAAGATCCTGCGCGCTCTCATCGACAGCGTGGCGACGGCGCAGCTGCGCGTCGACAATTTGCAAAAGGCTGAGGAGAACTCCGATTTCGTCCAGATCGAGCTCGACCGTATCGAGGACAAGATCAAGGTCCTCATCGAGATGGCCGTGGGCCACGAGGACCCCGACTTCATCAGCAGCCAAGTGGACTCCGTCGCCGCGAGCATCTCGTACACGGAGGAGGCCATGCGCGATCTGTCGTTCCTCCCCGGCGTGGACGCCGATCTGGAGGAGAACGCCCCCGCCATCCTTTCCGTCTCAGCCTAGGCCCATGACCGAAGAACGCCAAAAACCGAACGACAAACTCCCCGAGTGGTACCCCAATTGGGCCACGAAGTTCGGTGAACTCTACTTCTCGGGCACGACGAGCATGTTCGTCCTGCACGGGAACACGCACGACCTCGTGCGAGGGGAGAGGTCGGCCATCGAGAAGGACGGCCCCCTCACGAATTGGGTCAAAAGACCCGACTTCGTCGCCCTCGACCAGTTCGTAGCCGGCGAACTATTCGGCAGCTGGGACCTCGTGCTCTACTACGACCTCTCGACGGGGCTGCGCGTCGTCGCGGGCACAGACGGCCTGCGACAGCAGAAAATGGCCGCACTGGCTTCCCAGAAAATCGGGGACTTCGCCCCCATCGGGAAAGACCCGAGCCGTGTCCTTCACGTCCTTGACCATTTCATTCACAAGAATGTGATGGCGAGGAAAGATGACCAGGTGTCGGTCGCCATCATCCTGAACCACGCCTCGTTCATCGCCCACAGGGGGGACCACACGCTCAAGGCGTCCACGCACGTCGTGACGCTCCTGAACTGGGCGAGCAGCCCGTACATCAAACGTCTCAACACGGCCTTCGTGCTGATCGACAGTGCCCTCGGGGACGTGTCTGAGCGGCTCGTCAACAACCCGCACACGGCATCCCTGAACATCCCGCTACCCGACGAACCGGCGCGACTCACCTACCTCGAACAGCTGGTCGGGAACCGCGACGTCGCCTCCTTCTCCGACTACCCCATCAAGAGCCTCGCGGAGCTCACGGCCGGCATCTCTCTGACGGACCTTCGTGTGCTGGTAAACGGCTCCATCGAAGCCGGCCGTCGGCTCGATGCGGACAGGTTCCGCGTCCTCAAAAAAACCCTCATCGAACGGCAGGCCGGGGGGCTCATCGAATTCATCGAGCCGGAGTGGGATCTCGACATGGTCGTGGGCCACGACGCGGCCAAGAACCGTCTGCGGGAGGACGGCCAGCTCCTGCAAAAGGGGCGCCTCAAAAGCATCCCGATGGGGTACTTGATTTGCGGACCGGTCGGCACCGGCAAAAGTTTCCTCGCCGTGTGCGGTGCGGGGTCGTTCGGCGTCCCATGCGTCAAACTCAAGAACTTCCGCGGGGGCCTCGTGGGCGAAACCGAGGGCAACCTGGAACGCGTGCTCGGGGTGTTGCGCAGCATGGGCCCCGTCGTGGTGATCGTGGATGAGGCAGATGCCATGCTCGGGCAGCGCAAAGCCAGCGGAGACTCAGGAACCTCATCCCGCGTTTTCGGGATGATTGCGGAGCAGATGGGGGACACCCGCTACCGCGGCAAGATCCTGTGGGTGCTCATGACTACGCGCCCCGACTATCTGCCCATCGACCTCAAACGACAGGGGCGCGCCGAGATCCACATCCCGTTGTTCTACCCAACGGAGGAAGACGAACTGCGGAAAATGTTCGTGGTGCTCGCCCGCAAAACGGGGGCCGCGCTGGACGAAGTCGACGTCCCAGCAATCCCCGAGGAGAAGCGCGGCCAGCTGTCGGGCGCAGACATCGAAGGGCTGATCGGCCGTGCGTGGCGACGTTCGCAACTCGATGGCCACGACCGCATCACCGCCGAGGCCCTCCAGGCAGCCCTGGACGGCTTCATCCCCATGGCCCAGAGCCACGAGCGCCAACTCCAGAAGATGGCTGCCATCGTGGAATGCACCGACGAAGAGTTCCTTCCCGAGGACATCACGGCACTGGTGAAAGAGATGGGGGGCCGCAACAAAGTGCAGGAACAACTCAACCGACTCAAGGCCGTCGTGGACGGCTGATGAAAGGACAGGAACATGCGAATCAACTGGCTGGACGAGGACACAAACCTTCCCGCTCTCGACGAACACGTCGCGCAGCTCGAGCACTTCACGAGCTCGATGGCCGACGGGGTCATCGACTCCGACGAACTCTCCAAGCAGAACGAGGCCGTCGTCTCCGCGATGAAAGCGGTGCAGGACGACCTGACGGACGAACAGCACGCGAAGGTCACGGCGCTCCTGGTCGAGATGACGGCGTTCAACGTCATGGCGACGCTCCACGGGCTGGCTGCTTCGCGCCCACGCGGGACCTGAGAGGGATGAGCAGACCCAGCGACGAGCGGCTGCGCGAGGTGTTCAACCTCCTCGAACACCACATCGAGACCCGCTACGAGGTCCCGGTGCGCATCCGGGACGTCCCGGACCCCTTCGCGGGGGACCTCGACGGCTCGGAGATCCACGTCGACTACGCCGAGGACATCGAGAGCGCGGCGTTCATCATCGCCCACCTCTTCGGCCACACGGTGCAGTGGAACACATCCGAGAAAGCCAAGGAGATCGGCTACGGGATCCTCGACAACCCGACCGAAGACCAGCTGCGCGCGCTCCTCGAGTACGAGACGGACGCGTGTCGGTTCAGCCTCCAGCTTTTCCACGAGGCGGGGATCCACGACTGCGACCAGTGGCTGTGCGATTACTCGGCCTGCGACCTCCGCTACCTGATGCACTTCTACCGGACGGGGGAGAAACGCCCCATCAAGTCGTTCTGGGCGGAGGGCGCCGACCTGCTCGACCCCCTCCCCATCCCGAACTTCCGCCCCACCAAGTGGGTGACCCGGTTCGAGGGCATCGTCGTCTGATCGCGACGCGCGGCATCCTGGAGGGGTATAAGCAGGGATGGCAATCGAGATGAAACTGGCCGACGTGACGCCCGGAACTCCGCACGTCCCGACACGGTGGAGCAACGAAGAACGTGCAAGCGTCCCGTTGGACCCCTACGAGGTCTTCCTGGACCGTCTGCACGACCGGAAAACCACCGACTGGAAAACCAAGCGCACCGAGCAGACGCTGTTCCTGCGACACGCGGCGATCACCGATGACGCGCAGATCTACCACCGCAGCTACCTCGAGTACCTCGAGAAATGCTGGGGGGACCACCTAGGCATCGTGGTCACGCCCGACATCGTGTGGTTCACCATCCTGGGCGAACTCGTCAGCGTCGTGAAGGGGAGCCCCGAGCCCTACCGGCACCTGTTCACCGACAGCCACGAAAAAAAGGAGATCGTCGTCCAGACCGAGGATCCCGTCGTGATGCCGCTCAACCGGCTCATCGGCGCGCTGCGACAGCACGTCCCGACAGACGCGACGAAGTTCATGCCCGACTTCAGCACGACGACGCAGGCGTCCCGCCACGCCATGTACGCATCGTTCTGCGACCTGTGCTCACCGTACTACGACTACGGGATGTTCGCGTGCGCGTTCCCGGCGATCAGCATCCAGGGCGACGAGGACGACTGGAAACAGCTCGCAGCCCACTGGCGGGGACTCAAGCCGCTGTTCTCGGGCGCCGGGCCGTGGCTCGACACCGTGCAGGGGATCCTCGATGACTGCGCCAAGAATCTCAAGAGCCCGCTGTGGTGGAAGGAGATGTTCAAACTCACGAACTGCGGCTCCGGCCACCAGACCGAAGTCTCCGGGTGGTTCGCGGACCTGTTCCTCCAGCAGCCGCAAGGTCCCCGCTACGTGAATAATTTCCCGACCAGCGTCGCGGCCGTCGAGTACAAGGAGCTCTCGGCCGGCCGTAACTTCAAGATGCAGGACGGCCTGTTTTTCTCGCGCCAAGAGGGGGATTTCATGGTCCCCGAGTTCGGCTACACCGTGCACGAGAAGTTGGACCCCGTGGTCACCGAAAAGGGTGAGGGCAAAGGCATCGAGATCGAGTTGCACACCACCGAGGTCCGGGGCGATGCACCCAAGATGCCCGAGGGGTTCAAGGTCGAGGTTGGTGAGACGATCGTCGCGTTCCACTCCATCGACGCCGACGAATTGCTCGAGGAGATGTCCGAAAAAGACGACGAGTCGTAGTGGCCCCGCTCGGAGTCGAACCGAGATGCCCGAGGGCGCTGGGGTTTGAAGCCAGTGCGTCTACCAGTTTCGCCACGGGGCCATGTGGTACGCGCGGGGGGATTCGAACCCCCATCCTGGCGATTTTAAGTCGCCCAGCTCTGCCGTTGGCCTACGCGCGCACGTGATCGGACCGCTCCCCTAGGGGAGCTATCGCAATCGAGCCGGTAAGCGTCGGTAGAGTGCCATCGAGATGCCAATATACGTCTACAGCTGCGGGGAGTGCAAGGAGGAGGTCGAGGAAATCCAGAAGATCGACGACCCCCCTCCCGAGGAATGCCCCAAGTGTGGCAAGAAAGGCACCCTGCGCAAGACGATGGGTGTCTCCAATTTCCAGCTCGTCGGCTCGGGCTGGGCCAAGGACGGCTACGGCTAGTCCTTCACGTTCATCAGCTGCGCGAACCACAGGCTCAGCCACTCCACGACTTCGTGTGGGTAGTCGAAGACCTTGGCCTCCCTGGGGGCCTCCTCGGGCGCCTTGAAGGTGTGGCAGTGGAACTTCGCCTGGTCCCCCCGCCACCGCACCTCGAGGCTCCACGACTGCTTCTTCCCGATCCACATGTCCCCCTCGTAGCCGCCCGCGAGGTCGGACTCCGTGGGGAGCGTCATCTCTGGGAGCCCCAGGTGGTCCGACGACCAGCCCGGTGGCATGGCGACCCGGATGGTCGGCAGGAGACGCCCCGACCTGACGCAGGCGCGACATCTCCCCCGGCTCTCAAATTGGTCGTAGGGTTTGTTCGTCCGACAGGCTCGGCAGAAGCGGGTCACGGCCCACCCTACCGAGGCGGCGCCCTACCAGCCCCGCACGGCCCCGTTGGTGACCTGGAGGCCGGCCTCCTGCGCCCACTTCTGCACGACGGCCACCTCGGCCGCGATGGGGAGGCGGTTCCTCAGACCCCGAATCTGCCTGATGACCTTCGTCGGGTTGTGGACCTCGATCGTCAAGACCTTCTCGCCCTGACGGGAGAGGCTCCAGATTGATGCCGCCCCGCGCCCGACGCTCCACGCGTAGGAAGCGGCGCAGTGCCGAAGGTCACTCCCCTCCTGCACGAGAGCGGAACGGCTGAGGAGCTCCTCCACCTTCCAGATCTCCTGCGCCTGTTTCCCGGTGCGCGGGTCTTTGCGGCCCCGGTGCCAGAACATCCCTTCGATGCCCGACTTCGTAAATTTCTCGGGGGGAGGCTTACGACGCGCGGTCACCTCGGCCCCCCATTCAGCCCGACGGGCTCGTTGAGCCTCCACGCGGCCAGCCGCCAGGTCGGCGTGCCACGCCTCCATGTCGCGCATCAGCGACCGCGCGGTGCGACCCTTGAGGGACCAATCTCCAACCTCAAGCCGGCAGTGCTCCACATAGTCAATCAACGGCGCGATCTGAACGGGGTCGAGCATCCCCTGCTGGCAGAACCACTGGACGGCGGCTGCCCGGAAATTTTCCGTCGCGCGCGGGCACTCCACATCTGCACCCCAACTCGTACCGCACAGCACTTCGGCCAGCCGCCGGGTCCCGTCAAAGTGTTCAACCTGCGTCCACCTGATGGCGTGGGGCACCATGTTGGCGTTGCGCTGCCGCATGAAAGCGTGGCACTGACCTTTGGTGAACGGAACGGAGAAGGCCCCTTCTTGGACGAGCCGGTACAACCCCTCCCCTTGCGCAAGCCTCACGAAGTTGTCAACCGCACGGGCGAAATTACCGAAGTCCGCGAACCCGTCGCCGCCACCGTGCCCGTTGCGGAACCAGACCTCATACCAGAACGAAGGCATCGGGTAGAGGCAGATCAGGTGCGTCACGAGGCTGCGCAGGACGGTCTCAATCGCTTTCCCCCGAGGCACCCACTCCTCGAGCGGCGCCACCCACCGCTCCCGGTGCACGAGCAGACGGTGCAGCACGGGCCACGCGTCGGGACGGCTCCCGATCTTGCGCACGCGCTTATGAATCTCCGCGAAAGGGCCTTGCCCAAATGCCTCCGCAAATTCCCGCAACGGATCAGGTTTGTTCGCCAAGGACGCCCGGATCTTGGCTTCACGTTCTTCTTGGACGAGGCGGATGGCCTCCCTCTCGTAGCTGCTCGGGGGCATCAGGCATCCCGTTCAAAGAAACACCAAAGGGTCGCGGTCTCTCTGTTTCTTGTACGACCAGACCTCGATGCCCCGACACAGGAGCATGTCCTCAGCTGCGGGGACCGCTAAATTCTGTTCCCTGGGGATCCAGGAGATGGTCGGCGTCGAGCCCCTCTGCGGGAAAGCCCGGGCGAGCGCCCCGAGGGCGTCTTCCCGCGCCTCCACGTAGTGCCCCCCCTTGACCCCCAAGAGGCCATTCATCTGTTTCACAACGAACTCGTTGTCCGTCACGAACTCGGTCGATTTCGCGGAAAGACGTCCTCCCCACTCCTCGAGAACGTGGGCGAACGCGTGGTACGTGGCCGAGTGCCACGAGGCGTCGTGCCCCGCGTCCATGCAGAGGGCCGAGACTGCGACGGGGAGGTTCCCTTTGCACACGACGAAGGCCGCCCCCATGACGCCGCCCGACGCCTCGGGTCCCGTCACGCCGGCGAAGTAGACGCGCGTAACCGCCGTCAAGTCAGCTCCTCGATGCGGGACGGTCAGCCCCTCGATGCGGGACAGGAAGTCGTCGGGTTCGCTCGAGCGGCAGCGGTTGTCCTGGTAGGCGTCGGAGCCACCGGCTTTCTCCTCGGGAGTGATCCACGCGAGCACGAAGCTGTCCGGGAAATGATCGGGCCCCATGCGGAAGGCAACGTGGTTCTCATCCTCGGGGACTTGGAACCAGACGTGGTCTTTCACGGCCAACCCTTTGAGAGTGTCCCAGGAGACCTCGGTGCCATTCTGGAGGACGAATGTCGCCCGTGTCTCGTTTTCGTGTTTGGTCATTTCAGGAACTCCGCCGCCTCGATGGCCTTCTCGTGACTGGACCCTATCGTCTCGTAGAGGGCCTCGGGGAGGAACGCGTACCCGAAGTCCTCCGGGTGCTCGGGGAGGCCGACGCCACGCGTCCACCCCTGCGAGATGTGCAGAAGGACCTGCTCGGCCTTGAAGTGGCAGCCGTGACCGAGAGGACGCCCGGCCTTGGACGGGTCGCAGAGTGACACGCCGTTCTCCTTGACGTAGCCGCCGTTGGGCATCTCCTCGCGCGGGGTCACGTGGTGGGCGTCGAGCTCGTGCTCGACCCGTTCGGGCGACGACTCGAAACCACAGACGACGCACCGGTACCCGTCGCGCTTGAACACGGCGTCCCGGAATTTCTTCCGCATCTCCTTCTTGCGCGTCTTAGCCACCCTTCTCGTGCTCCTTCATCCCCGTCAGCGCCTCGTCGGCGGCGCCTCGAATCCCGGCCTCGGCCCACTCCTTGAAGTGCCCTTGGATCCCCATGCGAGGACCGTCGCAGTGGTTCAGGATCGCCTCGATGTCCCGCACCATCTCGTGGGGCATGTAGATCCGCATCTCCACGTAGTGACCTTCCGGGAGCCCGGGGCGGTAGTCGCCGTCGTCGTCGCGGATGAGAGACCAGCGGCGCGGCTCGTCGTCCTGGACCCAGGCCCGGATGCGCTCGCGCTCGTCGTCGTCCTGTTCATGGGCCTGCTGCTCGTGGCTCTCCTCCCACATGGATGCCGCGTAGGCGTCCATCGCGGACGAGAGGGAGACGCCGGAGCACTCCCCGTACTGTGTGCCGTCCGGCTTGATGACCCACATGCGCCTCTGCTCGACCTCGATGAAGATGCGGTAACCCGTGGGGAGTTTGTTCCACGCGGGGATCGCCCACGTGCTCGGGGGCTCTCCGCCCCACCAGTGGCGCGCATGTGCCCAGCACGCCTTGGTCGCCTCCTCCTCGGTCCCGAAGAACGCCGGGATGCGGTCCCGGCTGTAGTAAGTGATCGGCTCGTGCTCGCCGTACTCCGTGAAGGGGAGGTACCGGGGGCCGTCGTCCGTGTCGATGCCGACTTGGTAACAGAGGTCGTCGGCGGCGTCGCAGTGCGGGGTCGCGCAGATCCATCCCCGCCGCCCCTCGAACTCGATCTCGAACGGGCAGTAGCCATGTGGCGCGTATTTTGGTGTGTCGATCATGGGGACCCTCCATTTTACGCAAAAAGGCGGGAACCCCGAGGGATCCCCGCCCAGACGCGGCATCTGAACGAAAAAGGCCCGGGGGATCAGACGGTCCCCCGGGCCATGGTTTCAGGCGCTGACCTCCAGCACGACGCCCGCTCCCACCGTTTTGCCGCCCTCCCGGATGGCGAAACGCATCCCGGGCTCGCAGGCGACCGGCTTGTTGAGGTTGAACGAGATCTGCGCCCGGTCGCCCGGAGTCACTGATCCCACCTCACCCACGTCCACGACGGCGGTCACGTCGCTGGCCCCGAAGAAGAACTGCGGGCTGTAGCCCGTCCCGAACCCCGTGTGGCGGCCGCCCTCCTTCTCCGAGAGCGTGAAGATCTCCGCCTTGCCGACCTTGTGCGGCTGGATGGAGCCGGGCTGGATGGCGACCTGGCCGCGCTCCACCTGGTTGCGCTCCACGCCCCGCAGGAGCAGTCCGACGTTGAGCCCCGCCTTGGCCGCGGGGATGTCCTTGTGGAACGCCTGGATGCCCGTCACGACCGCCTCGATGGGCTTGCCGTCCGTGCGGCCGACGACCTGCACCGTGGTCCCCACCGCGATGGAGCCGCGCTCGACGCGGCCCGTCACGACGGTGCCCCGGCCGGCGATGGTGCAGACCCCCTCGATCGGCATCAGGAACGGGGCGGACTCGTCCCGCTCGGGCACCGTCAGGTGCTCGTCCATCGCCTTGAGGAGCTCGACCACGCAGCTGGTGTCGGAGCCGTCCAGGGCCTTGAGCGCCGATCCACGGACGAAGGGCGAGTCCTTGAATCCCTGGGACTCAAGCATCTCCCCGACTTCCATCTCCACCAACTCGATCATCTCCGGATCGGCCACGTCGCACTTGTTGATGAACACGACCATCTGGCCGACACCCACCTGCTTGGCGAGCAGGATGTGCTCCCGCGTCTGCTGCTGAGGTCCCTGGCTGCCGTCCACGAGCAGGATCGCCCCGTCCATCTGGGACGCGCCGGTGATCATGTTCTTGATGTAGTCGGCGTGCCCCGGGCAGTCGATGTGGGCGTAGTGCCGTTTCTCCGACTCGTACTCGACGTGGGAGACGGAGATCGTGATGCCACGCTCCTTCTCTTCCTTCGCGTTGTCGATCTCATCGAACGCGCTGACCTTGCCCCCGTGGAGTTCGGCCTGGACTTTCGTGATCGCGGCTGTGAGGGTGGTTTTTCCATGGTCCACGTGACCGATGGTGCCTACGTTCAGATGTTCTTTTTCCATTGGACTGTTGCGTCTCTTCTTTCTACTCGTCTTTCCGAGCCGTCAGCCTGAAACTTGATGGTTGGTGGATGGGGAAGGATTCGAACCTTCGAAGCGCGAACGCGGCAGATTTACAGTCTGATCCCTTTGGCCAACTCGGGAACCCATCCGTGAGGCGCACCTGTCCTGCGCCGGTCCGGTCGGAGGGATTCGAACCCCCAGGGCACGTGGGTTACAGCCACGCGGTCTGACCACTCAGACGTCGACCGGGAACGATCAGTAAGATCGCTCCGCAGGTGGCGTTGGCTGGTGATCCGCGGCTGTCTAGCCCTCGATCAGCCCGCACGACCCGCGGAGCCATGGATAAGTTCGATACGTCGTATTCATCTACTTGGCTCCTTTCGTGGTCGGGGTTGATCGTCGGGCCGCACCAGCGCGGCAAGAAACGGTTGTAGATCGGGGACGACGGGGAGTCAAGCCCCGAGCGGACGGAACCGGTCGCCCTTTGTGAACGCGTGCCCCGGGGTCCCGGCCGGGCGCCCCTCAACCTCGGTGTCCTCGTCCCAGACCCGGTGCTGCTCCGCGATCCATTCACCGACGTAGCTGCCGACGTAGTAGGTCACGTCGTCTGGGATCTCCACGCACAGGATGCGGTCCATCTCGTCGTCCGGGGTGCCCGGTGCGTACTCCACCACGGACCCTTCCATCGCTACGCCTCCGATCTCATCAAACACCTGGAGCAGGATCGGGTCGTGTCGTGGCACCTCGTTGGGGAGGTTGTAGTAGGTGTCGTTCTCCTCCAAAAACAGTTCCTCGTCCCCGTGCCAGTGCCCATTCTCGTTGGCCTCGGCGTGCACGTGGATTTGCCAATCGGGGCCCCACGTGTGGTGCTCTTTCTCCCCCAGCAGGGGCATGTGGTCCGGGAAGGCCCACTGCGCATCGAGCTCCCGCGCGCGCTCGACCGCCGCGCGGGAGAGGTACATGGAACTGATGGTGGAGAACAGGACGCGCATGGGTGGATTCTACCCCTCGGGAGTTTCACGTTCACGGAAACACCGCCGGCACCGGCGCCTGAGGGCGTTGGTGGGGCCGTAGATGTCGTTCTTCCGCGGCTGCTCATGGCCGCACTCGAGGGTCTCGATGATCCTGCCGTGCTCGTCGTTATGCTCGTCCACGATGGTTCTCAGAGGTGCGAGGGGTTTCTTGGTCATGGGCGTCTCCGGTACGTGAAGCGGGGCGTTGCAGCCCCCGCCTCACGTCCGGCGGCGTTACACCTCAACCGTCCACGCGGGCGCCGGTGACCTCCAGCGTGTACTCGGTCTCCCCCCCGCAGGTGGGGCATCCCTCCGTGTAGACGCTGGAGACGTTGATCCCCTTGGTGTCGAACAGTCGGGACACGGCCTCCATCTCGGCGAACGTGACGCCGCGGAGGCCCAGGTGCTCCAGGTCGAAACTGAACCGGCCGTCCTCTCCAGCGCGGAGGCCGTTGAGACGGTACTTGCCCTTCCCGAACTCGCCCCGTAGGGCGCGGACGGCCCGGGCCTCGAAACGGCTGAGCATGGTCTTGGACATGAGCATCGTCGTTCTCCTATTTCCTTTTAGATTTCTTCCCGAGCAGCTGCTCGATGTGGGCGATCTCGATGATTTGGTCGTAGTCGTATTCGGTGCAATCGTTGCAGACCCCGAAAAGGGCGTTGCAGTCACCGACAATCTGGATGCTCTTGTCCTTCATGCGCATGACCGTCCCCGGCCGGATCTTCTCCCGGGTCTCGTCGGCCCACGTCTCGAGACCGAACTGGTCCTTCATCTTCTTCGCCTTGAAAGGCTTGAAGGTGATTCTCTCAGCGAGCTGTTTCTCGAAAGACTTCAACGTCGTTCTCCTGCTGGTGCGGACGGCGGGAGTCGAACCCGCAAAATCCTATTGTCTTTTGAGACGTTTCCGAACAGCGGTTTCAGACACCCCAAGACTTTGAGCTACTTTTGCATTTGAAGAGCGTCCGACCATTTTTTGCAGCTCTTCCAGCTTAGGCCAATCGATCTTGGTTTTAGCTTTACGGCGACGACCAGCACAAGAACGACAAGAACTGGATTTCATCAAAATCGTGTTTCCACAAGAGCATTTTTTAGTCCTCTCGGACCTATCTTTCCAAGGGGTGTGGGACCTTGTGGTGAGCTGAGTCTTCCCTTTATTGTTTCCCCACGTGGGTAACTGGGTGTGGCAATTCGGACATACAAAACGCAGGTTTTCAGGCCGATTGTCAAAACGATCCTTGTTTATGTGGTCCACATGAAGGCAGAGGGGCTTCCTTTTCCAGCGTCCCGAGTTGCCACAGAGCACACAACAGTAGGACCTCCCCATTTCGATCAAAGCTCTACGCAGTACCCAAGACGCTTGTCGGCGTTTTCGGGATTCCTTGCATAGAATTTGCTGCCATATCTTTTTGTTCGGACTCCCTTTGTGCCCCTCTCTCCAGGCTTGTCCTTTGAAGTGGCTCGTATTGATCCCTGCTTGTTCGATTTTTTGACGGATGTGGCGATGGGACCCTCCTCCAGGTTTTTTCCCTAGACGCCGTAGGACCTCTGAAACGGAGGCACTTCTGCTTACGGCTTCTGCGAATTCTTCTTTGGTGTGGTTAACATGCTTCCCCATGAAAGGCAAAGGTACCATAGGAAAGCAAAGGCGCCTTTACCAATTTGACCACGTCCGCATGTTCATCGATCCCTTCGTCGCCTTGGCGTGAACTCGCCTGCCACAGCTCGGGGTTCGCCGGGGGTTCTGCCGACCACGGTTTCACCGTGATAGATGGTGCTCAAGAGAGGATTCGAACCTCCAAGGGGGTTAGCCCACTCGGATCTGAACCGAGCGCGTCTTCCGATTTCGCCACTTGAGCAAGTTGTGCGGCTCGTACCAAGGTTGCTAGCTCTTGGATTGCCTTAGCCGTTTTCCGCAGTGCCGACGAAAGGAGTCGAACCTTCATGGGTTTTACCCCACTGGATCCTTAGTCCAGCGCGTCTGCCAATTTCGCCACGTCGGCAAGTTCTGAGCGAGAGAGTTGAAGGGATGGATTTTGCTACGCGCTCTACCAACTGAGCTACCCCCCGTTAATGTCGGGGGGACAGGACTCGAACCTGCGACCTCGTGGTCCTTAACCAATGCTTGTGATCTCTTCGTGGATCTCGCTCATAGTCGAGGCGAGAGGATTCGAACCTCCGACCCCCAGTCCCCCAGACTGGTGCGCTAGCCAGACTGCGCTACGCCTCGGTGCTTTTCAGCTGCTCGTCGAGCAGCCTTCTCGGCTTGTTTTTCTTTCCGTCGTCGGTTCTTGAGGATGGGGTTGGCCTCCTCAGCCTGTTTGCACCGAGCCCGATGCTCGGTCAGAAACTGATCGACCTCCTCGACGTGGGTCCCTTCGCGGGCCCACTCAACGATCCGGATAAAGTGACCTCCGTGTGGTGTGGGTGATGATGTCTGCCATTGTCTTGTC
>Ga0307378_10002185_pt1 | contig 30541 bp, 21 predicted proteins | sample UN1MG_FD_202238 | JGI IMG/M metagenome (GOLD analysis project Ga0307378, IMG submission 202238) | Soil microbial communities from Risofladan, Vaasa, Finland - UN-1 | ecosystem: Environmental > Terrestrial > Soil > Coastal area > Acid sulfate soil | place: Finland: Risofladan, Vaasa | collected... | reverse complement strand
GGGTAAATCCAGATAAAAATTGGAGAAATTCCTTCCCCAAAGGCAAATCGTAAAAACTTTCAGAGAAAAACAGGAGCAAAAAATCAATTTTTGTGCCTAATTTTAAGTTTATGAATTAATCAGGTTAGATAGTTACTTGTTATTGTTAAAAACAAGCGTTGGTAAAAACCGAGCGATCCTCAACGGATTTGGAGCTTTAACTTATACTTGATTTGTAAGTAAGTCGTAGGTTCATTAATACATGAAAGAATATTGCCTTTCGTGACAAGAAATATTTATGTTATACAACATATGAACACATAAGAAAATCTTACTTTTTTAATTTCTGATTGAGGAAGGGAAACAAGTGTATTGCAAACTGAGCGGAGCAAATTTGCAAATACTCTTGTAAGCAGTGGCAAAAAAAAGGGAGGGGAATAAGACAAACCGAGAATGAGGGAGAATGGGCAATTGAGCAATAGATGCTTTTGTAAAACACTGAAACAAAAGGAGATATTGCGAGATTTTAGGGACCAGCCCCGTGAAATAAGATTTGATCAACAATTCTCTTCATTCCAGTTACGAAGCCTGTTCTTCAAGAACATTTTACCATAGTGAGTCTTTAAATACTTCTCTCTTTTGATAGCATCATATTGGTTGATACAGGCTTCGTAATAGATTAGTTTAAAGGGTCTCCGATTCCTGGTAGATTGAACCTCACCATTCTGGTGTTGATCAAATCTTAATTTCAAATCTTTTGTATAACCGGTATAGTGTTTACCGTCTTTTTCACTTAACAGCACATAAGTAAAATACATAGAACAAAGATAAGATTTGAAATTATTTCACCGGGCGGGGGAGCGGCTATTTAGTCCTTATGTATAAAAAGCCTTAGGAAGGTTAACTTAGTATTGCTAATAACAAGTGTAACCTTTAAAATCCTAAGGCTATGAAAAGTACTACAAAATTAGACTTTACCGGGCAAATTATCTATACCGGATTAGACGTTCATAAAAAAAACTGGTCTGTCAGTATTCACACAAAAGATTTTGAACACAAAACTTTCAGCCAGCCTCCGGATCCCCAAGTCCTGGTGAGTTATCTTAAGCGGACCTTTCCAGATGCAACATACCAGTGCGTTTACGAAGCTGGTTATTGTGGTTTTTGGATTCATGATGCTTTATGTAAGGAGGGCATAGAATGCATCGTAATTAATCCGGCCGATGTCCCAACCACAAATAAAGAGAGGAAGCAGAAGAGGGACAAGGTAGATTGCCGGAAGCTTGCCCGTTCTCTGAAAAACGGAGACTTGATATCCATTTATGTTCCTTCCAGAGCAAATCTTGAAGACAGGATGTTAATGAGAACCAGGGTTAAACTAATCGAAAACAGGACACGCTGTAAAAACCGGATCAAAGCAGTATTAAGTTATTACGGAATAAATATTCCTGAAGAGATGGACACCGGCAAGTGGTCTAAAAGGTTTATTCAGTGGTTAAGATCAATCGATTTTGAACAAGAAACAGGTAGGTTGGCCCTGGATACATTTTTATCGGAGCTTGCTGGTTTAGAAAAAATCTTAAAGACTATAACTGATAAAATAAAACTTATGAGTAAAACAGATAGATATGCAGACAGAGTAAGAAATTTAAAGACAATTCCCGGAATAGGCCTGGTAATTGCTATGACGATACTTACAGAGATTGAGGATATTAACCGATTTAAAAAGATTGATCAATTATGCAGTTTTATAGGACTGGTTCCTAATGTTTACGCAAGTTCAGATACTGAACATATTGGAGCGATGACAAAGAGAGGAAATAATTGGCTTAAGACAATGATCATTGAAAGTGCATGGATTGCAGTAAAGAAAGACCCCTCATTACTTCTTTACTACCAGCAGCTCACTAAACGAATGAAAAGTAGCAAGGCAATAGTGAGAGTAGCTAGGAAATTGGTAAACAGGATGAGATATGTTTTAAAAAACAACCAGCCATATATTCAGGCAATATCTGTATAAACAAAAATAATGGATAATTAAAAACTATAAGATCGATAAGATACAAGGGGAAGCGTATTCATTATGTTGCAGCTTTTCAGGAGAGAATGCCTGCTTTTATTTAGTCTGCGCCCCCTTAAACTATAAAACATAATAAGAGAAGTTGCAGCTCAATACAGGATGTCTGCTAATAGAAGCATGGTTTTATAGCTAAATAATATTCAATTAAAGAGATAATAAATATGGAAAAATTCTAACTTTGAAAATAATATTAACCTCCCTAAGACATTTTATCATAGAAATATAATGACTAATTATAGGCAAAGGGGTTAAAGAAAGATAAAAGATAAAAGGAAAAAGATAAAAGTATTCAGTTCACTCACGTAAATTGCTATTATTCAGTGCTTTAGATACAATAAATTACACTTATACTAATTATAATCAAGCATTTAAGTCAGATTAATATATTTCTATTTAACATAATATTAGAATAGGACCAAAAACCAAGGAATAAGGGTGGTACTATAACTTGTAGCATGTTTAAAACAATCGCCTGGAAGGCGAACCTTCTGAAATCAACATTCCTTGTTCGATATTCGATATTCAAGGACTCTATAAACTTTATCAACTTGATCAACGTTTTAGATCCTTCGGCAAGCTCAGGATGACAAATCCTAAACCATTAAACTTCTCAACTTCTAAGCCATATTCTGGTTAATGGTACGATCCATAATCAAATAATCAATTCTAATGAAGTTAAAACCTTACGCCTTAAGCCTTGTGCCTTGCGCCGTTCTATTTAATATAATATTCAATTATAGCTGCAAATAAACGCCTGTGCGTTGGCAAAGCAAATTGCGTTGGTTGGATTACCAGGAGAGTGTATTTGATCGGTACGACGAAGCCGGCAGCGTTTATTAGCCGCAAATTGCTTTAACATAATATCGAGCCGATATGGTCCTGGCAGCCCACATCTGATATTATGTTAAATCCGGCAAAAGCGCCGGATACGCAATTTGCTAACCATTTGCCTATAATTAATATTATGTTAAGTAGAAAAAATATATCTATCCCCCACAGCAGATAAACATAACCTATCGCATTATTTTCGCATTTCACAATTAGCATCATCCCCTTCGCATTAATAAAAAAAAAGCGGAACCGGATGGCCCCGCAGAAATGCGTTACATGATTAGCTTCTACCTGTTCTCCATCTCGGCAAGCTTTGCCATAACCTCATTGTACTTATCGTTCATTTTCAGGCGGTAATAAAGTTCTTTCAGGCTGGTGAGAGTATCAATATCATCAGGACGAAGCTCTCTTCCCTTCTCAAACGGAGGTACGGCCTTTGCAAAAACATCGGTTGCAACCTTAACAGCTTCGTTATACTTGACATTGTCCATTATCTCATTTGCTTCATTAAACAGGCCGGAAGCCTTGTTGTAATAGCAAACACCCAGGTTATACTGTGTTTCAAAGAATTCACTGTTTATCTCTATAGACCTCTCAAGAGCAACAATTGCTTCATCATATTTCTCCTGCTTGAGAAGTAATACACCCTCGGCCCAATACAAGGTATAATTATCAGGATCGGACTCCTTCGCCATGGTGATATAATCATAGGCGTTCTCGTCCATTTCGTTCGCGAGATAAAACTGAATAAGCTGAAGCAACAGGTTCTGATCTGTCGGGAATGCTTCAAAGGCTGTAGTCAAGGTTTTTTCAGCATTTACAAGATCATTTTCTGCAACAAAGCCTTGATACTTAAGTATATAAGATGTCGTACCCTCGTATCCCATCTCAATACTGCGGTCAAAATAGGCATTTGCATCGTTGTATAACCCGGAATTGTATGCTGCCAGCCCTGCATTAAATATAACGGCAGTATCAACTGTCCCTACATAAATATCACTGCCCTGTAATACGATTAACTCCTCAAATGCCTTAAGTGACTTTTCATATTCCCCCGCATCAAATTCTTTAACCGCCCAATCCAGAAAATCATTTGATAATTGAGGTAACTGCAAAATAACAAGCTTTTCCATTGAATCCTTATCATCAAGTTCGATGGATTTCTTATAATTATCATATGCAACCATCAGTATATCATCATACATAGCTTTGTATTTGTCATCATTTGTTTCATACAATGCCTGTGCAAGCCTTCCTTTGGCGTAATATGTCTTTGGCCAATCCTTCGTTTTCTCATGTACTACGGCAGCATCAATGGCATCCTTTGCCTTATCAAGGTTACCTGCATCTATAAAACTCAAACCGCTGGCAACTTTTCCCTTTTGAGCAAATGCACCGATCGATATAACTGCTATAAGAAGTGAAAGAATAAATCTTTTCATGTTAATAAGTTTATAAGTTTAATGTCAAAACAGGATTCAAAATTAATATTTACATAATAAACTTCAAATACTTTGCCAATTTAGTCAATATTTTCTACAGCATCTTCAGGATTGATCATATCACTAACTGTATCATCCTCATTTACATCTACCTGAGCCACAGAGGCTATCGAATCAGCCTCCCTGAGGTTGATAATTTTCACACCCTGGGTGGCGCGTCCCATAACCCTTAAGGAAGAGACCGGAATCCTGAGCATTGTCCCTACCTGGGTAACGAGCATCAGGTCATTACTGTCAGTAACGGCCTTCAAAGTAACCAGCTTTCCAGTCTTCTCAGTAATATTGATCGTCTTTACTCCTTTACCTCCCCTGTTGGTTATCCTGTAATCTTCAGTATAGGATCTCTTTCCAAACCCTTTTTCTGAGACAACAAGAATATTTTCCTCTCCCTGCTCCACATCAAGGGTAACCATTCCAATTACCCTGTCATTTTCATTTCCCAGAGTTATGCCACGTACTCCTGAGGCTGTACGACCCATGGGCCGGACGGCTTTTTCGGGAAAGCGGATAGCCCTGCCCGACTCAACAGCCATCATAATGTGATGCTTACCATTCGTCATCCGGGCTTCCAGAAGGGTATCACCATCACGGACAGTAATAGCATTTACACCATTCTGTCTCGGGCGTGAGTATGCCTCAAGTGATGTTTTCTTTATTATTCCTCTGGTTGTGCACAGAACGATGTAGTTGTTATTAATATACTCCTCGTCACTTAATGTCTTCACCCTTATAAAGGCCATTACCGAATCATCAGGTTCAAGGTTCATCAGGTTTTGGAGTGCCCTTCCTTTGGAGGTACGGGTACCCTCTGGGATCTGATATACCTTGAGCCAGAAGCATTTACCCTTCCTGGTAAAGAAGAGCATGGTATTGTGCATTGTAGCAATATAGAGATGTGCAAGGAAGTCTTCATCCCGTGTTGTGCTTCCTTTTGCTCCTATGCCTCCCCTGTTCTGACGTCTGAATTCAGTTAGCGGGGTACGCTTTGTATAACCCATATGTGAAATGGTTATCACCATCTCCTCATCTGCATAGAAATCTTCAGGGTTGAATTCTTCGGCACTGGGCACTATTTCTGTCCTCCTTTCATCACCATACCTGTCCCTGATCTCTACCAGCTCATCCTTGATGATCTTCATCTGGATCCCTTCACTTTCAAGTATACTTTTCAGCCAGTCTATCTGTTTCTTTATCTCTTCATACTCTGAGTGTAACTTATCCTGTTCAAGACCGGTAAGTTGCCTTAAACGCATCTCAACAATGGCCCTTGACTGTGCATCTGAAAGCTCAAACCTCTTCATTAACCTTTCCCTTGCCTCTTCAGGTGTCTTTGATGCTCTTATTATTGTAATGACTTCATCAATATTATCACTGGCAATTATCAGACCCTCAAGAATATGAGCCCGTTTTTCAGCCTGTTCAAGTTCGAAACGTGTGCGCCGGAGTACTATTTCATGCCTGTGATCTACAAAATATCTGATCTGGTCCTTCAAGGTAAGTGTCCCGGGTCTTCCTTTGACAAGAGCAATGTTATTTACACTGAATGAGGTTTGTAGCTGCGAATACTTAAAAAGATTATTTAAAACAACATTGGCTGTTGCATCTTTTTTGAGGATGATCACGATCCTCATTCCTGTACGGTCCGATTCGTCATTGATATATGATATCCCCTCCAGCCTCTTTTCATTGATAAGATCAGCTATCTTTCTTATCATTTCGGCCTTGTTCACCTGGTACGGGATCTCAGTCACTATAATAGAGTCACGTCCCGAATGGGTTGATTCAATTTCAGTCTTCGACCGTACAACGATCCTCCCTCTTCCTGTCTCGAAAGCATCCCTTATCCCCTGCTCCCCGTAAATTATGCCTCCTGTGGGGAAATCAGGACCCTTAATGTGCCCCATCAACTCATCAATACCAATATCTCTGTCTTCAATATAGGCAATTGTAGCATTTATTACTTCGGTGAGATTATGGGGAGCCATATTGGTGGCCATCCCGACGGCTATACCAGATGCGCCGTTTATCAGCAGGTTTGGTAACCTGGTTGGTAAAACGGTAGGCTCCTCGAGAGAATCGTCAAAGTTAAGCTGGAAATCAACTGTTTGTTTTTCAATATCTGAAAGTGTCTCCTCAGCAATCTTCTTTAGCCTGGCCTCGGTATATCTCATTGCTGCAGGACTGTCGCCATCAACAGATCCGAAATTTCCCTGACCGTCAACCAGTGGATATCTGAGTGACCAGGTCTGAGCCATCCTGACCATCGCTTCATAAACCGATGAATCGCCGTGAGGGTGGTATTTTCCAAGAACCTCCCCTACTATCCTTGCTGACTTTTTGTATGGCCTGTTTGACATGACACCAAGCTCATACATGCCATACAATACCCTCCTGTGTACAGGCTTAAATCCATCCCTGACATCGGGCAGTGCCCTTGAAACAATCACAGACATCGAATAATCGATGTATGCTGATTTCATCTCCTCCTCAATATTGATCTTTATAATCCTCTCTTGTTCTGACATTTACATAAATATTTACCTGCTTATAAAGAATTAAATCCTACTCATAAAAACTGCGTACAAAAATAGTTATTATTTGCCTATTATATGCACCATTACGGGCCTAATTTTCAACAGACTTCTGTTAAAAAGAGGCATGCTATTTGCATTATCTATTATGCTTTAAAAATGGCCGCCAAAAAGGTTTTTTTATGTACTTTTGTCAAGAGTGATGACATATTGTCCTGAAAAGCGCAGGTGTTTTTATTCAGACATTAAAATTTAAACATGGATTCAAAATTTTCACAAAAAGTTAAAGATATACTCACCTACAGCAAAGAGGAGGCAATAAGACTTGGGAACAGTCATATTAGTCCGGAGCATCTTTTCCTTGGCATACTACGGGATGGTGAAGGCTTTGCAGTTGACATCCTGATAAACCAGGGCGTTGACCTTGCCGTGCTGAAAGGCTCAGTCGAAAGGAGTATCCGGGTAGATGATCCCATTAAGATATCTGACAGTGAAATACTGCCACTTCTGAAGAGCACTGAGCGCATATTGAAACTTGTGCACCTTGAAGCAAGGGCACTGAAAAGTGAAGTGATTGATACTGAACATCTTCTTTTGGCCATACTTAAGGAGGAAAACTCCTTTGTAACACGATATCTTTCTGAAATGAATGTGGATTACCAGACAGTAAGGCAGCTTGCTGAGACCGATAGTCCTATGCCCAGAGCCGATTACCCAAGGGAAGAAGATGATGATGACACAGGCTTTCAGCGCGGAGGCTCAGGCAAGGGAGGGCAGACTGGAGGGTCACAACATTCAACAAAATCATCCAGTGATACTCCCGTGCTGGATAATTTTGGCATTGATCTGACCAAGGCTGCAGAGGAAGGCAAACTGGATCCTATTGTCGGTCGTGAGAGAGAAATAGAGCGATTGGCTCAGATACTATCAAGACGAAAGAAGAATAACCCTGTTCTCATTGGTGACCCTGGTGTAGGTAAATCAGCCATTGCAGAAGGACTTGCACTGAGGATCACTCAAAAGAAAGTTTCAAGGGTACTTTTCAATAAACGTGTTGTTACACTTGATATGGCCTCCATAGTTGCCGGTACCAAGTACAGAGGGCAGTTTGAGGAGAGGATGAAAGCCATTCTGAATGAGCTTTCCAAAAATGATAATATTATCCTTTTTATTGATGAAATACATACCATTGTGGGTGCCGGAGGTGCAACGGGTTCTCTTGATGCTGCCAATATGCTAAAACCGGCGCTTGCAAGAGGTGAGATACAATGCATCGGGGCAACCACCCTTGATGATTACAGGCAGCATATCGAAAAGGATGGTGCTCTTGAACGTCGCTTTCAAAAGGTTATGGTTGAGCCCACAACTATTGAAGAGACAATTAACATCCTCCAGAACATTAAGGAAAGATATGAGGATCATCACAACGTAAGCTATACCGAAGATGCTATTGATGCATGTGTTAAGCTGACCAACAGGTATATCAGCGACAGGCACCTTCCCGATAAAGCAATAGACGCACTTGATGAATCTGGTTCACGGGTGCACATTTCCAATATCGTGGTTCCGGAACGGATTCTGAGTCTTGAAGAAGAGCTTGACGAGACCCGAAAGGATAAGATGAGCGCCGTAAAGAACCAGAACTTTGAAAGGGCTGCCAGTTTCAGGGATAAGGAGAAAGAGCTCCTTGACCTTATTGAGGCTGAAAAGAAGAAATGGGAGTCAGACCTTGCTGAAAACAGGGAAATTGTTGATGAAGAAAAAGTAGCTGAAGTTGTGGCAATGATGACCGGTGTTCCGGTACAGAGAATTGCGCAGACAGAGGGGAACCGACTGATCCATATGGGTGAGGAAATGAAGAAAAGTCTGGTCGGGCAGGATGATGCCATCAGTAAAGTGGTTAAGGCAATACAAAGGAACAGGGCTGGCCTTAAAGACCCGAACAAACCAATCGGGACCTTTATTTTCCTGGGCCCTACTGGTGTTGGTAAAACACAACTGGCCAAAGTACTGGCCAAATATCTGTTCGAAAGTGTCGAGAACCTCATCAGGGTTGATATGAGCGAGTATATGGAAAAGTTTTCAGTTTCCAGGCTGGTAGGGGCACCTCCCGGATATGTTGGTTATGAAGAGGGAGGCCAATTAACGGAGAAGGTAAGAAGGAGACCCTATTCCGTAGTTCTGCTTGACGAGATAGAAAAGGCTCACCCCGATGTATTCCATATATTATTACAGGTTTTGGATGATGGACAACTTACCGATAGTCTCGGGAGGAGAGTGGATTTCAAAAATTCCATAGTGATCATGACTTCCAATATCGGGACAAGACAACTGAAAGAGTTCGGGGCAGGGATCGGATTTGATTCATCGACCAAAATGAGCAGCAAAGATGAATATGCCAAGAGTGTGATACAGAAAGCCCTGCACAAAACTTTTGCACCGGAATTTTTGAACAGGATCGATGATGTAATTATTTTCGGCTCATTAACGAAGGAGAATATTCACCAGATCATCGATATCGAGCTTAGTGGCTTGTTTGAAAGAGTTCTTTCACTCGGTTATAAGATAAAACTGTCCGGTGAAGCAAAGGACTATATTGCCGAAAAGGGATTTGACACCCAATATGGAGCAAGACCTCTTAAAAGGGCAATTCAGAAGTACCTTGAGGATCCAATGGCTGAGGTGATCATTAAATCTGACCTTGAAGCAGGCGACGCGATAATCGTTGAGCTGGATAAGAAGAAAGAAGAGATCAAAATGAGAGTCAGTAAGGGGAAGAAAGAGAAACCACCTGGCAACAAGGACAGCAAGGAGCAGTTAAGCAATGAGTAATAAAAAATGGTGCCCGGGAGGCACCTTTTTTTATTGTTCAGGATGTTTAAAAGGTATAGATAACCTGCCTGCGAGCCGTCGCCACAGGCAATGGCCGCAAGCTGCCGCTGAAGCTTTAGCGTAAGCGTCCGGAGACCGGCAGACAGGATTTGGTTTTACTCCTTTTTATTATAAAGGGCTGTTGCCAGGATAGGCACCATAAATACAACCGCCCATATGAGGTATCCTGCACCCGGCCAGTGTTGAAATTTAAAGGTACCTGCCGCAAATATCAACAGAAGCGTTATTCCCAGGATGATCATCACATAATCCCTCTTTTTCCAGAATAGCCAGATAATTCCCAGAATAAAGAATATAATGTTTCCGCTCACAAAAACGATACCGGCTCCCGGCCAGTGCAGTATTTTGAAAATTAAACCGATCACAACGGCTGCCAGAGCCAGATAGGTGAGAATTGTCAATAACTTTTTCATAGGTCAGATTATTGGTTCAATACAAATGTATGAAAAAATCATGATACTTAAAGGATTCACACAAACTCCCCCATAAGGTCAAATTCACCTGCATCAATAATTCTGACAGTGACAAAATCTCCAGGTTTATGATTTGATCCTCTGTCAGCTATTATGACCTCCTGGTCTACCTCCGGACTGTCAAACTCAGTACGGGCAGTAAAATACCCTGCATCCTTGCTGTCAATCAGCACATTGAACTCCTTCCCAATCAAATCCATGTTCTTCTTAAGTGATATTTCCTGCTGGACAGCCATAATGATACCGGCACGCTCCCTTTTGACCTTTTCTGGTATTTCATCATTGTAGTTATCATACCCATAGGTACTTTCTTCATGGGAATATGTAAAGACACCTAAACGCTCGAACCTGTACTCTTCAACGAATCTGACCAATTCCTTAAAATCCTTTTCCCTCTCACCAGGATGTCCTGTGATAAGGGTTGTTCTGATCGCTGCAGCCGGCAGATCTTCCCTGATCCTGTAAAGAAGATCCCGTGTCTCCTGCCCGTTGTGACTGCGCCTCATTTTACTCAGAACATAACCGGAGATGTGTTGTACAGGCAAATCAATGTAGTTGCATACTTTCGGTTCGCCCGCCATAAGCTGAAGGATCTCCAGCGGGAAATTGGCAGGGTACAGGTAATGCAGACGGACCCAGTCAATGCCATCAATAGCTGTAATCTCTCTCACAAGTGGTTCAAGCATCTGCCTCCCGTACAGATCCAGTCCATAGTAACTTAGGTCCTGCGCTATCAGGATGAGCTCTTTTACACCTTTTTGCGCAAGTATCCTGCTCTCATCAATGAGATCCTCTACCCTTCTGCTTATATATTTTCCCCTGATTCCGGGAATCACACAAAATGAGCAGGTGCGGTCGCATCCCTCACTTATTTTCAGGTAAGCGAAATGACCCGGCCCTGAAAGTATTCTGTCAGAATAAAGATCATCCCTGAATTCCGAATTAAGCTCATTAAGCAATGGTATAATATCGTTAACACCGAAGTACTGATCAACTTCAGGAATCTCTTTTCTTAGATCATCCTTGTATCTCTCAGAAAGACAGCCCATTACATATAGTTTTCCAATATCACCTTTCTCTTTTGCCCTGATAAACCTCAGGATGGTGTCAGCCGATTCCTCCTTGGCATCGTTGATGAAGCCGCAGGTATTGATGATCACAATGTCTGATGCAATGTTATCACTGTCAAATTCAACATTATAGCCATTGTATGCAAGCTGTTTTACAAGTTTTTCGGAGTCTACAACATTCTTTGAACAGCCCAGGGTGACTATGTTGATGGATTTGGACATGGGGAAGGTTTGGAAACGGGTTTAAAAAGTTTAGCAGGTTTATCGATATATACGGCAGGGAATGCCCGGTCAGAGAGGATGGCAATTATGAGAAAAGGGAGTCCACAAATTCATGCCTGTTGAACAGCTGCAGATCATCGAGCTTCTCTCCAATGCCGATATATTTTACGGGGATCCTGAACTGATCGGAGATACCAATAACTACCCCTCCTTTTGCCGTACCGTCGAGTTTGGTAATTGCCATTGCAGTAACCTCTGTAGCAGCAGTGAATTGCCTGGCCTGTTCAAAGGCATTTTGTCCTGTCGAACCATCCAGTATTAACAATACTTCATGGGGAGCATCAGGTATGACTTTTTCCATTACCCTTTTGATCTTTGAGAGCTCATTCATCAGGTTGATCTTATTATGAAGCCTCCCGGCAGTATCTATAATAGCCACATCATAGCTGCCCGACACTGCAGATTCAAGAGTGTTGAACGCAACTGATGCAGGGTCAGATCCCATATTCTGCTTTACAAGCTCCACACCTGCCCTGTCGGCCCATATCTGAAGTTGTTCAATAGCAGCAGCCCTGAAGGTGTCAGCAGCACCTAACAGCACCTTCTTACCGGCAGTCCTGTACAGATGAGCAAGCTTTGCTATCGTGGTAGTCTTCCCAACACCATTTACACCCACAACCATAATGATAAATGGTTTTGCAGGCAAGTCAGATGTGAAGTCGCTTACCCCGGCCGACCTGTTCTCTTCAAGCAGCGATGCGATCACCTCCATTAATATGGTATTCAGTTCACTTGCATTAAGGTATTTATCAGCTGCAACCCTGCTTTCGATCCTTTCAATTATCCTGACAGTGGTATCCACTCCCACATCAGATGAGATAAGCACCTCCTCCAGGTTATCCAGAACCTCGTCATCAACCTTTGATTTTCCGACTACCACCCTTGAGAGTTTCTTAAAGACACTTTCCTTGGTCATTTCGAGTCCCTTATTCAGATTCTCTTTCTTATCCTTACTGAGGAAGCCTAACAGCGCCATTTAATATATATTATTAAAAGGACAAATATAGAAAAAGCTCTCTTCTAAGCAGAAGAAAGCCCCAAATATTGTTTGATTAGAGTTGTTATGAATTAAAGAAATCCTTGATGTGGTCGTTGTGAACCATTTCCTCCTTAAATATGTAGGCACCGGTCTTTTCTGATTTTGTCATCATAATACACCTGGTAAAGCTTTTGCCTTTCCCGGTCTTCAGCGCTGCAACTACTTTCTTTGCCATATCCAGAAATTTATTTTATTTCCCTGTGAAGAGTATATTTTCTTAATATCGGATTGTATTTCATCCTTTCAAGACGGTCAGGTGTATTCTTGCGACTCTTGGTGGTTATATATCTGGATGTGCCAGGCATTCCACTCTCCTTATGCTCTGTGCACTCGAGGATCACCTGAACCCGTATTCCTTTTCCTTTTTTAGCCATTCTGATCAGGTTTAGTAATTAGCGATATATCCCTTTTCCTTAGCATCCTTAAGGGCATTGTGTAACCCTTTCTTATTGATCAATCTAATACCGGCTGCAGAAATCTTTAGTGTGATCCACCTGTCTTCCTCGGGATAATAGAATTTCTTTGAGAAAAGATTAGGATAGAACTTTCTCTTAGTCCTTCTTTTTGAGTGAGATACGTTATTCCCTACCATCACCTTCTTACCGGTCAGCTGACATATCCTTGACATCTCTATCTGTTTTAAATCTCGGTAATCACCAGTTGTGAAAATCGAAGCGCAAATTACGTGATTTTTATTTAATTATGCAAATTATATTCCTATCTTTATTTAAGCTATTGAAAACACCCCTCTACGCTAACCTGTAATTTGCTCCCTGAGCATGTTCAAAGCCGCCAGGGATGCTCTCCTTATGTTAATTTCCCTGTGGTCGCCAAAAGTATATTTACGGGTAATAACAGATTTTTCGGAGGCTACAGCAATCCATACAGTCCCAACAGGCTTGTCAACTGTTCCCCCATCAGGTCCGGCTATCCCGGATGTGGCCACTCCCCAATCAGTACCATACTTTTTTCTTATCCCCGAAGCCATTTGCTTTACGATATTCTCACTTACTGCACCATAACTGGCTATATCTTCTTCGGTTACTGACAATTCAGAAATCTTAATTCTGTTGTCATATGCAACTACTGACCCTGTAAACCAGGATGAACTACCGGGTACCGAGGTGATCATATGTGCTATATTCCCGCCAGTACAACTCTCAGCGGTACTGATTGTCATCGACTTAGCCTTAAGAAGCCTGCCTGTTGCCTGCTCAAGGGTTTCCCCATCATACCCGTAAATATATTGTGGAACAATAGCTTCAAGCTTTTCGACCTGCCTGTCAAGTTCTTTCCGGACGACAGATTGATCCTTACCCTTTCCGGTGAGGCGAAGCTTAATTATTCCGGAAGTTGGTAAATATGCAAGCTTTATGTTATCTGGCAGTTGTGATTCGAATACCGTAAGCAACTCTGCAAGTCTAGCTTCAAAAGTCCCGTATGTCATTACTAATCTGAATGATATAAAATCAAGATTAAAGTGATCTTTTACATTAGGAATGACCTGATTGATCATAATATCCCTCATTTCATAAGGGACTCCCGGCATGGAGACAAGGACATGTCCCTCTTTTTCAAACCACATACCCGGTGCCGTGCCCATCCGGTTAGGCAGGATCTTGCAACAGGCAGGGACTTCAGCTTGTCGACGGTTATTTTCATTAAGGGTAAGATCCCTTTTTCGCAGCAGCTCCTTCACGGAAGAAAAAACCTCTTCATTGAATATCAATTCTGTCTCAAAGTATTCTGCAAGGGCAGGCTTGGTTATATCATCGCTTGTTGGCCCAAGCCCACCTGTTACAAGTACCAGGTCTGACCTGTTCATTGCCTCATCTATTGATTTTAGTATATGCCCTTTCTCATCAGATATTGTGGTTATTTGATAGATTTCAGCTCCCAATGAAGTTAACTCAGTAGCCATCCAGCCGGAATTGGTGTCGACGGTCATTCCTATAAGAAGTTCGTCGCCTATCGTGATTATTTCGCAAGTCATTTACTGTTGATTTGTTGATGCGTTGATTTGTTGATGCGTTGATTTGTTGATGCGTTGATTTGTTGAATTTATGGATTGCATTCGTAAGCTATTTCAACCTAATAAACCTGCTGAACTTATATTTGTATGCAAAGATATTTTTTGTAAGTTCAGCAAGCAACTTAATCAGGGAATAATATGGATAAAGAAAGAATTATTGTAAAGGTGGAAGAATATGTCAGGAGCTACCATGCCACTGCTGAGGCCGGCCATAACTGGTGGCATATTGAAAGAGTCAGGAACAATGCCATGTATATTTACAGGTATGAAAAATCAGGTGATCCTTTTATTATTGAACTGGCTGCGCTCCTGCATGATATTGGAGATCATAAGATTGATTCGGAAGCTGATGGAAAGGGCCTGGTCAGTGAACTGCTTGGCAGGCTGGGTGTAGAAGATTCGATTACCAAACATGTTACGGGAATAATGAAAGAGATATCATTCAGGGATAGCTACGGTGCAGCAGTCTCAAAGTCACCCGGGTTAATGATTGTCCAGGACGCAGACAGGCTTGATGCCATAGGTGCAGTTGGAATTGCAAGGGCTTTCAGCTATGGAGGATCAAAAGGTAATGAGATATGGGTTCCCGGTCTTGAACCATCTCATTTCAATTCAAAAGAGGAGTATGCTGGCACCAAAACCACTACGATAAACCATTTTTATGAAAAGTTACTGCTCCTGAAGGACAGAATGAATACTGTCACAGGATCTGCTCTGGCAAAAGAGCGCCATGAATTTATGGAAAGGTTTCTGGATCAGTTTTTCAGGGAATGTAACCTGGGAAAGAATGATTAAAGGCTGTAGATAATAAGATAAAAAATTGAAGATTTAAGTATATTATCTATTTTTGCTGATTATTGCGGGAGTAGCTCAGCGGTAGAGCATCAGCTTCCCAAGCTGAGGGTCGCGGGTTCGATCCCCGTTTCCCGCTCAATAATAAGAAAAGGCTGATTTTCAAGCCTTTTCCTATTATACATTTACCACGCTCTGAAACCGTGAACCATGCGCCTTGTACCGTGTGCCCATGCCTTCGCTACCTCCTTCTCCTAAGCTTCGGAGGTCCAAGAATTCTATGGCAGGCAAAGCATGCACCGAAAGCTACCATTCCGTCGGCCACTCTCCTATTCCATCCTTGAAGAACTGAAGATGCTCAAAATGAGGTTTTACCCTGTCTTCGATTGCGAGCAACTCATCTGCAGTCAGCGGTTTGAATTCCTGCGCTATTTTAATGTTTTCTTCCAGCTCAGCAATCTTATCAATACCAATTATTATTGTACTTACAGGAAGGGTCATAACATAATCCATGGCTTCTTTCATGGTGATGATACCGCCATGATCGAAGATCCTGTCCCGTGCAGGTATTTTCATACCAACTATGCCTATCCCCTGTTCAACAGCAGTTGGCAGGAATTTTTCAATAAATGAATTATAATGTTTATCTGCTGCATTTATGGCTGCCAGCACATTATCAAACTGGTACCTGCCGGCCATCATGAGGAGAACTTCAGGATCTTCGTGACCTGTAAAACCAATATTCTTTACCATTCCTTCGGCTTTGGCTTTCTCCATCGCCTTTATAACACCGCCTTCTTCGAAGAAGCTATCTATGATCGGCTTTTCACTTTGCCTGACATTATGTACCTGCCACATGTCAAGATGATCTGTCTGAAGGTTTGTCAGGCTTTTTTCAAGCAGTCGCATTGAACCGTCATATGTACGGTCATGAGTTTTTGAGGCAAGGAATACTTCATTACGTCTGGTTTTCATAACCTGTCCGACATTCCTTTCACTTGTACCCATAGCTTCGCTCCTGGAGATTGTATCAGTGGCTCTGCCGTATGCGGCAGCAGTATCAATATAGTTGATCCCCAGATCAATTGCCTTATTGACAATCTCAACTGCCAGTTCTTCCTTACCCGGGGTTTCAACAGTAGCCTGGCCACCCAGGCTGTAAATTCCAACCATATGCCCGGTCTTACCCAGTGGTCTTAACGGAAGTTTGCCTGCCGCTTTTGCAGGGGAACAACCGGTTAACAGGTCAAGAGGGCTAATTACCGTAGCAACCGCTGCTGCGGCAGCCATTTTCTTAAGGAATTCTCTTCTTGAATTAGTGTCGTACTTGTTCATGACAGAGGTTTTTTTTAAGTAAATATCTGATTAATCTGCAATATAAGAAAGAAACATCATCTGTAGCATGATGTTCAGGTTAAATTGAAGCAGAAAAGAGTTATTCAAGATTCTCCAACCGATTGAGAAGCGGTGGATGGGAATAGTAAAAGAAAACAAAAGCAGGATGGGGATTCAGATTACTTAGGTTTTTCAGTGACAGCTTTTTCAAAGCCGATGCAAGATGTTTGCCTTCATAAACATCACCGGCGTAACGATCGGCTGAAAACTCATTATGCCTTGAGATATAATTCATGAACAGGCTGAGAATAAGCGATATAGGGCTGTAGACCAGAACAAAGGCCAGAAGGCTGATATGGAATGATGATTCAGATGCACCCAGCGCTTCGGTAAGCATCCTGTTATTAGAGAATATTGAGAATATATAGAGCATCAGTCCTGTCTGCACAATCCCGCTGGCAAGCATAAGCAGTGAATGCTTTTTCCTGTAGTGGCCAATCTCGTGAGCCAGCACCCCAACAATTTCCTCTGTGGTCAGGTCTTCGATAAGAGTATCATAGAGGACTATCCTCTTTTTTGGCCCAAGCCCCGAGAAATAGGCGTTTGCCTTTGTACTTCTCTTTGATCCGTTGATGGTGTATATGTTGGATAGTTTGAATCCGGTGGAGATAGCCAGTATCTCAATTTCATCTCTTAGTTTCCCCTCTTCCAGAGGTTTTTGCTTATTGAACAGCGGTACAATCAGGTTTGCATAGAATATATTCATAAAAACAGAAAAAGCAGTTATTACGATCCATACATATACCCAAAAGTATTTCCCTGTTTCATAGAATATCCAGGTGATCAGTGCAATAACAGGAATGCCCAGAATGATCCATAAGAAAAGTCCTTTAAGCTGGTCAAAAATAAATGTGGCTGAGGTGGTCCTGTTAAATCCAAACTTCTCTTCGATAACAAATGTTCCATACCATGAAAAAGGTAAACTCAGACAGTTGGAAGCCAGTCCGATTATCGCGAAGAAGAGTAATGTCACCAGGATCTGGCTTTCAGTCACTGATCTGGCAAGGCTGTCAACCCATGCAAAACCTGACAGAAACAGTATCAGCAGGATAGCGATCAGGTTTACTGTGGAAGAGACATTGCCAAAGTTGGTAGTTACCCTGAAATATTCCTGTGATTTGCTATACTTTTCCTGATCAACCAGACCGGTAAGTCTATCCGGTACCTTTGAAGACCACATCCTGATATTCAGAAAGTCGAGAAAGAGCCCTGTCAGATGACTCAGGACTATAATTGCAATTATTATCCAGAATAGTATATTAAACATTCAGGCATATAAATAAAAAGACAGGACGCCGAGGATTGGAAGAAAAATGTGGAATAAAAATGTCTCGCTGCATCTCCCCGTGCTGTATGCGTCCTGTCGAATCGAAATATCGTAAATATCTTTTTATAAAACAACTTTTTATTGATCAAAATATCACAAAAAGCATAAAATCAGGTTAACATCCCACCGCAAACCTGTATAACCTGCCCTGTTATATAGCCTGACATATCTGAGGCAAGAAAGAGGGCAATCTGAGCAACATCTTCCGGTGTACCGCCCCTCTTCAGAGGTATCTTGTCAGTCCATTCCTTCTTAACAACATCAGCCAATTTATCGGTCATTTCCGTTATTATGAAACCAGGTGCAATAGCATTACATCTGATATTCCGGCCCCCGACTTCCCTGGCGACGGTTTTGGTAAATCCTATCATACCTGCCTTTGATGCCGAATAATTACTCTGACCGGCATTCCCTGATATCCCCACGACAGAACTCATATTAATAATTGAGCCGCTGCGCTGTTTCATCATGGTACCGAGCACCCCTTTGGTATAGTTAAAAACAGATTTAAGATTCACCTCCAGTACCCTGTCCCACTGTTCCTCCGACATCCTCATTAAAAGGGTATCCATTGTTATACCGGCATTGTTAACAAGGATATCGATGGATCCAAAATCTTCTGCTACCTTTTCCGCAACACGCTGAGTCTCTTCAAAATTGGCAGCATTAGAGACATATCTTTCCACTCTCGCTCCCAGCTTTTCACACTCGTTACATACCTCACAGAACTCAGCATCATCGGTAATGTTGGTTATGGCAATATTTGCACCCTGTTTTGCAAATTCAATGGCAATTGCTCTTCCAATGCCTCTGGAAGCACCAGTGATCAGTGCTGTTTTACCCTCTAATAGACCCATTTTTTATCATTTATAACACCACAAAGGAAATAATCATTGATTAAATGTCAAAATTTGTTGTTGAGTCGTTGAGTCGTTGAGGGATTTAAATGGTCATAAATGTAGCTAATCAATAATTTACTCCACCACCCTGTTATTCCCTCACCATCTCATATCTCATATCTCATATCTCACATCTCACGTCTCATCCCTGCGCCCATAACCTTTAGCCTTCTTTAGCACTTCTGCCACAGTCTTGCCAATATCAGCAGGTGACTCAACCACATGGATCCCGCACTCCCTCATGATCTTCATCTTTGCTTCGGCAGTGTCTGATTTTCCCCCTATGATTGCGCCGGCGTGGCCCATTCTTCTTCCTTTGGGCGCCGTCTGGCCGGCAATAAACCCAATTACCGGCTTTTTCAGATTATCTTTTATCCAGTATGCAGCATCTGTCTCCATGTTACCGCCAATCTCCCCGATGACTATTATCGCTTCAGTATCCTTGTCGGCCATCATCAGCATAACTGCATCAAGGGTTGTTGTTCCTGCGATCGGGTCGCCTCCTATCCCAATACAGGTCGACTGTCCCATACCAAGCCTCGATACCTGATCTACTGCTTCATATGTAAGAGTACCTGAACGACTGATAATACCGACACTACCCTTTTTATGGATGAAACCCGGCATTATACCAACCTTGGACTCGCCAGGTGTTATAATACCAGGGCAATTAGGGCCAATCAGTCTGCAGCTTTTCCCCGAAAGGTATTCTTTTACCATTACCATATCTGAAACCGGTATCCCTTCCGTAATTGTAACAATTAATTCTATCCCGGCATCTGCCGCCTCCATAATGGCATCAGCAGCAAACGGTGGAGGTACGAAAATAACACTTACATCGGCCCCGGTAGCACCGACTGCTTCTCTTACAGTGTTAAAAACCGGCCTGCCGAGGTGCTCCTGACCTCCCTTTCCCGGGGTTACACCACCAACTATATTGGTACCGTATTCAATCATTTGTCCGGCGTGGTAGCTTCCTTCACTTCCGGTAAAACCCTGTACAATAACCTTCGAATTACAAGTTAACAAAACACTCATGAACAGATAAGATAATTTATTATTATATAAAGACAGAGAGCCATCCGGCCCGCTCAAAATTACATAATTTTATAACAGCATTTATTATCTTTACATGATTAATAGTCCCGGGAATGGAATTTATTGAGCCAATATTATACATAGGAATCTCACAAACATTTTTTGCAGGGCTCCTCATTGCCACCAAGAAACCGATTAGCACAGCCAATCGCCTGATGGCTGCCCTGCTTTTTATGCTTTTCTTTGATCTGATATTTGCCCTGGTTAAAATCAAGTTCATCATTTTCTATTCTTTTCCCTTTATTGCCTTTACCTACGGACCGTTGCTCTTCCTGTATGTAAGGTGCATGACTCATACAAGATTAAAATTCAACTGGCTCAACCTGCTTCATTTCATTCCATTTATAGTTTTTTTTATCATATCGGTAATATTCAGGAGCGACAAGACCTTTACCGACCTGGCCGGTTATTTTGTGGCCGACAGGTACATTTCCGTACGGATTGTATACAGCGTTTCATTCTTCCTGTCAATCTCAGCATATAGTATACTGGCATTCGTCGAGATAAGGAATCATCAGAAACATCTAAAGGACCTGGTATCATATACTTCAGCGGTTATAACGCTTAACTGGCTGAAAATTATCTCAATAAGCTTCTATGTAACATATATTATCTTCTTTATCCTGGGAGGGCTTAACTTAATTGTTAACTTCCTTCCTTTCGATCCGTATTACACAATATTTATCTTCGTGGCACTGTTCTCATTCATTTACAGCTTCTATGCTGTTAAACAGCCTGTGCTTGTCGGGATAATTGCCCTGGATGATGATGAGCCCGGCCAGAAAGATGCTGAATCAAGCTACAGGAGAAGTGGATTAAAAGGTGCCGGGGCGGAGAAACTTCTCAGTAAGCTGATCGACTATATGGAGACTGCAAAACCATACCTTGACCGCGACCTTAGCATTCAAGACCTTTCTGTTGCTACCGGGATACCCAGACATCATATTACCCAGGTGCTGAACGAGAATTACAACCGTAACTTCTTTATGTTCATAAATGAGTACCGGGTGAACGAAGTAATAAAACGGATGAAATCACCCGAGTACAGGAACTATACAATTCTTGCCGTCGCATATGATTCAGGTTTTAATTCCAAATCAACTTTCAATTCAATATTTAAGACACTGACAGGCCTTACCCCTACCCAATACAGGGAAAAACAAGTTTAAGCATCTAAATAGTACGGGACAGGTGGTTCGGACAGGTAAATTGCACCTATCTGGTTCGACTTTCATGGCTAGGACGATTTTCTCCTCCATGATATGTTCTTTTGCCTTATATGAACGGGCAAATGAGACTCAAAATATTAATTATTTCATGTTTTTTCACACTGATTGCAGCTTCTGCTTTCGGGCAAAACCTGTTTGAAAGCTACACTGCTGCAGGGGGTCAATCCGGATATAACCTGAATGGTTTTGTACGTGGCGGGCTCTATGCAGGTCTTGATCATGACAATGCTGTATACCTGCCAAATTCGTTTTCTGATTTGTCACTTAAAGTAACGGCGGGAAATGGACTAAAATATAAAGCATTTGCTGATGTAAGATTGAGACTGGGAGCTGAATTCGGGTCACACATTGAGAAATTATGGTTAAATGAGGGATGGGTAGCTGTTTATAGCAAATGGCTGGAGCTTGTAGCTGGGAAGCAGATAGTAAAATGGGGTCGTGCCGACATGTTTAATCCTACCTCAAAACTTAATCCAAGGGATGACCTCTACAGGTCGCCCGATCGCGGGGACCTTGACCTTGGAAATATGATGCTCAGGGTACGGGTATCCCCATCAGGTTTCCTGTCTCTTGAGGCTGTAATTGTTCCTTTCTACTCCCCGTCCGTTATGCCCACTAAAGTAATGTCTGTTCCGGCATTTGTAAGGATTGAAAATCCGGGAACCATCATAACGGATCCGGAGGCCTTAAGCTATGCAATCAGGAGCGATTTCCATTTCAGGGGAGCAGATGTCGGGCTATCCTGGTTTGACGGTTATAATCCATTACCGGGAATCAGGTTTTCAGGTATTGATATAAAGAACTGGGGCCCTCCTGTTGAAGCTGAAATATTGTTGCGGGAAACTCCCTACAGGATAAATATGTTTGGGTTTGATGGCGAAGCTTCCCTGAAGGGCACGGGATTCAGATGGGAAATGGCCTTTATGAATCCTCCGGAGGATAACTCAGGACCGGAATATGTTCCGTTACCGGAACTGAACTGGGTTACCGGGATCGACAGGTCATTTGGAAACTGGCACATCGGGATTGAGTATTGGGGGAAGCATATTGGTGAATATTCAACTCCGGAAGTCAGTCCATCGTTTCCTGAGGCGGATATGCTTGAGATATTTTCTGCTTTGGCGCCGGAGGAGATATCAGCCATGATCAGACTCCAGATCTCTTCGTTTAATCGATTATATAACTACCAGATCGAGGAATATTACCATTCGGCCGGGATACATCTGTCAAGATCTGGCGGTACTGATCTATTCCGGCCGGAGCTCACGACAGTATACAATTTTACAACCGGTGAACTGCTGCTGATCACTTCAGTCAGGATAACTCCGTCTGACGGGATATCTGTTACCGTGGGAGGAGAATACTGGCAGGGACCGGAGGATTCGCTATATGACATGATACACCGCCCGTTGAACGGCTTATTCATAAGCTTAAGAGCAGACTTTTAACAAATATTATATATGACAAAGATTATACTTAAATACAGGTGGATGATAATAGTAATCTCATTGATCCTTGCCATGGGAGGTGCTATGATGATACCGGGCATGAAAACAGATCCCGATATCAGGAACTATATCCCTCCAACTATTGAATCCAGATTAAATACAGATATCATTGAGAAGGAGTTCGGAGTGCAGGATATGATCATGATACTGTTCAGGGACAGTCTTATCCTTACTGCTGAGAACCTGAACCGGATCAGGCAGATCGACAGAATGCTGGGACGGATGAGCTACATAGAAAATACTATCTCATTGTTCAGCACGAAGCGCATTTATGGCGAAGAAGGAGCAATGATCGTCGACCCGGCTGTTAAACGAATCCCCAGCAGTAAAGAGGAAATTGAAAAATTAAAAGATGACCTTTCGGATAATCCTCTGGCCATGGGGGTAGTTGTATCAGACGATTTTTCCATGTCAGTGATAGCTGCCACAATCAATCAGCAAATACACGAAGAGGAGTTGCTTGCAAGGGTTGATTCAATTGTTGCTGAATACCCGGGTAGTGCAGAGGTTCTGTATGGCGGTCTGCCTTTTATCAGGAAGTACATTATGCATGATGTACGAAGGGATGGGCTAATCCTTGTCCCATTGGCACTGTTGATCATGCTGGGCTTTCTCTGGATAGTCTTCAGGGAATGGAAAGGAATGGTGCTTCCATTTGCCATTGTCATCCTCTCGATAGCAATAGTCATGGGATTGGTGCCTCTGCTGGGCTGGAAGCTTTCAATTCTGAGCCTCCTCGTACCAATAATGCTGATTGCGGTAGCAAATGATTACGGAATCCATATGATAGCCAGGTACCAGGAGATCAATGTACCATCGAATAATGGAAGTATGAATACAATTGTACGCGACGTGGTAAGAAAACTTAGAAAGCCGGTCCTTTTTACGGGACTCACCACGATAGCAGGGATCCTTGGATTACTTACCCATTCGATAATACCTGCACGGCAAGTAGGTATTCTTGCAGCTGTCGGAGTTGCAATCGCAATAGCCTTGTCACTGTTTATGTTACCGGCCTGGCTCTCCTTGCTCAGAAAGGCATCACCCCGGCAGTTAAAGCCTGAATCCGGTAAGGGATTTCTTGACCGGTTACTACACAGGGCAGCAATAATGATAACTGCCAGACCGGTGAGGGTGCTTATCATTTCAGGTTTGATAACGCTTATTTTCTCTACAGGGATATTCCTGATACGCGTTGATGGAAACATGGAGAACTTTTTCCCGTCAAGACATCCGGTAAAAGTGTCGTCAGAGCTGATAAACAAAAACTTCGGAGGGTCGCAGAGTATTTCCCTGATGGCTGAGGGAGATTTCATGGATCCGTACTATCTGGCTTTTCTTGATACCTGGGGCAGAGACCTGCTGAATATTGAGGGTGTTGGTAATGTATATTCCATTTCAAAGGTAATCAGGGAGATGAGCAAGGCTATCTATGATGAGAATGAGTATGGCTATGATATGATACCCCGGAGCAGGGAGGCAGTTGCACAGTTGATTGAACTATATAATATGAGTGGTGACCCGGATGATTTTGAGCGGCTTGTTAACTTCGACTATACAAAGGCTCATATGATAGTACGACTCGAAAAACCTGAAACGGAAGTAGTTAATGCGGTCCTGACAAGACTGGATAAACTCACCGGATCATATCAGGATAAAGTTATTAAGGGGGGATACGCATTTATTATGTCAGAATTTGCCAGCAAGATAGTGCGTGGTCAGATCAGCTCCCTGATTTTTGCTGTTTCAGTTGTGCTGATACTGCTGATGGTAATTTTCAGGTCGTTCAAAGGGGGACTTATCTCTACCATTCCAATTATTGCATCCCTGGTATTCCTTCTGGGATTTATGGGCATAGCGCGAATAACACTTAATTCAGCCACGGCTCTTCTTTCATCCATTATGATCGGGGTTGGGGTTGATTATACCATACACTTCATCTGGCGATACAAATCGGAACTCAGGGACGGTAATTACAAGGAGGCAGTGTATAAAACGCTTACCACTACAGGACGGGGAATAGTGTTCAATGCTTTAAGTGTGATGACAGGGTTTTCTGTACTCATGTTTTCAGGATTCACATCAATTAGGTTTTTCGGCTACCTGGTGATGATCAGCATAGGTATATGCCTGATAAGTGCTGTTCTGGTAATACCGTCACTGATGCTTGTGTTTAAACCGGGATTTGTTGAATCCAATATCAAAACAATTAAATTTCAGAACAAAAAAATCATTAATCTTATGAGACGTGCTGTTATGATAATAATAGTAATACTTGGAACCACTGTTCTTTCTGCTCAGACCTTCTCTGCAAATGAAATAATGCAGAAAAGCAGGGAGGTCATGAAAGTAGATGCATTTGAGGCGGTGTCGTTGCTGAAGATCAGGGATTCTCGTGGTAACACAAGGGAAAGGACCAACATAACCGCTTCAAAAAGTTTTGATGACGGTACCGTGAAGCGGCTGATAAAATTCCTGGCTCCTCCTGAGGTCTCAGGAACATCAATGCTTATATATGACTATGACCATGGACAGGATGATATGTGGATATATCTTCCGGCTCTGCGCAAGACAAGAAGAATTGTCAGTTCAGAAAAGGGCAAGAGCTTTATGGGGTCAGAATTTACAAACTCGGATATGTCATCACCCCCACCGGAAGATTTTGATCATAAGCTGGCTGCCACACAGGATAATTCGTTATGGGTCATTGAAAGCGTCCCTGTGGACACTGAAAAGGAGGACGAATATGGATACGGCAGAAAGATCAGCTATATTTTTAAAGCAAATTTTACTCTGAAAAGGATGGAATTTTATAATTTTGATGATGAGCTGTTTAAAGTCATAGAGGTAAGGGAGCTTGAGAATACCGGGAATGGGTCCTTTATGATCAAACATATGACTGCCGAGAATATAATTAATGGCAGGAGCTCTGAGATAATAATGAAGGAGATCAGAACAGGTTCACAGATTGATGAGAGCCTGTTCACCTTAAGTAACCTTGGGCGTTAATGAATTGCATACTGCTGATATTCTATACCCTGGTAATCCATTGCGGTGTAAACACGAATGACAGCATACAGAAGCAGCCCGGCAAAGGGCTGACAGTAAAAATCAAAGATGTCCGCAACCACCAGGGCCTTGTAAGGATCGGGTTCTATTACGACAGGAAAGAGTTCACTGATAATCCCTCCGGATCCTATGCTTTCCGAAAAGATACACTTTCATCAAATGCTCTTGTTTTCACTCTTAAAGGAATTCCTGCCGGTACCTATGCAATATCTGTTCTCGACGATGAAGATGAGGACAATAAGATGGACTACAGAATGGTTATCTGGCCGGATGAGGGCTTTGGATTTTCAAATAATCCGATGATCAACCGCCCTGTTAAACCTAAGTATGATGATATCTCTTTTGATTATAATGGCGGGGATATGATCGTTGAAATAGTAATTGTTTACTTTTGAGGGATGAAATGAACGGGGTTTTGTCAGGTTAGAGAACTATATATTATAATATATAATTATGTGTGGCATCAGGAGTATTGTAACCAGAAACCAGTAACCAGTAACCTGTAACCTGTAACCTGTAACCTGTAACCTGTAACCTGTAACCTGTAACCTGTAACCTGTAACCTGTAACCTGTATAATGACAATAAATCATGATTACATAATAGTCGCTCCTGCAACAGGCGGCGGAGGGGCAATAGCAATAATCAGGGTCAGCGGACCAGGATCACTTGAGCTGTGCGACAAGATATTTAAAGCCAGGGGCAGTTCAAAAAAGGTTTCGGAACAGGATGGTTATACTTCTATATATGGAGACATTGCTGGGAATGATCAGATAATTGATGATGTTATTATAAATGTCTACAGGGCGCCACATTCATACACCGGTGAAGACTCGGCCGAGATAAGCTGCCATGCATCACCATATATACAGCATAAGATCTTGCAGTTACTGATCAGCAACGGGGCCTCCCCTGCCCGACCTGGTGAGTTTACACAGCGTGCCTTTCTTAATGGCAGGATGGATCTTTCACAGGCTGAGGCAGTGGCTGATCTGATTGCATCAGAATCTGAAGCTGCCCACAGGCTTGCCATGCATCAGATGCGGGGCGGTTTTTCAGGGGATATTAAGAAACTTCGTAAAGAATTACTGCACTTTGCTTCACTTGTCGAGTTGGAGCTCGATTTCAGTGAGGAGGATGTTGAATTTGCCGACAGGGCCCGGTTGAAGGAGTTGGTAAAGAAGGTGAAAGCTATTACGGATTCGCTGGCTGAGTCATTTCAACTGGGAAATGCAATCAGGAATGGCATTCCGGTGGCTATTGTTGGCAAGCCCAATGCCGGAAAGTCAACACTCCTGAATGCAATCTTGAAGGATGACAAGGCAATAGTTTCTGACATACCCGGAACAACACGGGATGCTATTGAGGACACTGCCACGATTGACGGAATACTATACAGGTTCATCGATACGGCCGGGCTGAGGGAAACATCCGATCGTATAGAGACCCTGGGTATCAGGAAAACATACCAGAAGATCCGGCAGGCAAATATTGTTTTGCTACTCACGGAGGCAACTGATAGTCCTGAAACAATCCATAATTCTGTAAAGGCAATCAATGACCAGATAAAGGGGACCGGTAAGAAACTAATACTGGTAATAAACAAGACTGACCTTGCCGGAAAAATCCATCTGGAGAATATTATGGAGACCCTGTGTCCTGAAAATGAGGCCAATTGTATATTCATGTCAGCACTGTCCGATGAGGATGTAGCTCAATTGAAGCTGCTCCTTGGTAAAATAATTGAGAAAGAGCGTCTCACGGAGACAAACAGTATTGTAACCAATATGAGGCACTATTATGCGCTAAACAAAACCTCAGAGAGCCTGAACCGCGTTCTGGAAGGTCTTAAGACAATGGTGCCTGAGGATCTTATTGCGATGGATATAAGGCAGGCAATACATTGGCTTGGTGAGATCACCGGTGAGATTACCACCGATGAGATCCTGGCCAACATTTTCAAGAACTTTTGTATCGGAAAGTGACCGGCACAAAACAAACAAACAGCAAACAATTAGCAAACGTACACAAAGCCTCAGTTTAAGGGGCTTTAATAATGTGGTGTATTTATACGTTAGCAGAAAGTGGGACACAAAAAATCCTTAATAGTTCCCCAAAAGCGGAATGGCAAGGTAAAGTGACAGAAGTGTCAATAATCCTTAATGCAGCGAACAGAAAACCCGATTGAACGGGAGTTGCTGTACACGTTGGCACTGCTACTGGTGAAGAGCAGTTGCCGCGAGTTAGTACTGACTACGGTACTTGACCAGTAGTAGCCGCTGGTACCAACTGCGGCGAGCGAACCATCGTAGATTTGGCGGTAGCCTGCTACGGGCAATTTTATAGGCGAGGCATAAGCACCAGCTGCGTCTGGTGAACTCCAACTTGCTATTTCTTCTTCCCACTCAGTATCTGTAGGGACTCTAAAACCAGTTGGGCAAGGGTTATTGACCCCATTTACTCCCTGCCATAGATTATCGTTTTGCGGTGAACGCCAATCGGAAGGGGTAGTTGTTGGTGTAATAAACAGTGCATGACCCGGTGTATCTGTGTCTGACAGGATGCTGGTTGTGCCTGATGTCCTGATTTGATGCCCATCGGCTGCTCTTCCCCATTGGTATATATCACCATAGGAAGCTGAGTTTATGCTGCTTGTGGCTACCTGGCTTGCACCTAAGTTTTTGTCCATCCATATCTTACCAGTTGTTGGGTTGGTTACTGTTGAAACAGCTGGCGTTACTGAATTAGAGGCAGAACTTGGTGCACTGGTTCCAATTACATTTGTGGCAGTTACCGTAAAAGTATATGCAATTCCATTGGTAAGACCCATTACTGTAATAGGGCTGGCAGTACCGGCGGCTATAAAACCACTCGGACTTGATGTTACCGTGTATCCGGTTATAGCAGAGCCACCATCACTAACCGGTGCTGTAAATGTTACCGTGGCCTGCGCATCTCCTGCTATGGCTGTACCTATTATTGGCGCATCCGGGACAATTGGAAGTGTTACAGAATTTGAAGCAGAGCTTGGTGTACTGGTCCCAATTGCATTTGTGGCAGTTACCGTAAAGGTATATGCAGTTCCATTGGTAAGACCCGTTACTGTAATAGGGCTGGCAGTACCGGCGGCTGTTAAACCATCCGGACTTGATGTTACCGTGTATCCGGTTATTGCTGAACCCCCATCATTTGCAGGTGGCGTAAATGTTACCGTTGCTTGTGCATTACCTGCTGTAGCTGATACACCTGTTGGTGCATCCGGAACAGTAGCATCGCTGGTAGAAAAAGTTAATTCGTTTCCATAAGCTGTTCCAATGCTATTTGTTGCATAAGCCCTTAAATAATATATAGTACTGGCTGTAAGTCCCGTTATTGAGCTGGCAAATATACCCGTCGATGCACCATCAGTAGTATGACTTCCTGAAGCCACAGGATTTGTTATTGTACTCCAACATACACCCCTCGCTGTTACTACAGCTCCTCCGTCGCTTGTAATATTTCCTCCACTTGTGGCTGTTGTCTGGGTTTTCGCGGTTGCTGCAGTGGTTGTTAATGTTGGTAATACAGCACCTAAACCCATAACACATCGAATAGCTTTTGCATCGTCTTTATTGTAGTCGCCAATATAAGCTTCAGTGTTCTCAGTACGTAACATAATACATCTGGAGCTATAACTATTCACTGATGTTGAGGTAAGAAATGCACCATAGGTACCCATGCCATAGAAGCTTCCGTCACTATTTCGGTAACCGTGTGGCAATCCTGTAAAACCACTTGAATTAGTAGCACCAACATTGCTGTAATTCCAATGGGAATTACCTGCCTCCTTAAGTGGACCTCCGGCAATGCTTTCACCGCCCAGATAATCGATAAGCTGAGTCCACTCGGAAATACTTGGAACGTGCCACCCAGTGGGACAAACACCCTGAATGCCGCTTGGAATTGCAGCGCTACTGTTTGCACCATTCATTACAGCTGCCCATGTATATAACCTGCCATAGGTTACTGCATTACTTTCAATATCTTCATAAACGAACATATATTTTGTAGTATAATCATTAGATATTGATCCGACACCAGTACCATCGATAAGTGGTGTCCCATCCGCATAATGGGTGGTCTTTAGATTTTCTTTCATCCAAACCTGGGTACCAATGTCAATTGTATTGTATACATTTCCATCAATATCGGTAATTGTTGTTGAAGGAGTTGAAGGTGTTACTGAATTTGAAGCAGTACTTGGTGTACTGGTCCCAATTGCATTTGTGGCAGTTACCGTAAAGGTATAGGCAGTTCCATTGGTAAGTCCGGTTACTGTAATAGGGCTGGCAGTACCGGCGGCTGTTAAACCATCCGGGCTTGATGTTACCGTGTATCCGGTTATTGCTGAACCCCCATCATTTGCAGGTGGCGTAAATGTTACCGTTGCTTGTGCATTACCTGCTGTAGCTGATACACCTGTTGGTGTGTCCGGAACAGTGGAAGCTGCTGTGGGTGTTACTGAATTTGAAGCA
>Ga0307378_10002184_pt1 | contig 30543 bp, 21 predicted proteins | sample UN1MG_FD_202238 | JGI IMG/M metagenome (GOLD analysis project Ga0307378, IMG submission 202238) | Soil microbial communities from Risofladan, Vaasa, Finland - UN-1 | ecosystem: Environmental > Terrestrial > Soil > Coastal area > Acid sulfate soil | place: Finland: Risofladan, Vaasa | collected... | reverse complement strand
AATATTATCATTCATTATGTACCTCCATGTACCAGGTAGTTCTTCTACTACTTCGGCACATGAAGGTTATTTTTTTGAATTGCACAAAAAGCAATACCCAAAATCTCAAAAAATGGGTCGTCACGAGCTACTACCGCCTGATTTACGGCGTCGATGTCGTCATCGGCAAGATAAGAGAGCAGCTCAGGCGGCTCGATTTTAACGATAACACGGTTTTGATGCTTATTGGCGACAACGGCTTTTATCTTGGCGAGTACGGGCTGGCAGGCAAATGGTTCCCGCACGAAGAATCTATCCGCGTACCGTTAGTTGTCTTCGACCCCAGGGCGGGCAGGAAACTGCGAGGCCGCACGCTTGAGCAGGTGGCGCTGAATGTCGATATCGCTCCGACGCTTCTGGATTTGGCCGGTGTAAAAGCGCCCAAACAGATGCAGGGCCACAGCCTCGTGCCGCTGCTGGCAGGTAAAAAACCGAAGTGGCGAACCGAGTTCTTCTACGAGCATCCATTTGAGCACAAGACCATCGTCAAAACGGTGGCTCTCCGCACCGAACGCTACAAATACGCCCGCTACATTGATTACGATTACGAAGAGCTGTACGATTTGAAAAACGACCCCCTCGAAACAATCAACCTGGCCGGGGATGAAAAGTACCGGAAGACTCTGTCGTCTCTGCGAAAACGCTGCAACGAGCTTGGCCGGGTTGCTAAAGGAGCCTGAGAAATGAAACAACGAAAAAGCAATGGAAGAATGGAAAATCTTAATCGACGTGAATTTTTGTATTTGACCGCCGTTGGTGCAGTGGCGGCGGCTTTGCCTTTAGCCGGCTGTGGGAGTGGTTTAATCGGGAGTGGAAAACCGACGAAACGGCCGAATATCATCTTTATTATGGCTGACGATCTGGGCTATGGTGACCTGGGCTGCTACGGGCAGAAGGAAATACGAACACCTAATATCGACCGGCTCGCGGAACAGGGTACACGTTTCATGCAGTGCTATACAGGCTCGACCGTTTGCGCGCCGTCACGAAGCGTCCTGATGACCGGCCAGCACACCGGCCATACCCGCGTCCGCGGCAACAAAGGCATCGTCGGGGGTGTTGGTTCTCAAAGGCGTGTCCCGCTCAAAGCCGAGGATGTCACTGTCGCCGAAGTGCTCAAACAGGCCGGCTATGCAACAGGTATCACCGGCAAATGGGGGCTCGGCGAGCCTGAGACAGACGGCGTCCCCAGCCGGCAGGGCTTCGATGAATGGCTCGGTTACCTGAACCAGGACAACGCCGCAGATTACTATCCTCCATTCCTCTGGCACAATGAAGAAAAGCGGATGCTCGCAGGCAACGCCGACGGCGGGCGCGAGCAGTACTCGCACGATCAGTTCACAGAGTTCGCTCTGGATTTTATTCGCCGGCACAAAGCAGGGCCCTTTTTCCTCTATGTGCCTTACACAATCCCGCACGCAAAATATGAGATACCGAGCACGGAACCCTATACGGATAAATCCTGGCCTGACGATGCGAAGGTGCACGCGGCGATGATTACTCGAATGGACGCGGACGTTGGCCGGATAGCGGAGATGATCAAGGATATGGCCATCGAGAAGAATACGCTGGTGTTCTTCTGCTCGGACAACGGGGCGGCGAACCGCTGGGAAGGAATATTCGACAGCTCCGGCCCGCTGAGGGGCCATAAGCGCGACCTATACGAGGGCGGCATCCGCACGCCTATGATTGTCCGCTGGCCGGGTAAAGTGCCCGCAGGCAAGACCAGCGAAGCGCCCTGGTACTATGCAGACGTCCTGCCGACATTTGCCGAACTGGCCGGCGCCAAGCCTCCCGCGAACATTGACGGCATCAGTGTTATGCCTGCCCTGCTGGGCAGAGGGCAGAGAACGGACGACCGCTTTTTGTACTGGGAGTTCCCGGCGGGTAAATTACAGCAGGCGGTCCGCTGGCGGAACTACAAGGCCGTCCGCCTGGCCCCGGGCCAGCCGCTGGAGCTTTACGATTTGGCCGATGACATCGCCGAAGAAAGCAATATCGCCGCTGAGAATCCCGAAGTTATTGCCAAAATTGAGGATTATCTAAAAACCGCCCATACCGATTCGCCAAACTGGCCTGTATAATCAAGCCGGAAGACAAAAAATAACCGCAGTGATAGCCGAAGATTGCACCTATCTCAAAATTTGCTGTTGAAATGCCCAAAAACAGCAAATTTTGAAAAATTGCTTGCTCTTCAGGCGAAAACATGTATAATGTTGGCCGTATCCTGAATGAAATACGCTTGGTATTTCAAGAGTAACGAAATAACAAGGAGATATATCAGTGAAAACTGAAATGTTAGATGCCGTTGAGAGCAAAAGTCTCAAAGAAAATATCCCTCACTTCGAGGTAGGCGATATAGTAGATGTACACTGTCGCATTAAAGAGGGCGATAAAGAGCGCACGCAGATATTTAGCGGGACAGTAATCGCCCGCAAAGGCCGTGGTATTAACGAAAACTTTACGGTTCGGCGAATTGTCAATAACGAGGGCGTCGAACGAATCTTCCCGCTTCATTCACCCAACGTACTTGATATAAGGGCGAAACGCAGCGGCAAAACACGGCGTGCAAAACTATATTATCTGCGCAAGCGAACCGGCAAGGCCGTCAAGCTGGCTCATCGTCACAGCGACCACACCGTCTCAAGGTAACAAAATGCGAATATCGAATTTCGAATAGGCAATTTCCTCGAATAAGATACGCGATACGGGACACGAGATACGAATTTGTTGCTGAACAAACGCAGGCTGCTGGCCGATAAGGAGTTGCTCGGCCGATGGGGTGAAAAACGGTGCCTGAGGTTCCTTAAACGTAAAGGCCTTAAAAAGCTCACATGTAACTTTTCCTGCCGGACCGGTGAAATCGACCTGATTATGGTGGATACTGACAGGACTATCGTCTTTGTCGAGGTAAAGACCAGGGCGGACGAGTGTTTTGGTCCTTCCGAGTCGGCCATCACCCACGCCAAGAAAATCAGAATGCACCGCACAGCCCGTTATTTCCTTGCAACTAACAATATTGAGGACCGCCCCATTCGCTTCGATGTAGTCACAATAGTACTGGGCGAAAAAGGGCCCGTCCAGGTAAGACATTACGAAAGCGCCTTCGTGCCGTAGAAATTATGGAACTGATTGATACACATTGTCATTTGACGTTTGAGCAGTTAGCCGATGATGCCGAGGGTGTTGTGGCTCGCAGTAAGGCTGCGGGCGTTGCCGGTTGGATAACTGTAGGCACCGACTCGCAGCAGAACCGAAAAGCCGTCGACTTAGCTGACAAATTCGAGAATATGTATGCCGCCGTGGGAATTCATCCGCATGACGCCGGGAATGTCACCGCCCGCATAATCGACGAATTGAAAGAGCTTGCCAAAAGCGAAAAGGTCGTAGCGCTCGGCGAGACAGGCCTGGATTTTCATTACAACTTCTCGAAACAGCCGGACCAAAAGCGGATTTTTGCTGCACAATTGGAAATCGCTAAAGAATTTAATCTGCCAGTAATTGTCCATTGCAGAGAAGCATTCGATGAAACGATGGATATTTTAGAGCAGTTCATCCGCCTGAAAGGACAGCTTAGAGGGGTGGTTTTTCACTGTTTCAGCGGCTCTGCCGAGCAGGCGAGAGCTGTTCTTGATCACGGCTTTTATATCTCTTTTACCGGGGTGGTAACTTTCAAAAACGCCGAGACTGCTCGCAAGGCCGCCGAAATTGTGCCGGTAGATAGATTAATGCTCGAGACAGATTGTCCGTATATGTCGCCGGAGCCGATGCGAAAGCAGAAAATAAACGAGCCCGCCCTTATGATTCACACAGCGCGGTATTTGGCGGAATTAAAGCAGATGGACCTGGCCGATTTCGCCGAAGCCGTAACCTCAACAAGCAAAACCTTCTTCGGCCTGCCCTGAGCCTGTTTGAGCGAGCAGAGATTCGGAGTTGCCGGGAGGCTGTTTGGCTTTAGCTTAGAAACTGTAACGCATGCCAGTGTACACATTCGTATTATTCTGGAACTGGCTGAAGAAGGTATGCGGGTAGTCGCCGAAGAATATGTTGCCGCCGATCTCTACCGCCAGGTTGTCATTGACCTTGTAATTAATATTAGGACGCATATAAACGTCTTTATCTGTTGGCGAGTAGTAAGTGAACAGTGAGCATCGCAGATTCTGGTTCATCAGGAGCTTCGTCAGGCGCAAAGTCGCGAGATGCCTGTCCCTGTCACGAGCAGGACCCGACGGCAAATTCCTTTTATACTGGCTGTAATCCAGCATTTGCTCGATGTAATACTGGACTCCCACGGTAAAATCTTTTCCGGCTTCCTGCGTATAGCCGACAAGGTACCGCATTTCAGAGTTATTAATGAGATAATTCTTACCGCTCAGGTCGTCGGCGGATTCATAATACCCGATCTCAGCGTTACCTATCCCCTTGCCGACGGTGCCGCGAACGCTGGCGCCATAGACGTTCAAGTCCGGGAAGATGGCCTGCATCGCGGCATTCTGTCCGGCCGGGCTTTTCCAGTAGCCGCGGTAGCCGTAAAAGGCCAGTTCATAGTTCTTGATATTTTTATACAAACGGGCGGCGATTTCAGAATCTCTGAACCACTCATTCGGCTTGTCGGTATGGATAATCGCGTCCTGGCCGGCCAGCTTGGCGAGATTCGAGTTCCAATATGAGATGCGTTCTCCGCGTATATAACGGTCGGGGTCGAACTGAGGCGTATATACGATGTCAAGATTCGCCCAGTCACCGAACAAACTCACCTTTGCCGCGTCGGACGGGGCTTTGAGATATTCGGTATCTCTGCCGATAAAGAAAGACTGCCAGTCCTTGGGAAACAGGTCGTTAAGAAAGACGAGGTCGCCGGTCCCCCAGGTCAGAATCTGCCTACCGACCTTCAAATCCATAAAGTCCGTCGGGCGGGTAAAGATGTTGGCCTCTCGCATGTCGAAGTAGCCCTTCTCGGTCACCAGATCGCCGTACACGTCACCTTTTACACGGATGTCACCCCAGTCGAAATATGAATACAGGTCTGCCTGGAAGCGATTCTCCATTATCGACATGTCCTTCTGATATTTGTCGTTCTGAAGGCGATAGCCTCCTCGCATTTCATAGAAGCCGTGAAACTCGATCGGCAGTTCGGAAAAGAACGAGCCCTCGGCGTTTTCGTCGGAAGCTTCATCGGAAGCTGCAGCAGCAAGCGGAATAGCAGCACTTGTGACGACCCAAACTGCCAACAATGTCACTGTAGTCCAGTCCCGAATCATCTCATTGCCTCCTGGGGCGGTCTTTGCAGGTATCGTTCCGTAAATACGTCCTTCAGATTTAAATTGTATTTAACGTTACTGAATTCCATTTCCGTTTTGCTGCCGGACTTGAGATTCGAGACAACCGACTTGGCTACTGTGTAAAAATCCTGAATTTTTTCAACTTTGACAGACTCGATGACACGATAGAGCTTGTTGTCCTTATCGTAAAACTCCATCTTCATAGGTACGTACGTTTTGCGGTCTATCGATACGTTGTAATAATTGAACTCTACGGTATCGGGCTTCTTGGGAATATTTTTAATCACGAACAATTTGTCTGTAGTCTCGATAAGCTCGTGGGTGTCTTCCTCAAGGCTTCTGCCCGAAACGTCCTCGTATAAGAAGTCAGAGCCTACAAAACTTGTACGTTTGTCACCGGCTGCGATTCGCTTGACCAGCGAAAGAGCGGGCAGATAAAGCCACCTGTCATCGTCTTTTTGGGGGTCGGCGTGTTTGTGAACCATATAGGACATTTTGCGAACGTCGGGCGGTTTTTGAAAATAGACGAAATATTTCTGGTCGCCGCCGTCCTCGACATCTTTTCTTAAGATGTTGAACTCGCGTTCTCGTTTTTGGCCCTGCTTGTTCGTTATTATCATTTTGACTGAGGCCTTGCCGTCGTCACCCTGGTAATAAGCGACAATGTTGGCCTTGTTGACTATTGTTTGAACATCGGGGACCTGTTGAGTTGAATCCGGTTTATCAGCAGCAAAAAGCGGCAATGAAAAACCAAGAACAAAAGCTACTATCCAGGCTGACCTCATTTTACACCTCACTTTCATTTTTTTGTTCATACCTGGCTTTTGACACCAAGTTTCTTCAGTATTGTTATCATCGGACACCAATTCGTAAAGGCCGACTGCAGCAGGTTCAAACCTACAAAGGCAGTAAAGAACAGCCAGTAAGGCGAATGGTAATGTGCAAGCAAGATACTGACGAGTATAAAAGTACCTGCAATACCTCTCAAATATCTTTCAACAGTCATAATTCACCTCCTTAAAATTCAGTTCTGATCCGCTTTCTTTTGTTCCGAAGCCGCCATTTTGCAGGCCCGTCTTCGCGATATTGTTCCACAACCGAGTGCCATTGCCGTGATCACTATTATACTGAGAATGATTAACTTGCTGAATCCGAGCTTGCCGTACTGATGAACATTCAGGGCGATCAGGGCTACCGACGCGATCGATATAATAATACAGAAAGCGCAGTTACAGGTTGCAGATTTTGGCTGGCGAATCGGTTTGAACAACAGTTTCTCTGCAATCTTTACGATAGCAGGCAGTGCCAGCAGGGTAACAGCCCCGGACAGGGCCATTATCGCACACAGGAATATCCCCACGGTTTTATAAGGAATCAAAGGTGCGGCCAACAGCGGAAGAAAACCGATTGCGATTACCAATACGTTCCTGGTTATAGCCCTGGCCGGCTCGCCGAACATCTCGGCGGAGCTTTTTTGCCACGAACAGGTTTCCGCGTAGCTCGCTCGCGCGCGTTCGAGGAAGTGTATAGCAAAGTCAACCGCCATTCCAAGTGTCAGTGCGCTGAGCACCGCGACCGGCATATCGTAATCCTTGCCTACCAGACCTATTATACCGTAGATAACGACGATAGTAATCAACAGAGGCACCATACACACAATACCCCACAGCGGTGAACGAAACAGTATTGCCATCATAATAAAGACTATGATGAAACTGCCCATAAACGATTGGAGCATACCCCAGACCATTTTGTTCTGCCAGACGGTATTTATGTACGTAAGGCCGGCCCAGCTGTGCTTCAGCGGTACAGGAGCGGGTCTGGCGGCAAAAAAATCATCCACTGCTTTGACAACTTTTTCCATATCCTTGTTATCGCCGCTGGGCAGCTGCATCCATATATTGGCGTGCATATAATCAGTCGTTACCAGATGCCACAAATCGTCCGGCTTATGACTGCTCTGGAACTGCAGGAGGCACTGAGCCACGGCCCCTGATGAATCAGGAATTTTATAATTTTCCGGTTTGCCGTCGATAAGCTCCTGATGGACCTTTTTGACAACATCCGCCACAGAGTTGCTTTTGCCGACAAGACCCGACTGCTCAAGATGCTCCTGAAGGTCTGAAATATAGCGCAGCACTTCGGGCTGTTTGAAAGGCTTGAGCCGTTCCTTTTCCAACTCGAAAAAGTCAGCCAGCTCATACCACATATCCACATCTTTTTCATCGACAGTGTCGAGCTTGTCGTTGGCGAATGTACTTAAGTTATCGAGCAAACCTTCTTTTGTTTTAGAGGTCGATGCCCGTTCTAAAAGGTTTTTTTCCACTTCCGGAATAATATTGATAACACCCGGGAATTCCTCCTTCAATTCCAGAGACTTCTCTGAAAGACGTTTTCTAAGGTCGCTGATATATGATTCTGGAATATCTTTTTCCTCGACAGGATCAAGCACCAGATAAGCCATATAGGTCCCGCTAAAGTGGTCGTTTAGCTCAATATCAGCCCGGCGGATGGGGTGGCTCTTGGAAAACCATTTGACCGGATTGTCGTTTATTTCGATTCGCGTGATGCCATATAAGGCCACTGCTGTGGCTATCAGGATAACTATCAGAATCGGCTTTGCTTTTGAGTAAGTGAAACGTCCGCCCCTGCTCAGCAGTTTGCCGAGCAAGTTTTGTTTTTTCGTCTGTGTGCCTGTAGAGCCGAAATTCTCGAGCGAACTTTCTTTTATCATCATTATATACGCCGGCACAAAAGTAATCGTGCACACCCAGGCGATCATAATGCCGAGGGCGACGAATACGCCAAACACCTGCACCGGCGGAATCGGGGTAAGAGCAAGAGATGCGAAGCCGGCCGCCGAGGTCAGCGAAGTATACAGCATCGGCATAAAGAGGTTGCCCATAACCTCTAACGTCGTTTTTCTTCTGCCCTTTTCTTTTGTGTACAGGTCGAAGAATTCAGAAAGAATGTGCACCGAATCCACCACGGCTATCGGCATAAGAAAAATCGGTATCATCGAACTCATAATGTGTACGGGATAGCCTAATCCAATCGACAGACCCATTGTCGAAATCACCGAGACCATCGCAACGATCATAGGCGAGATGACCAGCACAAGCTTGCGGAAGAACAGCAGCATTAGAATGAATATCACCAACATCGCCAGCGGCGCAGATACAGCCATTTGCGTAAACATCTCGTAGCCGAAGGTATCTTCGGCCACAGGCAGACCTGTAATGTGATATTCCTCGTTGCCCTCACCAAAGGTTGCTATTTTTTGGGTAAGTTTTCTATACACATCGTGGCTCAAATCCTTGCTTGTCAGAGGCAGGTACAGGCAAATCGCTTTTCCATTTTCGGAGATTACTGTTCCTTTGAGCAAAGGATTTGACATCGCTTTATCTCTTATGTCCAGCGCCTCGGCCTGTGTCGTCGGGGGTTTCTTCATCAGCCACTCGAATGTCACCACGCCCGGCCCGCCCTGGCCTATGTGGTCAACGGTGGAAGGCGCGAGTAAATCGACTTCTACTACACCGATTTGCTCATTAGGATCATGTTCGTCCTGCCAGCGCAGCGTTTTTGCATATTCTGTCAGCTCAAATATCCTGCCCAGCGAAGAGGGGTTGAAAACACCGTTCGGCTCTTTATTGTTGACAATTCCCACCACCACTATGTCACTTAGAACAAATTGCTTCTTTGTAAGATTGTGGAACACCCGAACCGGTTCATTCTCAGAAAGCATGTTCTCAGGGTCGGTGTCAACCTTAATAAGAGATATCAGCCCTCCCAGTCCCAAAGTAAAGACTACCATAATGAGAGTAACTAATTTGTAGTGCCTCAAAGAGAATTCTGTTATCTTTTGCTTGAGTTCCATTTTCATACTCGCCTAAATTAATCAATTGATTTTACAAAAATTTAAAAACCACTGCCAATGTTTTTTTGCTGTAAACCATCATTTTTGTTTGCGCTTTTTTTTAGGGTTCTTGCCGGCGATTTGCAAATCTACAACAAACCACTATTTGCAGCCGCGAAGTAAGTAATATATCCACCTGACATATTCCTGACATCAAAACCTTTTTGCTCTAAAATCCTGCACGCTATATAGCTTCGAAGCCCTACGCCACAATATATATTGATCGTTTTTTCTTTCGGCAGCTCGTTTAATCTGTTACGCAGGTCATTAACCGAAATATTTATAGCATTCGTGATGCTTCCAGCGGCAAATTCAGCGGGTGTCCGTACATCGAGAATAAAATCTTCATTCTGAAGCTCGGTGAAATGTTGCACCTTAACCGTGCCGTCGAGGATATTCGCCGCGGCGTAGCCCGCTATATTGACGGGGTCTTTTCCGCTGCCGTACGGAGGAGCGTACGCCAGTTCCAATTCCTGCAGGTCGAAAACGGTCATCCCGGCTCTAATCGCAACGGCTAAAACATCAATCCTTTTATCAACACCGTCGGCGCCCACAATCTGAGCCCCCAGAATCCTGCCGGTTGGTTTGGCGAACAACAGCTTGATATGCATCTGTCTGGCGCCTGGATAATAACCGGCATGGTTGGCTGGATGGAGATATAATTTTTCATAATCGAGGTTCGTTTTTGCCAGAGCTTTCTCACTTGCACCGGTCATCGCCGCCGTCAAATCGAATACTTTCAATATGGCCGTGCCCTGGGTGCCGTTGTATCGGCGGTTCATACCGCATATGTTATCGGCGGCCATCCTGCCCTGTTTGTTTGCAGGACCGGCCAAAGGTATCATAGTGACATCGCCAAGAATAAAATCCTGTACCTCAATAGCATCGCCGATCGCATAAATATCAGGATCGCTTGTCTGCAAATACTCGTTTACCTTTATTCCGTTACAAGAACCAATCTCCAAACCAGCCTCTTTAGCAAGCTTTACTTCCGGCTTTACACCTACGGCAAGCATTGCAAAGTCACAATCCAGCTCCTTTCCGGAACTCAACTTGACTTTAAGGCCGGAACTGGTTTGATGAAATGACGAAACTCCGTCACCTAACCGCAAAGCAACGCCCCGTTCGTTTAAATGTTGAAGTAAGAAGTAAGCCATTTCCTTGTCCAGAGTTGGCATGACCTGATCGAACATCTCCGCCATTTCCACTGACAGGCCTCGGTCACACAAATTCTCTGCCATTTCCAAACCGATATAGCCGGCTCCGACTACAACCGCTTTCCCGGGATTGTTGGTTTTAATAAACTCATTGACCCGGTCCATGTCCGCCAAGTTCCGCAGTGTAAATATCCTGCTTGAGTCAATACCGGGTACATCAGGCTGAATGGATTCTGCGCCGGGTGATAAAACCAGTTTATCATATTCTTCAATGTATTTATTGCCCGAGTCCAGGTCGATTACCTCGACCTGTTTTTTGTTCCGGTTGATTTTGGCAACTTCATTTCTCACCCTGACCTCAACATTGAAACGCTTTTGAAAACTCTCCGGTGTTTGAAGCAGCAAATCGTCACGTTTTTTGATGGTCCCCCCTATGTAGTAAGGCAGCCCGCAGTTGGCAAAGGAGATGTAATCCCCTCGTTCAAACATGATGATCCGCGCAGCCTCGTCCAGCCGTCGAAGTCTTGCCGCCGCAGAAGCACCACCTGCAACACCTCCAACTATCAGAATCTTCTTTGCCATATTCATTACTCCCATCATTGTAAACAAAACATAAAAAATATTGCTACACTAACCGGCATTGTTGTTTTGAATAATCGTTTGTTACCTTCTGACTTTGACATTCGTAAACTGAAGATCATCTTGCGTTTTATCAAACTTACTTTTTATCACAATGGTCATATATACAGGACAAGAGCTTAATAACATTTTTGTTTTCGATTCGATAATATACTTTAGCTCCGTCACGTCGGCAGTTCAGAACACCTTTGTCTCTCATCATATTAAGCTGCTGACTCGTAATAGCCTGTTTAACGCCCAGGGCCTTGACAATATCACCGACGCACATTTCCCCTGCATCGAGCAGCTCGACAATCTGCAAACGGACCGGATGAGCCAACGCTTTCAAAACTTCGGTAACTTGTTCTGCTACGTCTTTATTCATTTCAAAAGCCTACAAAAAACTAACAATTTATTACTATATATTAATATACTAATATATATACCCGGATGTTCACACAAATAAAAAAAAGTAACGATTGATGGATGGCTTTATGGCAGTGTGGAATTGAAAATCAGTCAGTTGAGTTATTGTTACAAGGCACTGAAAAGTTTACAAGTATCAAACTTGCCTAATCTTACGTACTTACTTGGCAGGGTTTTACATTGGGGTATCCAGTACAACACATCGAGACATTCTAATCGAATAGCATCAATTCTTTCCAAGGGCTGATAATATTTGTTTTTTTCTAAAGAAATTTGAGTTTTTCATTTTTTTTAGCCTTGACAATTTAAAAAACTCGGTTAAATTAGGACAAAAAGGTAACTTGGCGAGAGGTTAGATCAAAAGGATTTGGTTAAAGAAAAGGAATGGATAAAATGAAGGATTTGTTCACCACCGGTGAGGCCGCGGAGATTTGTAGAGTAAGCCAGCAAACAATAATCCGTTGCTTCGATGCCGGTCGGCTGGAGGGATTCCGCGTACCAGGCTCAAGATTCCGGAGGATTCCGCGCCAGAGTCTGGTCAAGTTTATGAAGGAAAACAAGATCCCTCTAGACGCCGTAGAGTCCGGCAAAAGAAAAGTTCTTATTGTTGATGACGATGCCGAAATCGTGGAACTCATCGTTGATGTCCTTGTCAGGGACGGCAGATTCGATATAAAAACCGCATCAAGCGGTTATGAGGCGGGAATGGCTACCCAGCAGTTTCGGCCTGATTTGATACTGCTCGATTACATGCTGCCCGATGTCAACGGCAACGTTGTCTGCCAGACAATAAGAAAAAATCCCGAGTTCGAAAACATCAAGATTATTATTGTCAGCGGCGTAGTAAAGCAGGATGAAATCGCTCAGTTGCTTAAATCCGGTGCTGAAGATTTCATAAGAAAACCGTTTGATGTCGCAGAACTCACAGGCAAAATCACCGCAGTTCTGCAGATGAAGTAAAACGGTGGAGCTGTTTGAAATCTCGTAGTCAATGATAGACAGGGATGACTATATGCCGGACAAATTATCTAACACCACAACCGCTGTCCAGCAGGTAGAGCTTGCGGTTTGTCGGCTCGATTCGCTCTCAACACTTCCATGCGTTGGAGCGCAGCTTTTTTCCAGGCTTGTACAGGGCCAATTCTCACCTTCATCATTGGCTGATATTATCGATTCAGACCCGGCTCTTACCGCCATGATACTTTCGATTATCAGCCGGCGTGGCCTGAGCCCGCCCGAAGGAAGATTTTCACTTCGCCAGGCGATTGATAAACTGCCTGCACACGATATCCGGGATGCTGTTTTATCTATAAAAGTCCTACAGCCTCTCGATCTTGACATTGGCGCTAACAGACCCCGTTTTCAGCTGAAAAAAGGGCTTTTATTACACAGCCTTGCGGTCGCCTGTTGTGCTAAAGACATCGCAGAGATGGCGTCGCCTCAAATGGATTCGCAGTTGGCTTACTGTGCCGGACTGCTGCACGACATCGGAAAACTCGCACTTCAGGATACAATGCCGAAAAGTTTTGCTCGTATTATCGAAGAAGCGGAATCAACAAATGAATCTTTCTGCCCAGTCGAGCAAAAACATCTCGGTGCCGATCATACTATCATAGGCAAACATCTGGCACAAAGGTGGCAATTGCCAAATACAGTTGCCCTTGCCATCTGGCTTCACCATAGTGAGACAGTGACGATTTCCCAGGAGATGCCGGAAGCGAGGATAGCTGCTCTTGTGCAATTGGCCGACTCTGTAGCGCGTCGCTTGAGCATTGGGCAGTCCGGCAGTTTCGATTCGCCCCGGCCGCAGGAGCAAATAGCCGAGTACCTTGGGATAAACGTCGAGCGGCTTGAGCAAATCCGCCGGAATCTTCCTGCAGCGGTCGAAAAAAAATCCGAAGTTCTGGGTCTGGATTTGCCGAACACCCTGGCAGATTACTGCAGTGCGGCTCACTCTGCCGCCGCTCAGTGGGCACGACAGGACACAGAATTATCTCTCGAAAATCGCCGCCTGCAAAGCGCTTCGAGCCATCTCGATTTCGCAGCGGATTTTCTGCTGGGTGTAAATTCAATCAGCCGTGCTGTAGATATAGCGGAGAACTTCGCCACTCGCTGGCAGAGGTTTTATCAAACAGGTATGGTTTGTCTTTATCTGGTTCCATCGCTGAGCTTGCAAACACTTGAAGCTGTGGTCGTGGAAAACCTTTCACAAAGCAGGCAGGTTTCCCTTGAAGCCCCCACAGAAACACCGCCCATACCAAAGGCGATAACAAATAACTTTGCGATTTTGAACGCTCACGACCATATCGGCTGGCTGTTTGATCAATTGGATGTTGACTTTGACGTGAGTCGAAGTAAGTTGCTGCCGCTTCTTTCGGCCGGCAGAGCAATCGGGGCCATTGCTTTCGAGCTTAATTATCCGGGTGACGCCGAGCTGTTCGAGGAAAAGTTCAAAACTTCTACCTCGATTGCCGGGGCTGTTTTAGGTATGGCTTTGGCGCAACAGAGCCAGCAGCATTTTGCCGAGCGTTTTGTCCGGCTTATTTCCCCCGCTGCACCGAGTTTGCCATCTCAGCCAGGTGACGCAGCGATTACACGGGCAGAGGACTCGCTGAACGCTCTGGCTGAAATGGCGGCAGGTGCGGCGCACGAATTAAATAATCCTCTGGCGGTTATATCCGGCCGGGCGCAATTGCTCGCCGAAGCTCAGAGTGACAAGGAAACGAAAGAAATATTAAAGCAGATTTATGAAAATGCCCGTGAGGCATCCGGGATTATCGAAGACCTGATGAGCTTTGCCGAGCCGCCGAAGCCCCGGGCTGCCCGTACAAATGTTAAAAAGATGCTCGATGAAGCAGTACAATTGACCAGTCGAAAGACAAATATAGAGGATCTCGATGTTCAAATCGAAGTTGCCGGGGACATCGGGAGCGTTGTTGTGGACTCGGCCCAGATTGTATCGGCAATTGCGAACATTATTTCCAACGCGGTTGAATCATACAGCGAACAAATCGGGCAAATAAAAATCTCCGCTGATACCGATGATACCGGCGAGCTTGTGAAATTAGCAATCCAGGACCAGGGCTGTGGAATGGACGCCGAGACGGTGAAAAAGGCAACCCAGCCGTTTTTCTCGGCAAGGCCGGCAGGGCGAAAACGGGGAATGGGTCTCGCCTACGCCGCCAGGTTCATACAAATAAACAAAGGCTCGCTTAATATCGAAAGTGAGCCCGGCAGCGGGACCACCGTGACAATATCTTTGCCCTGTGAATAATAAATTTTTATCAGAGCAATAAACCCATAGTGATTGTTTTCCACATGTACTTGTCAAGGGCTAACGGGACCACGTGACAACTACCCTATCTTCCTATTTAAATAAGCATTTATATCGCCAGCCGCCCCATTGGCGTTTTTGACCATTTAATGCTATAATGACTCCTCTGGAGTTGGTTTTCCACATCTTTTGGAAGAGTTGAAATAGATCTCATGGACAAGAACCTCGATGTCACCACATCCTCTCTTGACAAGCGCAGACAATTCCAAATGGAATAGCAGTCATTTCTGCGGGTCGAGTGTCACAGGTTCTCCGCCCGGCGCCTCAAGCCCCCGACGATGCAGAAGGGACCCTTCGAGTCTGTACAGGACAACCAATGCCTTTAGATAATTGGCAACCGCCTGTATCTCAGCGATTTGACTGGCAACAAAATCCCTTTGGGCCTGACCGACAAGCAGCGAGGTAGACTTGCCGACACGGAATTTTTCAGTCTCAGCGCGGAGTTTCTCCTCCTGAAAATTGCGGGTGGCGGTGGTTGCAGAGATCTGCTCCCGAGCCCGGTTCACCTCGATATAGGCCGAGCGTACATCGACCTGTACAAGCTGCGAAAGGTTCTCAAGAGCCTTGCGAAGCTGTTGCCGGCTGGCCACGGCGCGGGTGTACCGCGCCTGGGCGCTTCGGTTTATCGGCGCCCCTTCGAAAATCAGGCCCCAGGTGACATCGTAACCGTCCTCTTTAATATCATCCAGGGCTCTGTCGAACGTGTCCGCATAGCCCGTCTTGCCAAGAGAAATAAACATATCCATTTTGGGCAGCAGCCCGTTTTTGGTTCGTACGACGTCGAGATCACCGCTCTGTATCTCGAGTCTGGCTTGATTCAGGTCGGGACGCATTCGCAGCGCGACCTGAACATGCTCTGCGACATCGTCGAGTTCGACGACCGGCAGCGACGTGTCATATTCGAGAATGATATCCCTGTTCCAATCGATGCTCCCCGGCGGGTTCAGAAGCCGCAACAAATCGAGGCGTTCCTGGGCAAGGGTACTTCGGGCGTTGATAAGGTTTTCCCTTCTGAGGGCGACCTCCGCCTGGGCGGCCGCAAGCTCCGTCTCGGCAAGGTCTCCTATCTTGATTCGTTCCTCGGTCTCGGTCATCTGCTTATCGGCGAGGTTCAGCGAGTTCGTGTAGATTTCGATCTGCCTCTTGGCGAGCGCATAATCCCAGAACTTCGACTCAACCTGTTCGAGAAGAATCTCCGTAAATCCTCGAAGCTCATACTGTGATATGAGCGTATATATTCTGGCCTGATTGACACGCGCCAAATTGGCTCGAATATCCAATCCTCGTAGAAGGGCCTGGGTTACGGTCAATCCGAGACGGTTGGAGGTGAAAGTGTCACTGTACAGGGATGAGTCCGTATAGCTCGTGCCGGCCTGGAGGTCGAGTGCCGTACCGGTGGGAAACAGCTTTGCCAGTGAAATCGAGCCGGTAATCGAATCCACTATTTGGGTTTCGGTACTGAATCCGGCGCGTGAAAGTCTGTCGCCAACGGACCTTCTGTTGGAGAGTTCCGGGCTCAGAAGCGGGTCAAAAACGGCAAGCTCTTCCTGCTCGAACGTGCGCTGTATCTGTGGGTTCATTCTTTCGATGATGAGCGACTGGTTGTTCTCCATGGCCAGCAGAATCGCCTCCTGAACACCAATTTTCAGAGGGCCTTTGAGTATGGCAACATCGTTTGCATCAGCCGGCTTGATCGGGAGAGGTTCTTGCTGGTTCTCCGGCAGGTCAACCATGGCCTCGGGCCGAACCTCATTGGAACAAATCTCTGGATATAGTGATACACACGAGGACAGCAGGAATGCCTGAAAGATCAATATGGCGATACCGCTTATGGTGACCGTTTTTCTCAAATACATAAGCATTTCTATGATATTACTCAACTTTCGGTATTTCCCTCGTCCATCCTGCCACCGGAAGTCGTCCCCGGCGTAAGACGTTCGAAAATAGAGTATACTACGGGGACAAACACGAGCGTAATGAGGGTTGAACTGAGCAGGCCCCCTATGACGGCCCTGGCCATTGGGGCCTGAGCCTCGCCGCCTTCGCCGAGCCCGAGAGCCAGCGGTATGAGGCCGATGATCGTCGTCATAGCCGTCATCAGGATAGGGCGCAGGCGTCTTCGGCCCGCCTCTTCTATAGCCTCGCGAATGGGCATGCCGCCCTTGCGACGAAGCAGGTTCGTATGATCGACCAGAAGAATCGCATTGTTGACGACAATTCCCTCCAGCATGATACACCCGATGAAGGACTGCACATTGAAAGTCGTCCGCGTCAAGAAAAGCATCAGGATCACTCCGATCGCGGCCAGCGGCACGGAAAACATCACGACGAACGGATCGCGCAACGACTCATACTGGCAAGCCATGACCATGTAAACCAGCACAATCGCCAAAATACAACTGAGCAGGAGTTCGTGAAATGACTTCTGCTGTTCTTCGTAATCACCGCCGAAAGCAATGGTGAAGTTGGGTGGTACGGGGACTCTCCGAAGTCGTTTACGCAGATCCGAAAGAATGGAGCCCATGTCCCTGCCGCTGATGTCGGCCGAGATGTAGATGACGCGTTCCTGATTCTTTCGCTCGATCAACACGGGGCCTTTTCGGGGCCCGACGGTGACCACGTTTCTAAGAACGACGGGCTCACCCTCCGAGTTGGTTATAGTCAGGTCGAGAATATCTCGCAGGTCCATCTGCTCGGCGTCCCGAAGCTTCACAAGAATTGCATATTCGTCGCCGCCCTGGCGATAATAGCCAGCCCTTGTTCCAGAGAGGATCGTCTGAAGGGCGTTTGCTATCTTCGAGACGGTCAGCTTCATGTCGGCGGCTTTCTGGCGGTCTATGAGAATAAGCTCTTCGGGGCTGCCCGACTCCCGGCTGACTCGAGCATCCGTAATCCCATCGATGGATTCGACGATTTCTTTGACCTGAGCGGCCAGCTTATCCGCCATCTGAAGGTCGTGGCCCCGGACTTCAACCTGGACTTTGTCCCCCCCCGACGTGCCCAGACGATGCATGAACAGTCCCTCGCCTGCGCGGGTTCGGATAATCATCCCCGGTATTCCGCTTAGCTTTCCTCGCAGGTCGTCGGCGATCTGCTCGCTCGACCTGGTTCGCTGTGACTGAGGCTTCAGCGAGATGCGGATATCCCCGGTATGGCCGCCCGCTCCATGCCATTGGGAGCCGCCGATGCTGGTGACCGTACTCTCTATTTCAGGCACGGACTCGTTGACGATTTTCTCGATGACTTCGAATTTTTCATCAAGCAGACTCAACTTGGTGCCGACCGCCATCTCGGCTTCGACTCGAACCTCGCCCTCGTCGGTGCTGGGCATCAGCTCGACGCCGATATACGGTGTGATCATCAGGCTTGCCGTCAGAAGCAGCACGGCAATAACCACAACGAAGGCACGATTCGCCAGAGCGAAGTGCAGGAATTTTTTGTATCCGTTCTCCAGAGATTTGGAGAATAGCCCGCTCATTTCGAACACCCTTCCGCGAAACGTGTGTTTGAATTTTTCATCGATGTGCGCGGCCGGAAGGATACGGGCTGACAGCATCGGGACAACGGTCAGAGCCACGGCAAGCGAGCACAGCAGCGAGAAGCTGACCACGATTGAGAGCTGCTTGAACATGACGCCGGACATTCCTCTGACAAAGACCAGCGGCAGGAAAACCACCAACGTCGTCAACGTGCTGGCGATAACCGCCGAGGTAACTTCCTCGGCGCCATTGACGGCCGCGTTCTCCAGCAGTTCACCCGATTCCCGCATGCGAAAGATATTCTCGAGCACGACGATTGAATTATCGACCAGCATGCCGATTCCCAGGGCCAGGCCGCCGAGTGTCATGATATTGAGCGTGGCATGGCCGAAGTACAACAGGGCAAAGGTCGCAATGATCGAGACGGGGATAGCTGTGGCGATAACGATGGTGCTTCGGAAATTGCGAAGAAACAGCAGCAGCACAACGACGGCAAGCAGGCCTCCATAGATCGCGGACGTACCGACGTTGGCGATGGAACGCTGGATATAATCGGAGGTGTCGATGATGGGTATGATCTTTATCTGTGGTATGTCGAGGTTGATGCGCTCGAGTTCTGCGAGTGCGGCGCGTGCGACTTCAACGGTGTTCTTGCCGGACTGCTTGTAAACGGAGAGCCATATTCCCGGCACACCATTGACACGGACGATTCTCGTGATTTTCTGCCACGAGTCTTCCACGAGGGCGATTTCCCTCAACTGTATGGGTGCGCCGTGCCTGATGGCGATCACGGTATCCTGAAGTTGCCTGAGGTCGGTATATTCTCCCGGCGTTCTGACGGTAATCTCGAAGTTGCCTTTTTCAATCGTGCCGGCGGGGATGTTTACATTTCCCTCCCGGATGCGCGCAATAATGGATTCGAGCGGTATCCCCAGCGCGTTAATCTTGGTCGGGTCGAGACTGACGTGTATCTCGCGATCAAGGCCTCCCCGGATAAGAACGGCCGCCACGCCCGGAACGCGCTCGATCCGGTACTGCACCTGGTCTTCGATAATCTGTCGGGTTTGGACGGGGTCCAGATTGCTCGAGGCGCCGAGGCTCAATATCGAGAAGCTGGCGAGATCGTATTTTCGAAGCGAAGGCCGTTCCGCGTCTTCGGGCAAATGGTCGATAATCCGATCCAGGCGATCGCGGATGTCATTCGCGGCGGCGTCCAGGTCCGTCCCCCAGGAAAAAGTCACGCGAACCGTACCCTGGCCCTCGACCGAAGTCGAGGTCTGCTCTTCGACCCCAGGTACGGCACTGACGGCCTGTTCGATCGGCCGGGCGATGAGTTCCTCGATTTCCTCGGGGCCAGCGTTTTCATACGCGCAGGAGATGCTCAGCGTCGGGTAGGAAATGTCGGGCATCAGATCGATGGGCAGCCGCGACAGTGAAATCACGCCCAGAAGCAGTACCATCAAGACCACCATGATAGTGAAAATAGGACGGTGCACAGCAAAGCGTGAAACTCTCATTGCGAATCTCCTGCCCCGGTCTTCGTGGGGATGGTCTGAGAGTTATCCTTCGTGCCCGTGGCCGGCCCGGAGCGACGCTGCCCTTGGAAGGAATCGGCATCGGGCATCGTAATATCGGAACCGTCCTCCAGAAGATGATTACCCAACGTGATCGCCAGGCCCGAAATCGCCGGCTCAATGATTTCGACCAGTTCGTCGCCGGTTATACCGGTCACTACTGGAACGAAACGGGCCTTGAGATTCTGTGGGTCGGCGACAAAAATTCCCTCTTGATCATTTCTTCTGACCAGCGCCGGAAGAGGAACCAGTGTGGCATTTTCATGCTTGGCAAACTCGATCTTTGCCCTGACAAACATTCCCGGCTTGAGCACAAGGTCAGGATTCGGGACCTCTACTTCCACCCTCGCCTGGCGGCTGCTTTCCTTCAGGAGCGGTGCTATTCGGGTGATGTCGCCGGTAAAAGTCCTGCCAGGGTAGGCATCCGTGGTAACAACGGCTTGCTGGCCTATTGTGACTTTTGGGTAGTCTCTCTCAATGACGTAGATCACGGCCGTCAACGGATTGTTTTGGAGAATGGAGACAATTGGCTGATTCACCTGAAGAAGGGCTCCTTCGTCCACAAATCTCTCACCTACGACGCGGATTTGATCTCCTTCTTCCCAATAGGCCTGGACTTTCGCATAGGAAAGCCAAACAAGTGCAGTCTTCATGGCCGCCTCCTTCTGGGCCACCTGGGCAAGTGAGACCTTGTGTCTCGTTTGGCAGGCGTTGAACGACGCCTCCGATACATCTAACTCTGAAGCTGACGCGATCTGCTTTTCGCGGAGCGCCTTGGCCCTCTCGTATTCACGCTTGGCAATGTCGAGATCGCTGGCGCAATTTGCCGCGTTCGCCGTGGCAACCTGTAACTCAGCCCGGGCTTGCTCAACTTCCTGAGCGAACTCTTCGTCGTCCAGAACCGCAATGACTTGCTTACGGTTAACCGCATCGCCGACATCGACGAGCAATTCCCTGAGCCAGCCGGCGACCTTTGGCGCGACAACGAACTGTGACCTTGGCTCCAGAGAACCTGTAAAGACGCCGACATCATGAATAGGACCCTTGCGGATCGGTTTCGTCTCAACAGCCACTGAAACTGCGAAACGGCCCGGCTTTTTCGTAACGTCCGAGCTAGTGAGCCGTCGGTATAGCTGCCAACCTGCCATCGCAACGATTGCCACGACGAGCAGTAATAGCAAGAACTTTTTCATTCACTTTTCCCAAATACCTTGTACCAGGATAGGATCAGGTTTCAGCCGGACATTATACCAGAATGCTTGGTGTAGCCCAAATCCGTCTCAGTAAGTATTATGAATTTCATAGTTGCTCACGATGCCGATGAGAAACGGCTTCTGTCATTGTCTTGTCATGCGGATCACGCCCTTCATTCATACAGTGCTCTGTATCCGCGTTTCTATAACACTCCAAATGGGATTCACGCGCTACTAACTCCGATATTCTCGCGGACGGCCTTGATTCCTGCCAGTGAAAAACACGTTATGTGTTCGACCAGCGCATCAATGAGTTCCGGTGTAGGCTTGCCTCCACCCTTAATAATGCCCGGGGGAAGTTTACCTCTGCGAAATCCCATAGCCAGGCACTGGTTAATCACGCTCATCTCACAGAATCCTATCTCCCGATCGCCCCCTTTCGGTCCAAACAACCGTTTTATGATCATCCGTGTGTTTTTGCGAAGTGGTCGGATGACGTCTCGAACAACACTCCGGATCGCCTCTGTGGGGTCCGACATTTCCCGCATGAGACTCATCCCGGAACGCCCCAGCCGTCCAGCGTCCAAAATGCGATGCAGATTGGAATGAATCAAAGCGAGCAGACATTGTTCGGCAGGTGCGTCGGGCGGCAGGCCCCCATCCGGCGGATAGGCCCGCAAGGCCTCCTCAAAGACGTTGCGCCAGGCGGCCACGTATAGAGCGTCTTTGCTGCCGAAGTGGTAGTTCACGGCTGCGACGTTGCTCTTCGCTCGCTGGCAGATCTCCGCGATCGTGGTGTTCCGATAGCCTTTCTTCGCAAAGACCTCAGAAGCCGCCTTGAGAAGCTTTTGACGCGTATCTATGCCGTCTTTTCTAATCGCCATGATATAGTCCTTAGAGCAAGACATATATATTAAATCTTTATTTCATAGGCAATGGAATTTTTCGCCTTTTTGTACACGAGCACGTAGTCCTGTGCCTTGTCCCTGCCGAAAATTCCGTCCTTGTTTACTAACAAGGGTTTACGTACAATTATCTACTCTCGAAAAACTATCAGAAATTATACCATAATCAGGAAGAGTTGGTCAAGACAAACATCTGCAGAGCGATATTTCTTTTCTTTCGTGGTTAGTTTGTCAGCCGAAGCAATTTGATCTTGGAGAATATGGCTGTCCAGACGAAAAACCTCGTCAACTCTTGAAACCGTAAGTGGGCTGTGCTGCTTGAACAAATACCCGTTTCTTTCAGCGTGTTCAGCTGACAGCCGGTTCGCAACACAAAAAGAATTCCGTCCATGGCCTTGCGATCCGGCACTCTTGGCCTGCCGCCACCGAAACGATGTGTATTCGGATGCTTTGGAAGCAGTGGTTCGATCTTTTCACATAACTCGTCTGAAATCCTATATCTGCTCTTTGTTTTTCGTTTTTTCATCCCTGAATCCTTTCAAAGGTACTGTTGCCTTTGAATATATGGTCTATTCAGGGGTTATTCGGATAGGCTCTAAATGTCACTTGGTACTATTGGCCCTTGGCAAGCGCACATGCTCTCTAAAAACTCCTCGTTCGTAGGATACTTCTTGAGCAACTTGAACAGGGCCTCCATGGCATCCCGTGTCCCGTAGTTTGACAAGACACGCCGCAGCGTGGCCAAACCATTGCTATGGTCCTGGCTGTAGAGTCTGACTTCCTTTCGTGTGCCGCTGGCCGGGATGTCAATCGCAGGAAAGATTCTGCCTTCAGCCAGGGACCGATCGAGAACAATCTCGCTGTTGCCCGTTCCCTTGAACTCTTCGAAGATTAGCTGGTCCATTCGAGAGCCGGTGTTGATCAGGCACGTGGCGATGATGGTGACCGAGCCGCCGTTTTCAACATTGCGCGCCAGTCCGAACAGGCGACGGGGTACTTCCAGGATACCCGCTTCCAGCCCGCCGCTCATAGTGTGGCGGCGAGGTGTACCCCGGCCCCGGGTCCTGTTGTTGAACGCCCTTCCCAGCCGGGTGAGACTGTCGATCAACAGAACCACCTCATTGCCGCATTCTAACTCCGTTTGCACGTGGGCGAGCATCAGCTCGGCGAGTTCGGCGTGCTCGTTGGCGCTGTTGTCACTGGCACTGGCCACCACTTCGGCCCCCTCTACAGCCCTGCGAAAGTGGGTGACCTCCTCGGGCCGCTCATCTATCAACAGCACGATGATGCGGCTCTCAGGGCAGCACTGATGAATCGCCGTGACGATTTGTTCCAGGAGAATGGTCTTTCCCGCCTTGGGCGGCGAGACGATTAGCTGACGCGTGCCCTTGCCTATCGGCGCGATGAGGTCCACGATGCGCATGCTCTCCTGGCTGGAAGCGCCCAGGTTAAATCGTTCGTGCGGATCGATCGCCACCAGATCGGCCAATCGCGGGCGTTTGCGGAAGTCCTCCGGCCGCATCCCCCCCACCGACTCGATGGAAACCAGACGGGCTTTGCCTTTCTTTTGCTCGGTCTGACCGGTGACGATTGCTCCTTCGATCAGGCCGAAGCGGCCAACCATATCCGGGCCGACCTTCACTTCGCCCGGCCCGGACCGATAGGAACTGTCGGCCGACCTGATTACCATCTGCCGGTTGCCAACAAGTTTCAGTATTCCGGTTATTGTATCTGACATAAAAATATCCCGTAAAATTGCCGCCGAGAAAAACAGCGATCATGGAAACACCGGCATTATAGCATCCTGACCGTAATTGGCAACCGCATGTCAATCGAGCAGACCAGCAAGCCAGTGTACGATGTTCAGGGCCATTTGACGGTTGTCCAATCCTGGTGCGTTCATGCCCATCGGCAGGCTCCTGCGGCGCCCGCCGGTCTTTTGCGCGGTCAGGCACCCCGCTTCCCCCATAACCACTACCCGACCCTTGCCATACTTGAGCGCCAGACCCTGCGCGCGGCCCGCAGCGGGGATACGGCGATTGTCGGGAGGGACTATGTCATACGCCTTGTCCGAGAGTTTCAAGAAGGCTACGCTCCCTTCGGGCCCCTTCAGGGACTGGCCGGTGAAGGTGACGAACCGTCCAATGCGCTCCTTGTCGTTCCGCCCGCGCGTGATGGGGTGTTCGCCGAGCAGGCCGTTGTCTCGGGTGAAGGCCAGGGAACTCAGCGACGGTCTGCTCGAGTCAAAGTTCACGGGGTCCAACGTCCGGCCCTTGCTCATTTGGACGCCGAACCGCCTGGCCAGGCACTCCGACGCCGAGCCGATGGGCCAATGATCGGCTATGAACAGCAACGACCCGCCCGCCCGAATCCAGTCGCGAACCGCATCGCACTCAGCGTCGGTGAATGCCGGCTTGTCCACGTTGGGATCGTTCCGCATCGCCGCGCCACGGGCGTTGGCTATGACGAGGATGTCGAACGCTTGCAGGCTTTGACTGGAGAACGGCTTCGTATTGGAGGCCACGCGGCAGCCGTCGCTGGTAACGAGATCGGCGAACGGTTTGTACCCGCCCTCGGCGGTGTGGACGTTGAAATGAGCCGCATCGATGACAACGCGGGGGTGTTTGTCCTTGAACGCCGGGTCCGCGACCGTCGCGTTATACGTGTCATCGACAACCTGTTGTCCGAACGAGAGACCTGCGAGAATCAACAATGAAACCACCCACGCCTTGCTCTTCTCAGTTCGAAGCCGTTTCATGTTCAACAAAGCCCATCGCGGCTTCGAAAGATGTTGATTGGGCGCCTCTTTACTGTGACCGGGATTTTCCATTTGCCCGAGGTCTCCGCGACGATTTTCGTAATGTAATCTGTCAGAAATACTCATAATATCGTACCTCCTTTGGACAGGCCTCGAATAACACATCTCAGCCGGTAGCAGCGGTCGGCCGACCTGATTGCCATCTGCTGGTTGCAAGCAAGCTTCAGTATTCCGGTTGTTCTTTCTGACATAAAAATATCCCGTAAAATTGCCGCTAAGAAAAACAGCGTTCAAGGAAACACCGGTATTATAACATCCTGCCCGCAATTAGCAACCGCCTTCCCCATGAGCACTGGAATTCCCTTGCGATATACGATATGCGACATACGATATACGAATTATATTGCTTTTATACCCGTTTATGGGTATTATAATACCAAAGGCGTAACATACCAAAGAACGCAAATCTTCCTCGAATCGCCTTATTGTCATGCCGTACCTTTTAAGATGTATATAGACACGCTGGATGGACGACTTTTTTGCCCATCCTGAAAGGAAAGGAATTTCAGATTGGTGAATGAGCTATTTCTTACGTTCGAGTCCCGGATGCCTCGCCCCGCTAAGGACAGGCATGCGATATACGACATACAATTATAAAAGGCTTTCGAGAATGAGAATGTTAATAAGACTGTATTACTTAAATTTTAACAGGTGAATGTCCGTAGTTTTTTTAATAAGAGGAACAATTATGGCAAGGAGACCTAAGAGAGGCTTCAGATCAAAAACCGTATCGGTGAAAAGATTTCGCCGTAAAGATGGCACCTATGTTAAAAGTCACCGAAGAAGTGCCCCAAGAAGGTAAAAACTTCCGGACAATACTTAGGAAAACTTGGGACATCTATTTAAATAGGGACGGACCCCGTTTTATGAGGACAAAATGGTACCAATAATAGGGTCCGTCCCTATTATGTCATCAGAATATTCAGTAGGAGGTTCAACAATGAAGTTTCAGTACTTATGGGACGAAGAGTTTATCTTCGGCCCTGATCCTGCTGTCAATGAGAAAAATATCAGCATGGTTCGTGAATTCTTCGAGAAATCATGGGATAAAATCAACCATTTCGATATATTGAGACAACAACAGCTTAACTATGCACTCATAGCTTTCTCCGGGCTGCTGGCATTTATCATTAGCACAGATAACACACAAATGCAATACACTGGTTGCTGTGGCATGGTATTGCTTATGGCAGTGTTTTGTCTCCACGACCATAGATTGCACAAGTACACGCACGGATTCTCGGCCGCGGTTATCCTACAAGCACAAGCCCTAAGAGATTTAACTAATGAGCCCGGAAAAAAAGTAACCATTCGATTATATCGAAGCGATGCTGAGAGAGAAGCAGTATGGAAGAAAAGTCACCATACCAGAATATACTTTGTAATGATCATTGCCACGCTCATTCTAAGCGTAATATTGTATTTGTATTGATAGGAAACTAGGGACAGCCATTTTCATTGATTATTGATTATTTACTATTGATTATTAAAATAACTAGGGACAGCCACCTATTAATGGCTTGGGACAGTACACAGAAAACGGTGACTGTCCCTAATAAAATACCCAACAAGCGAATTCAGAGGGACCTCGTACCTCGGCCCCTGATTCGCAGCGTTCGGCAATAAATGGATAGAGAAGGAAATAAGCATGATGAGAGTCACCTTACTGTGTGTGATGGGAATTCTGGTTTTCGCTAAAGCTGGGACTGCGCCCGGTGTCTTCCACCTGGAGAATGTCAACGGGCGCGACTGCCTGATCGACCAGGACGGAACGCCGTTTCTATCGCTGGGCGTCAACCATGTCCAGGCGATTAAGGACCAGGGGAAACCAGATATATTCGCGGAAAAGTTCGACCGCGACTGGGAAAAAGCCTGTGCAGCGGTACATACGGATTTGACACACTGGGGATTCAATACGGCAGGCTATGGATCGCCGGAACCCTTGTGTCGGATGATGCCCTACATGGCACCCGTCTATCTAACGAAGAACGCCAACTACCTTCCTGACAAAGAATTCTTCTATCCGGATATCTTTGAACCGAAGGTCCAGGAAAAGATGAAAAATCAGATCAGGTACTTGGTGCGTACAAACAAAGATAATCTTAATCTGATCGGCTACTATTGGACCGATACGCCACAGTGGGATCTAAAACGGGCACGCGCAAAACGCGGAACGGACTGGGTGTCTGCCATCCGCGAGATGCCTGCCGATGCGCCGGGGAAAAAACGCTATGAGCAATATGTAGCCGACTGCCTGAAGAAGAGCGTTCCCGCGGAAGACGAGGGCTTTCTGCGCTTGATCGCACGCGAGCTCTACACGGTTATCGGCGAGGAGATCCGTCGGTTGGCACCCAATACTCTCATCTTTGGCGAACGCTATCTGGTGGGCGACCACCCTGACTGCGTGGTCGAAGAGGCACTTCCGTATATCGATGTGCTATCGATCCAGCCGGGCAGCGCGACATTCAATGAGTCTTACTTCGATAGGCTGCACGCCAGGTTTAAGAAACCAATCCTGCTGTGTGACCATCAATGCAGCTTCGCCACGCCGGAATATCCCAAGACGATGTGGCAGCAACTCGAGAGTGAAGAGGCGGTTGGGCGAGCCTACGGACAATACTTGAGGGATGCGTTCGCCAAATCCTACATTATCGGCTACCACCGCTGCCAATACATCGATCGCTTTGCGACGCATCCCGGCGTCCTTAAGCAGGGTATAATCCGGCAGGATGGTACGCCATACAAAACGTTATCGCAATATGTCACTGAAGCAAACGCTGAGGTAATGAACTGGTTCAGGGAGAAGTATTGTAAGTAGTAGAGATGAAAGTGACACTGATAAAGCCGAACCATCTCCTGGAGGCGACAGCCTGAAGGCCGCGCCTCAGGAGTGGCGTTCGTCGCGCACCAAGAAAGGACCAGGCTATGGCCACGACGATCACCATAATCGAGCAGATCAGCGCAACAGAAGTGATTGTTCATTGCGCGCGGTGCAAAGGCTCCGGTCGCAAGTGGCCGAACGACTCGGATAGCGCTCCTTGCTGGGTGTGTAATGGAAAAGGCAGAGTACTTCTCCAAGTCGAGCGGCTACCTCTGGTTCCTTGTGCTCGGTGCAAAGGTACGGGACGGAAGTGGCCAAATGACTCTGACAGCAAAGAGTGTGAAGCCTGCCACGGAGCAGGCTGCCAACCCATTGCTGGCGAGTGGGACCTCATAGCTTGATCGCGTGATGCCGACAGGTTTTGCATAGGAGGAACACTAAACCTTTAGGGTCAGCCCTTTCTTTAAGCTTTAACCTTGTAAGAAAAAATTAGGGACAGACTTTGTCATTGATTATTTATTATTTTCGATTTATTATTGTTAAAAACCAGTGACAGCAGTGCTGTTGAAAAAGAGTAGAAATAGCAGGAGCCAGTTATGTTATTTGGTAAAATATCGGCGTTTCTGCTGGGGATGGGAATCGGGACGGCAATCCTGATGGAGATCATTGAGCCGACGTGAAGCAGTCTCCTTGTGGTACTTGGAGTACCATTCATCGTCTGTTGTATTCTCGCATCGCTTGTTGTCGGGGCTGTTGGAATCGGATTTGACAAAAAGAAGATGCTGGCGATTGCAGTGACCAGTGTCGCGTCCGCTCTGGTTGCGTTTTTTTTCCTGTGGCCTTGGATTTGCCGCATAACGTCTTAAAGAACTTATCCAATCACTATTTAACTTTTACAGTATGCTCTCAGTGCCCTTCGTGGCCTTTGTCATTGATTATTTTCTATTTACTCCGTCCATGAAAGGCCGGATCTTCGATATTGGAGCGTAGCGCAAATCCGGCCGCGAAGCGCGACCGATTGACTAATGCCTATTTCTCTGAGTACTCGGTGCGCTCTGTGGCCTTTGCCATTTATGATTTATTATTTACTATTTACCCCGTGAGATGGCGTCTTTGCCCCCTAAGGGACAAGCTATCTCATGGGGTGAACTATTTTTTCAATGCCGGTGGGGCATAGCCGCCACCCTTCAAAACCATTTCACTGAGCGTTTCGGGTCACGTAATATTGACTGACTGCTACCTGGTGCTGATAATAGTCCGTGCCGATTATCCTGATTTGTTATATAATGGAAGTCAGGATTTGACAGGCTGGTGTTTGTGTTGAGGTCGACGTTATGAAAAGGAAATTCGGTTTTACACTCATAGAGCTTTTGGTGGTGATTTCTATTATTGCCGTGTTGATGGGTATCTTAATGCCGGCACTGAGGAGTGTCAGGAAACAGGCGGCGGGCGGCGTGTGCCTTTCCAATCAGCGCCAATTAGTACTGGCCTGGATTATGTACGCCCAGGAGAACGACGACAAGCTTGTCGGGGGGCATGATGGGCATTCCTCCTCGCCCAGCAAGGGCTATGACTGGGTCCAGTTGCCGCAGAAAGAGAGTGGAACCGTCGTAGCGGGGGCCGCAGCAACTCTGGAAGATAAGAAACGCGGCTGCCAGCGCGGGGCACTGTTCCCGTACGTGCAGGATGTCGATCTCTATCACTGCCCGGGCGACAGGAGACACCGGACCGAGATGACGCATCGCAGCTACGGCGTTCCCGGCGGTATGAACGGCGACGTCGGCACGGGCGCCTCGAGCTGGCTTATGAAGCAGTGGGGATATCCGTCCTACAAGAAGCTCACGGAGATCAAGAATCCCGGCGTCAAATACGTGTTCCTCGAAGAGAAAACAGACGTCGGAGGATGGAACTGGGGGTCCTGGAACCTGGAAAAGCAGGGCGATCGGTGGTGGGATCCGATTGTAGTGCGGCATGGGCAGCTCAGTGTTCTGGCCTTCTCCGACGGCCATGCGATTAAGCACAAGTGGAAGCAGAAGAGCACGCTGGAAATGACTGATGTGCCGTATCCCGACTGCATCCGCTGGCCCGTCAACGACGGCCCCGACGATCTTCAATTCATGCGCCGCGGGTACAACCCCGCCCGCTGAAAAGAGCGCATCACGCAATACGCATCACGCACGACGCAATACGCTCCGGCTTTGGAATGGCCGTATAAAGGACAATTGTGCCTATAAATGGAGATTTTGCTTGAGTTTTGGCCGGTTTTATGCTATAATGTGGTTCGTATGTGGTATGTCGAGTAGATAATCGATATTCATCCATCACAAATCGTTAATCCGGGGGGCGGAAACAAATCAAAACTCAAAATGCAAAGTGCAAAATCACAACGCAAAAATCAAAAATTGAAGGCTATCAATCAAAAAGATGTGCGAAAATCCACCAAAAAGATGTGCGAAAATACGTCAAATAGTGCAGAAAGCGCGCAAAAATGAGCGAATTAGTAAGAAAAATTGAGATTAATTTGAAAAAACAAAGCCAATCGCCGGGCTTTGCCCGGAAATCCGAAACAAAGACGTTTTTAGAACACGATTTGAAAAAACAAAGCCAATTTGTAAAGGGCACAAATGAATATAAGTATCTCAGATATAAGATGATATGAATATTTTTACGGATGGGGGCGGCGAAAAAACAAAGCCAATATTAAACGGAGTAAGATCGATTTTACTTATAACACAGAAGATTGCCACGGCCCTTCGGACCTCGCAATGACAGAAAAGGAATTTGAAAAAACAAAGCCAATTTACGAACGGGCAAATTGGCGCAATATCAGTAATAACAATGGTTTATGGAGATTTTTGTGTGAACATTCGAGAATCTCGTTAGTGCCTTTCAATTTTTTTTAACATTTCTAAAGATTTTTCGGGACACACAACTGTGACGCTGTTATAGTTGCCCCCATGATAGCTGTTGCATCAGAAAAT